>ERZ795056.5120-NODE-5120-length-13251-cov-8.658078_pt1 | contig 13251 bp, 11 predicted proteins | sample MGYA00375140_ERZ795056 | MGnify/ENA primary metagenome ERZ795056 (study PRJEB30185, sample SAMN05720227) | activated sludge metagenome | isolation source: Anaerobic digester | place: USA | collected 2015-03-09 ...
TCAATATTCAATGTTCAATTCCCATCACTCTGTGACAAACTCCTTCACCTCCGTGGTTAAACCTTGTGATCTTAGTTAAAAACTTTGTGCTCCTTGTGGTTAAAAAATTTCGAATTATAAACAAGGGAGCTGGGGAAAATAGTCAATCTTCAACAATCAATATTCAATGTTCAACTCCCATCATTCAAAGACCAACTCCTTCTACGTTGCGGTTAAGCGTATCCCTTTTGAGCTTAAAAATGCAATTAATTATCTATTTCTTTGCGGAATACATATTATTTATAATTTCGGAAGAATAAAAGGCTGCATCCAGTTATAAAACAGCACTAAACCGCCAATTCATTATGAAACATATAGTTTTTCTTGCGATCAATTCAGTAATCTTTTCTTTGATAAGTTTTGGACAAACCATTCAAAGAATAGATGGAAGCAAAATACTGGTCGACAGTTTAGAGGCCAAAATTGAATACCTGATGATCAAGGCAAATGTTTCCGGGGTGGCTGTTTCTGTTTTTAACGACAATCAACCCGTATTCAGCAAGACTTATGGATATGCAGATGTTCAAAAGAAAATTCCATTTCAAAAATCATCCGTGATGTATGGAGCTTCTTTTGCTAAAACGGTCTTTGCTTATATTGCCATGCAGCTTGTGCAGGAAGGAGTGATCGACCTTGATAAACCTCTGGTAGAATATTTGCCAAATCCTTTGCCTGGTTATGAGATCAAAGGTTGGAGACGAGGCTACCAGGATCTGAAAGATGATGACCGGTATAAAAAGATAACCGCACGAATGTGCCTTACCCATACGACTGGTTTTCCTAACTGGCGTTGGTTTGAACCAGATAAAAAATTAAGATTTAATTTCGACCCGGGTACACGCTACAGCTATTCAGGTGAAGGATTTTACCTGTTGCAATTTGTAATTGAGCAGATTACCGGCAAAGATTATGAAACCATTTCACAGGAAAGAGTATTTAAACGGTTGGGCATGAACAATACAAGCCAGGTTTGGCAAACAAGGTTTGAAAATAATATTTGTTATGGGCACAATGCAAAAGGAGAGCCGTATGAACTGATGAAATGGAAGGAAGCCAGTGCAGGTGGATCGATGAGTACAACGCTGGAAGACTTTACTAAATTTTATAAAATGCTGATCAGTGGCAAAGGACTTTCACCAAAGTGTTTCACAGATATGACCAGTACCCAGGTAAGGATAAGGTCACGCAGCCAGTTCGGGCCACTTTCCAGAATAGACAGTACAGACAATGATCAAATAAAATTAGGGTATGGTTTAGGTGTGGGCGTTTTTCACACAATGTATGGCAGGGCATTTTTTAAAGAAGGACACGACGATGGCTGGGGACATTATTCCATTTGCTTTCCAGGCAAAAAAATAGCCATCGTTATAATGACAAACAACGATAATGGCGAAAGCATTTTTAAAGAACTATTGGCTTATTCCATCGGCGATCGTTTTACACCCTGGCGTTGGGAAAATTACATTCCATATGATCATGTGAATTGAGGATAGGTTACCTAAGGAATAAGAAAGAAGGAATGAGAAATAAAGAATAAGGAAGTTGGGATACTCAATACCCGGCAATCAATATTCAACTCTCATTACTCTGTGCAGTACTCCTTTTCCTCTGTGGTTGAGAATTTCGAACTACCAACAAGGAATTATACTCAAGGAAGTTGAAGACAATACTCAATATTCAACAATCAATATTCAACTCCTATCACTCTGTGATAAACTCCTTCACCTCTGTGGTTGAGAATTTTGAACTACCAACAAGGAATTATAATCAAGGAAGTTGAAGACGATACTCAATATTCAACAATCAATATTCAATATTCAACTCCCCTCACTCTGTGACAAACTCTTTTTCCTCTGTTGAGAATTTCGAACTACCAACAAGGAATTATCAACAAGGAGCTGAGCTCTCCACCTTTTACATTCAATATTTTACATTTTATATTTTACATTCTCCATTTCTCCGCCGCTGTTTAAAAGCTTTGATTTCTAAATAAAACATATTACCTTAATTTTTAATGCCACAGGCTTCCTTCCTTCAGGAGAATTAAAATTATGTCGATATGAAATTTCAAGTACTATCCCATGCTGGTCTCCTGGTAAAAAGCAGTTCGGGAAAATCATTGATCTGTGATCCCTGGCTGGTGGGAAGCAGCTATTGGCGTTCGTGGTGGAATTATCCGCCGGTAAGCAAAGAATTGGTCGATTCCTTAAAGCCGGATTACATCTATCTTACCCATGTTCACTGGGATCATTTTCATGGGACTTCGCTGAATAAATTTTCTAAAGAAACGCCCATCATAATACCAAAAGGTGGTTACAAAAGAATAAAGGAAGATCTCAATTATCTAGGCTTTTATAATATCATTGAATTAAAGCATGGAGAATCTAAGCAGCTGGAAAAAGATTTTACCATTACCTCATACCAGGTCTGGATGTTTCTCGATAGTGCGCTTCTCATTCAATGCGAAGGAACCACATTGCTAAACCTCAATGACTCCAAGCACATGGGGCCAACACTGAGGCAAATAACCAATAAGCATAAGACAATTGATTTTGTATTCAGAAGCCACAGTTCGGCCAATGAGCGCTTATCGTATACCATTGTAGATGATCCTTCATTAGTAGTAGATGATCTTGAAAAATACATCGAGGAGTTTTCATTAACCGTACAGGCTACCGGCGCTAAGTATGCGATCCCATTTGCAAGCAATCATTGTCACCTGCATAAAGATTCTTTTCACTTTAATGAGAAAGTGCAACATCCCCGGCTAGTAGAAGCATACTTTGCGAAAAAGGATATTATGTCACCGAAAGTGGTTGTAATGGTATCTGGCGATAGCTGGGATAAGGACGAGGGATTTGCATTAACTGATAAAAAATGGTTTGATAACAGGGAAGCGTACCTGCAGGAATACCTTGAAACGAATTCCGAAAGTCTGAACAAATTTTATGCAGTGGAAGACAGCACCATATTAGAAAAAAGCATGGTAGACGACTATTTTCTAAAGCTGTCAAAATCGCTTCCCTTTTTTCTTAAGCGCTTTTTTAAAGGCAAGTGGTTTACCTATGTACTACATATCGGTGGGGTTCCAAAATATGTGTATAATGTAGAAATATCTACAGGAAGGGTAGAGGAGGTTGAAAATGCCAAACCGCTGGGTCATGATAAATATCCCATACAGATTCATACAACGGCTTACATCTTTTTAAGGGGAATTGAGTATAAGATATTCTCGCATATGTGTATTGGTAAAAGAGTATTTTATAAGGTTACAAAATCGCAGCGAAAATATATGGAGATGCTGAATGTAGTTTTTAATCTTGTAGAGTACGATATGTTGCCCTTGCGCCGGAATTTTACCGGGCGTTCTATTCAATCCTGGTTGATGCGTTGGCGGGAACTTTTATTATATAGTATGTTTGTAAGAGACCTTGTTTTCTATAAACAAATTAAAATTGCTAAATACCTTAAACCAATGAAGCAAGCCATTTGAAAGAGCCGGTAAGCATAACCCCGTTGGTAAGAAACCAGGCGGGGGCGTTAAAATAGGTAATGGTATCGGCAATACAAACGTTATATATTATTTCTATGCGTGCATTTTACTTTTTAATATCAATCTTACTTGCGAATCCATGTAATCTATTGGCGCAGGATTCAACCTCCCTGTTTGAAAGTGCTAAGGGATCCTGGGCATGCCCGATTCAGAAATATTCGGGCGTAAAAAAACACAAAGTAAAAATTAATAAAAAATGGCAATATAAGATTGTGCAATTCTTTGCAGATAGTAGTTACGATGTTAAAGCCGTATTTGACGGACTGGTCGTATCATCCGGATCGGTTAATGGAGTATTTGGAGTTATTACGAAGTTTGGTGACTACTATATTACATATTCAGGATTAGATAAGCCAATCGTGAACAAAGGTGATTTTATAAAACGAGGTCAGAAGATTTCCACTGTTATCATGAATGCTGATGGAACATACATGACTGGCATTGCTATAAAACGTGATGATGATTATTTCGACCCTTACATTTGGTTTCAACATAAAAGCTGCTTGTAGCAAGCCTAAGTACATTATACCGTTGATTGAAAAGTCGACGGAGGTAGTGGATGTAAAACAATTTCCGTGAGAAAATTATTGTTCAATAATCACTTTAAAAGTTAAGGATGATGATTTCGATTACCAAGGATACATATCCATTTTATAAAAGAATATTTGAAATTATCTGGCAGTTCCAGGCTCAGCATGCACATATAGATCCGGCAATTGATTATTCTCCAATAAAAGTTTTAGAAAGCTGGGAATTAAAAAGTATGTCGCTGGCAAGACGCGGACTGAAGGAAGGCCTGCTAGACGTTTTAACCCACATGAGTTATTTGTCAAATGAATATAAAAACGAAATAACACAACAGCTGGAAGCTGAAAACCTTCCTCCTTTAAATGTCCTCATTTCAAAAATTAAAGACATACCTAAAAAAGTTTTGAAGAAAGGGAAAATTAAAAATATAGATGAGTTTTATGTTATTAAAGAAATTTGCGATGACATAAGTTATGATATCACAGATAATGACCGGAAAGAACTCAATGTATTATTGGGTGTGTTTGAGAATAACTACAAAGAGCCAAAGAAGAGCAACAAACGATAATCATTGGCAGTAGAAAGAATCATTAGCAAGTAAGTTGAATAAAATATTCAACACTCAACTTCCATAACTCTGTGAAGTTCTCTTTTTCCTCTGTGGTCAAAAAGTATCGAACAAGGAACAAGGAATAATTAACAAGGAACTGAGCTCCTCGCCTTTTACATTCAATATTCTACATTTTACATTTTACATTCTCTCCCCACATTCTCATTCCTTATTTCTCATTTCTTATTCCTTATTTTATTCCTGCTCCTTGTGGTTAAGAATTTCAAATTATAAAAAAGGAATTATAAACAAGGAAGATTTTATTTATTACATTTACGACAATGAATTTATTCCTGATTTGTTTTGTCGCCGGTGCCAGCATTTTACTTAGCTTCCTGCTTTTCTTTCATCCCATGCAACAGAATGTAACAGCCAACAGGTGGCTGGGTTTTTTTGTGTTTATCATGGGTTGTGCTTTCTCCAGTACTTATCTGATCATAACTGAATCAGCTTTGTCAAACAGTTTCTTATTTAAGAGTTTGAACAGTTTGCAATTTTTGTTAGCTCCCAGCCTTTACATCAGCATACTTTATTTTGTACATCCAACGAAAGTATTCAGGCCAATTGACTGGCTACATTTTATTCCTTTTGTAGTGTATGTATTGGCCGAAAGTACCTGGAACCATGGTGAAGAAAGCATTTCAAAAAGTTCTATTTTGAACATCAACAGTGAAGTGTCATTCCTGGTAAGGGATATATTGCCTTTTCTCACATTATTCTATATCATTAAATCCTATTTAGCCTTAGCAAAACATTCCACAAAGCTGAAGCTAATATCCTCTACTATTAACAAAGTAAACCTCGGTTGGCTGGTTCAGTTTTTATTCATCCTGTTATTAACGGTAATGATATGGATCAATGACGCCTTATTTGAATTGCCCCTTGTAACAGAAGCAACGCCTTTTGTATATACCGCATCTGTTTTTTTCCTGGCTTATTTTTCCATCAGGCAAAGATCGATTTTTGCTTTTAAGGAAAAAGATATCCGGGATATTTCAGACGTACTCAACTATGAAGATCATGAACCTGTTGAAAGTGAATCCGGAACTTTTGCAGACGTAGCCAATGATTCGGGTGTAATAAAATCGGATACTGAGGGTCCGGCTGTTGGCATCGTAAAACCCAAACCAAAAAGGCTAAGTGCCGGCGAGATAGCCAAATTGTCGGTTCAATTAAATTCACTGATGGAACATGACAGGCTATTTCTTGACAATGATCTGAACCTCGCCACAGTAGCCGAAAAACTAGGCGTTAGCATTCACGAAGCATCTTTTTTGATCAACGAAACCACCAATGACAACTTTTATACATTCATCAATAAGTACAGGGTAGCTGAAGCCAAAAAATTATTGTCTTCCTCAAAAATGAAAGAATTAAATATTTTAGGGATCGCCTTTGCTTCAGGTTTCAACTCCAAAACGACCTTTAATACTACCTTCAAAAAAATGGTGGGTATTTCTCCCTCTCAGTATAGCAAAGAGCAAAAAAATCAGCACAAATAGGTTCGGCTGGATACAGCAGAACAGTATAAGCCTGCATGGGCTTTAATTTAGATCATTTTTAATGATTAAAACATTACCTCATGCAAATTTGTAAGAATGTACTAAAGTGTTGTTTTGTAAGTATTATGTTGGCCGGTTCCTTGTTTGTACATGCCTGTACCATTTTCATGGCCAATGATGGAAAGAATGTATGGATCGGAAATAATGAAGATGAACTTCAGCAAATGAAATACCGCACCTGGTATTACCCGGCTAAAAAGAATCATTATGGTTATGCCATCTGGACAGAGTTATCCATGGGAAAACTATTAGATGGATTTTCATATCTAAACCCACAAGGGGGCTTAAATGAATTCGGGCTATTTATGGACTTTACCGCGATCGACCCAATATCGTACGTTAAGGATACGCAAAAGAAAGACAGGAAACGGCAGGTCGTAACCGATATTTTAAAAAAATGTAAGTCGGTTGAGGAAGCGTTACTTTTCATTAATAAATACAATCTGGTCAAACTTACCCATGCCCAATTATTTATAGCCGACGCAACGGGCAACTATGCAACGGTAACAAGTGGTTACATCGCTCGCAAGACCGATCGTAATTTTTCGCTTACGAATTATGGCATACAAAACGGATATCATGAAGCCTGTCATAGGAGAGATGTGGCAACCCATTATTTACAGCCGGCCAGCACGTTTCAATTAATCGACATAAAAAATATATTAGAAAAATCATCTCAAAAACTTCCCAATAACCTGGTTTCAAATTATTCGATGGCGGTGAATCTAAAGACCAGCACCATCTACCTGTATTATAAAAATGACTTTACAACAGTATCGGTTCTTTCATTAGCAGCCGAACTTAAAAAAGGAAAACATCATACAGATCTTGCTGATTACTTTCCTAAAAGTATTGTGCCGGTGCTTGAAAGCGAATATAAACGCAATGGGATACATGCTGCCATTGCTAAATATTCAGGATTGCGAAAAAGTTCCTATGATGAATTCAATTTTACAAATGATGATGTGCTGCATCTGGCCATAAGCTGGATAGATAAAGGAAAAGCGAACGACGCTATTATACTGTTGGAATGCCTGAAAGGATATGATCCGCAAAACGCAACCATTCTTGCGTGGTTGGGAGTAGCTAACCGAAAAGATAATAATATAGATGAAAGCAATAGAAATTTCACAAAGGCATTGGAAACAAATCCGGGTGATTACGTAGCTATTCTTTATGGAAAGCAGGAAAATCAAAAAGTCGTTTTTAAATTACCTGATTTTGAAGCAGCCGAACGGGTTGCATTGATGGGTGATTTTACTGAATGGACAAAGCACCCGATATACATGGAAAAAGAAAATGGTGCCTGGACTTGTGAGGTAGCCTTACCAAAAGGCGAGGTCACCTATAAATTTATGGTGAATGATCAATACCTAGCCGACAGTAAAAATTTCATGCACATCGGAAAGGGAGCAGATATATATTCAAAATTGTATGTGTGGTAGGATGATTAAGAAATAAGGAATATAAAATAAGGAAGTTGAAGAAAATACTCAATATTCAATATTAAAGAATTAACTCCTTTAACTCTGTGACAAACTCCTGCAACTCTGTGGTCAAAAAATTTCGAATGATAAACAAGGAATTATTAAAAAGGAATTAAAAGCAACTACATTCTGCATTTTACATTCAATATTCTACATTTTACATTTCCTCCCCACTTTCCCATTCCTTATTTCTTATTCTTTATTTCAAATGATATGTTATTTTCGACAAATGCTTCATCCATTCATGAAATATGTATTTTTCCTGATGTTCCTGCCCGGTTTTGTTTTTGCACAAGACCAGGTTGAATTGAAAGTGATACCCAAGCCATACAATCCAAAACCTTATTACGATCAGTTGAATAGTTCAGGCATTAAAAAAGTTTCTATAATTGCAAGGCAGAAGAAAGATCATTTCGATAATGACACGACCTATGTATATGAATACAATCAAGCCGGGCAACAGGTAAGTTCATCCAGGTATGAACACAACAAAGAAGCCAGCCGAACCCTGATGAAGTATGATCAAAATAACAACCAGGTGCAATGGAGCATCCTCGAGCCCAAAGAAACCATAACCACTACGAACTTTTATTACGATGTATACAACAAACTGGATAGCACCCGGCAGATTTCTACCAGGCAACAGAAAACGATCCATACCAGTCGCTATGCGTATCAATATAAGAACAGTAAAATAGTTGCGAGGCAGATCTTCTTTAATAGTGTGCAGAACAGGGATGATTATTATCAGTATCGCGATAGCCTATTAACGAAATTTAAAAGTATCTGGAATCCCGATGTATATTATCTTTCAACTTACCAGTATGACACCCACCAGCAACTAACAGAAGTGTATACAACGCATTATTTTGGTTCAAGATCAGAGCTGTGGAATAAGAAAAACTTTTGGTATCAGGATGGACAGTTAACATCAGAAGAAGAGCTCACTTATGACAATAAAAAAATATTAAATCAATATGAATATTATCCTCAGAAGAAATTGAAGAAAATAGTTTCTTCTTATCTGGATAAGAAACAGGAGATTGAGTTTGACTACAACGAATTTGGTGTGAGTGAAATAACAATTAAAGCAAATTCCAATAGTGCCTACCTCAAATTTTACATTCCATTAAGCCTTGAAAATATGGCTTTCCCGATGCTGTATAAGGAAACGTTCATGTATGATAACAAGCATAACCTGGTCAGCAAAAAGCACTATGTAAACGACGAGCTGATCAAGGAAGTTATTTACCAGGTTGAGTATTATCAATAAAGAAGCTAAAAAAAGCTCAATGTTGAACAAACAACATTCTATTCCCAAAACGCTGTGATCAACTCCTTTTTTCTTTGTGGTAAAAAAAATATCGAACAAGGAACAAGGAATGAAAAACAAGGAATGTTAGGAAGCTACATTTTATATTTTACATTCAGTATTTTACATTTTACATCCCATCTTCTCTGTGGTTAAACTTAGTGTTCTTTGAAAATAACCTTTGTGATCTTTGTGGTAAAAGAATATTGGACAAAGAATTATAAACCAGGAAGTAGAAGATAATACTCAATATTCAACAATCAATATTCAATTTTCAACGCTCATCACTCTGTGGAGCAGGAACCTTCCATTTGACGTCGACCAGGATCTTCTTCACATTTAATTTATTTCTCACCCAAATGAACTGGCCTGCATTGAGGATTAGAAAAAACAATACCCAAATCCAATTCAATACCTGAAGCCTTATGTCAAATGAATCGCACAAAAATTTCTGGGATTTATATAATACCAATGTTGAATACAGGAAATTAATAGAAAACAATAAATAAAAAATGTGCTTCAGGATTGTGGATGTGGCTCCTTTATGATAATCTTTCAGATTTTTCCTCCTTTGGGTAAAAAACGCTTCGATGCCAAATTCGTTTTCAATTTCTATTATCCTGGTAAAATATTCTTTTAATCTATTAATGAAAACTATATCAAGTATTACCATGATCAATACTAATAGATGTTGTATAATTAAAGAGGTAATTCTTACTGTGTCATCTTCTTTGAAGCAATTAAGCATCAATGCACCTAAACCCGCTATTGAAAACAGGGTAACATTAAAACGTGTATTTTGATGAGTGCGGGAATGTTCAAGAATTGCAGAATATTCTGCAAGCAGAAACTCTTTTTTAAAATTTTCCATCATTAAGCAGTATTTATCCATTCAATATATAAAGAATTCTGTAAAATTTCACTAATTGCAAGGACCGTGAAATCATTAACCATGAAGATGAAGAGGAAATTCTTTGAATAGCAATTTGAGGTTTCAGAATTCATCATCCGCAGGCAGCTTTACACTAACTAATTGCCTGCCCGATGGTTTGGTAGTTCAGTTTAAAAGTCCGTTCTTTAACCAGTGCATCGGCCGGGTAGGCAACCCACTAAATCAGGGGTCTTTGCCAATTGCCGGCGTTGTGGGTGTGATTCCGGTATCATAATAAAATCGAAATGACAGCATGATTGGAATAATTGTTCAGCTTGCGCTTTCCTGGCTTATTATCTGGCTCTTCGAAAGAAAAAATTTGGCTGTATTAGGATTTCGCCCCACGAAAAGCCGCATAAATCATTTCCTGATTTTCTTTCTTATTTCTGCCATTATTTGTTCTGCCGGGTTCCTGATGAAAATGTATTTTGGTAACAACCGATGGCATTTGAATCCAGACCTTACTTTTAACCTGGTTTTATCGGGAATATGGTGGAATATAAAATCCGTATTGTTTGAAGAGCTCATTTTTAGGGGCGTATTATTATATATTCTTATAAAAAAACTTGGCCCTTCAAAAGCAATAATTATTTCGGCAATCGCTTTTGGAATTTATCATTGGTTTTCATTCGGGGTTTTTGGAAACCCAATCCAGATGATCATTGTTTTTTTTATAACCGGGCTGATGGGATTGCTGTTAGCTTATGGTTATGCAAAAACTTTCTCCTTATATGTGCCGGTTGCCATTCACTTTGGTTGGAACTTAACTCAGATATTCATTTTCTCTTCAGGTCCGATAGGAAACGGTGTGTTGATACCATCTGGTTCCGGACAATTCAGCACAAATTCATATTTCATTTTTGGTATCGTAACTTTTTTACCACTGTTGATGGTGCTGGGGGTTAATTGGCTTGTCATTCAAAAATTTAGGCAAGGCACGCCTGAAAGGTAGATGTCTGCTGCTACAAAAGCATTTAACTTAATGAGGCCCCATGAATGATTTACACGATTCTGATTCAGGTAATATCTATGTGATATACCTTTAAAGAAATTGTATGATGAGAGTATTCTTTTGTTCTGCAAAACATTGGGTGGCAAATTATGTAACTTTCATGTAACAGTATAGCGGATTGATTATTTCAAATTTTAAGCAAAAAATATCTCATTTATACCTTGAATAGAATAATACTTTTTAGCCTTATGACATTCTTTACTTCCTGCAACGGGCAAGTAAAAACAGATGCTATTACAGACAGCGATTTTTCCAAACCAGGTCCAACCGTTATAAGAAAATTTAAGGCAGCAGCTTTAGCTCCCGATTTCGACACAACCCTGGTTAGTCAATATATCCGAAGTATTTTCCAGGATTCAAAAGGGAATTTGTGGTTTGGAACGCTCGGCGAAGGCGTTGTAAGATATGATGTAAAAACATTGACCTACTTTTCAAATCCGGATGGTTTTATCAGCAACAGCGTTTATGCAATAAATGAAGACAAGAATGGTAATCTCTGGTTTGGAACTTACCAGGGGGTTTATAAGTACGATGGAAAGACATTTAAAAATTATAGTCAGAAAGAGGGGCTCGCCCATGTAGATATTAGTCGCAAAGGCATCCTTATTGACAAATCGGGTACCGTTTGGGTTGGTACACATGGGGGTGTTTTCCGGTATGACCCGATTGCTGAAAGTAATGGGGGGCAAAGTTTTTCATTATTCAATTTACTTCCTGTTATCAATGTTGCCGGCATCATGGAAGATAGAATTGGAAACATATGGTTTGCTTCTTCGGACAAAGCTGTTTTTAAGTATGACGTTGCTATGCCGGCGGGGAAGGGGAAATCAATTATCAATATTGCCGAAAAAGAAGGATTAGGGGAAAACTATGCAGGAGGCATTGCACAGGATAAGGATGGGAATATGTGGTTTACAATGAAAAGTGGCATTTGCAGGTATGATGGAAAAACGTTTACTGAATACACTGCCAAAGACGGGTTAGGCGGAACAGAATTTTGGGGTATATATATAGAACAGTCGGGTATTATCTGGATTACCGCCCGGGGCAGTACCACCCGGTTTGATCCTTCCGTTCTCTTGCCGGATAAGAAGGCGTTTACAGTTTTCACAACTGCCGACGGTTTAAATTGTTGTGTTCAAAGTATGTACCAGGACAAGGCGGGAAATATGTGGTGGGGTACAGGGCAGGGGCTTTACCGGTTTAATGGCGTTCGGTTCTACCAGGTGAAGCAGGGTGGGCCGTGGGAGTAGTAAGAAATAAGTAATAAGAAATATAAAATAAGGAAGTGGCTCTTCCTCTGTGCATGACTCCTTTGACTCTGTGGTTATTATATTTCTTACATTTTAGCAGACAAAATTTGCATTCTACATTCTATATTTTACATTTTACATTCCCTGTCTTACCCTTGTGCACCTTGTGGTAAGTGAACCATTTTATATTTACATTAAACATGTTATATTAGATGACTTGTTTTTTAAACCCAACGTTATTCTAAACGTTTCAGTGAATTTTAAATTTAACATACCATTATTTATTTGCATTGTTTATTTGCTTCATTCTTGCAATCACAAGCAGGAGACGAGCACGTCGCTATTCGACGAATTAGATTCCAACAATCTTAAAAAGGGCACAGCAATATTTGAGCAGGAAAATGATTCGGTCAGGCTAAATAAATATGCCCGTGAATTAGCTTACCAGATCAGGACAAAGAATGTTTACCAAAGTAAAAATATTGGAATTGAACTTATCGAAAGCGAGCAGTATAAAAGGTTCGCGTGGCTTTCAGATAGTGCATCATTAAACACTTTAATGGATCTTTATCGTTACGACAACCTTGTACTGAAAGCTTATATCTTTGAAATACTGAAAATAAAAAAATACGAGGGATTGAAAGATCTATTTGAACAAAGTATTGATAATACAAATAAATTTGAAAATCAATCTGGTTGCCTTGGAGGCGATACTCGTTTTAATTATTTTACTTATAAATGTATAGAAGATCAGTTATCCATTTCGGAAAAGAAGAAATACAAGGCTATGTTATCAAAATATTATGATGCCGAAACATGGAAACAAATGGAGTTTTTTAATTTTTGATTGTATACACATTTTTGCCTGGTAATTAAATCCCCGACCTCAAAACCTGGTCAGCTGCCACCATTTTACATTTTACATTCCCTGTCTTACCCTTGTGCACTTTGTGAATTCCTTTGT
>ERZ795056.5126-NODE-5126-length-13238-cov-7.884397_pt1 | contig 13238 bp, 12 predicted proteins | sample MGYA00375140_ERZ795056 | MGnify/ENA primary metagenome ERZ795056 (study PRJEB30185, sample SAMN05720227) | activated sludge metagenome | isolation source: Anaerobic digester | place: USA | collected 2015-03-09 ...
GCGAGGCGGAGGGGCCACTAAGACAGCCTGCTGGGCAGGCTGTCGGGTCCGACCTTCTGTAATGTATCACATCCATGCCACTGCACGGTGCCGCCAACTCGACCCACGACTCTGTCAGGAGCGCCCTATTTCTATATCCGGGTCGCCACACACGCGCGGTAGGTAATCGGTGCGGGGGCTCCTCCCAACTCCCTACTTTGCATCAGGATCGGCACTAGGAACCACAAAGGAGACAAGCGACAGATACCGCCCACTGCTACGCACACACTGCGAGAAATTCGCGCGAGGTCGGTGCATCTCCGCAGGCCTGCGCAACACTCAGGAACTGAAGGGAATCCGCGCAGAAAAGTGCCTCCGACGACGCTGCGGAATTACTTCTTGAACCGTCGGTGTATGGAGTTTATTTGACAGGTAGGTTGCCATGCTCCACGTAGGTTCGCGCAGGAGAAAGCCTATCGGAAGGAGTAGCCATCGCAGGCTCGGGTGAATACCTGATGTGCGTTACGGACCGGGTTTGCTCTACTGGGAGCTAGAATTGAAGCTCGTCGAAAGGGGACATGCGGATGCATGTAGCCGGATTCCCACCGAGGTGGTCTGTATGCGAACAGAGAATAGGACGGTGACCACAATCCCTCTGCGCTTCCGCAGCACGCTGCGATATGTAGCTCCTCTTCATTCAAAGAGCGACCAAGCCATCCAGGACGAAACACCGCTGCTGGCTGCAGAGCCAAGCTTCGCATGGAAACATGGCGGCCCCATCACCCGGGCATTTCTCGATTCCTTTGCTTGGGCGCAAGCGGATGGAGTCATCATTGACTCCTCACTGGTCTGGCTTTGCCCCGGTCTAGTTCACAGTGTCGAGCTAGGGCCGTCGGGACTTGCCATCGGTGCACGAAGTCCACCGCGCTTTATCCACGAGCCCTTTCCTGGAATCTCCACCGGAATTCGCGGTGCATCGAATCGAAATACAAGAGCGATTCATCGCTTGTGTGTGCTGGGTCTGGAGTGCACTCCAGAGGTAGCGCTGGGAGACTTTGAGTTTTCAGATCTCGCCACAGCAGAGGCTTTTTGGCTTCCCTGCGAAGACTTTGCGTCCCGTGATCTCGAGATCGAGCGCCGCCTGTCCTCCCATTCACTCACGCGGCAGTACGTTCCCCTTCACACCATCATCGAGTTTAGCTGGGGAACCTTGATGCGCGCGCGCCCAGCGCAAGCTGCTGGCTTTCAGTTCGTCCTGCGTGCATCCATAGGAGACCATCGCCCTCCTATAAATGGGCTCCGCAACCTCGTCCAGCTGTGAGCAAAGGAAGCAACACATGATCTTTCACTCCTCAGTACGAGTGCTCGGGCGATTCCCATCATTTTCGTTAGAGACGCTCTGCGTTGAACAGAGCCAAGCACGGGTGCCGATTGCAACAGCTATGAAGGCGGGTCCGGCGCATGCTACGTTCATTTCAACTCTGCCACCGGATTGGCAAAGTGATTCTTCAGTAGAGATCTTTAGTCGACTACTGTGGCTCAAGAAGGGATTTTATCCGCTCGCACCGCACTATCACTGTGACTGGTATCTGGGGCCCAGCGAGCCGAAGGTTGAGACCCGTATGGTCCTCCTGGGCGATGCGTCGCGAACCGAGTTTGTGATCGGTTCACTGCAGCTTCCCGATGAGAAGCCAGGCTCGCGACAGAGGGCAAACACCGCTGCAGAGCTGATCGAAGACGGAGTCAGGACAGGCCGACTGCGTACGTGGTTTCTTGAGCCCGAGCAGCTAGTCTTGTTCGATAGTCATACTTGGCACCGAGCCAGCCCCGCTGAAAAATCGGGCTGGCGCCTACTGATGCGCGCGATCAGAGGACTTCCTAAACAGGACAAAGACGCGACATCGCACAGAAACCCTGGACCCTTTACCACCGTCCGCAATGGCTATTCACCGCAAACCCTTGAGGAGCAGAGCCGCTATGACGCCTACCTCCGCTGATGTACGCCCAGGAAATCACAAGGTTGATCCATGGGCAGGCAAGCGACGACTGCTCGCGGTGGCGGATGTGCAGACAGGCTATCATCATGACTCGATCTCGCACGCGCTGGCGACTGTGGAGCGGCTGGGGTACGAGTCAGGGGCTTTTGTCGCCAACATCCGCACCGATTCACAGCTTATCACCAAGCAGCCAATCATCGGGCAGGGTGCAAAGTACCAAGGGAAGAGTGTGAACGCGCGCAATCTGGATCACTATGACGCGCTGTTCCTCCTACCGAGTGGAGAGGGAACCTTGACTCTGCAGCAAAAGGAGGACCTACTGACCTTTATACGAGACGACGGGAAGGGGTTAGTTGTTGGTCACGCTGGACTACTTGGCTTCTATGACTGGCCGGAATTCGGTGAGTTAATAGGCGGGAGAATGGGCGGCGAGTTTATGGGCGAGGTGAACGTCATCGTCGAGCAGCCGAGTTTTCCTGGGGCCGCTGCGTTTGGGGCGCAGTCGTTCTTGTTTCCCGAGCAGTATCCGATTCTGACTGCCCCCTACTCGCGTGAGAAAGTGGAGGTCATCCTACGAGTCGCCCCAGAAACTGTTCCTTCCACCGCACGGGCCAAGCGTGTAGACGGTGACTTCCCAGTGGTCTGGACTCGACGCTATGGTCGCGGTCGTGTCTATCACTTGAGCTGGGGTCACCATTCTGCAACTTGGGATGACCCACGGTTTCAGATGCTAGTCACAAAGGGAATTGAGTGGGCGATGGGAGTCAGTGCATAAAAGAGCACGAGTTACCACGCGTACAATGCAGGCTCTTTTCGTATTGGGAGCCTATTCACCGCTTGGCTAGACTAGCCGCGAAATACGATCAGCGGGACTCCGTCGTCCTCTATTCTTACCTCTACGCGGATACCGTATACGGTCTGGAGCCATGCGGGTGTTAGCACCTCGACTGGGGTGCCGTAAGCGACCAGCGCACCGTCTTTCATGAGCACCACTTGATCCGCGAAGCGTGCGGCCAAGTTGAGATCATGTAGCACCATCACAATGGTCCTTCCGTGTTTGGAATTGAGCTCACGGATGAGCCGTAGCACTTCAAACTGGTGGGCTGGATCAAGGAAGGTAGTGGGTTCATCGAGCAGCAAAATCTCCGCTTGCTGTGCCAAGGCCATCGCTAGCCAGACTCGTTGCTTTTGGCCTCCTGAGAGGTGCTCCACTAGAGCGTCTGCATGCGCAGACAGTCCGGCAGCGGCCAGCGATTCCGCTACGATTTGGTCATCTTTTGGCGTCGCTGTTCCCAGCCAGCTGCGATGGGGATGGCGCCCAAACTCCGTCAGCTCACGCACGGTTAGTCCTTCTGGGGCCTCTCCGTGCTGCGGCAGCAGGCACAGACGACGGGCCACACTGCGGGTGGGGAGATCGTGGAGGTCTTTCCCTTCTAAAAGAACAGATCCACGTTGTGGCGGAATGAGGCGCGCGAGTCCTCTTAGCAGCGTCGATTTTCCGCACGCGTTTGGTCCCACCAGTGCGGTGACCTGCTCAGCAGGAATTACGAAGGTCAGCGCCTCGATTACGGTTCGGTCCAGATAGCCGAGCGAGAGAGAGTCAGTGCGAAGTTGAGGAGATTCCGTAATTGATTTCATCGAAATACCAAGAGACAGAGGAAGTACGGGGTTCCGACCGCAGCAACCAGGATTCCAGCGGGTAGCTCCATCATCCCAAACGCGGTCCTGCCGATTGTGTCCGCAAGTACCACCAGGGTCGCGCCGCAGCAGACGGATAGCAGTAGGAGAGGACGCGAGCGAGGCCCAACAAGACGGCGTGCTAGGTTTGGAGCAATCAGACCCACCGACGCGATGGCTCCGCCAACGGCCACACACACCGATGCACCCAGCACACCAAGCGTCACGGCGAGCAGCCGGACCCGCGTCACCGATACTCCCAGGGAAGACGCGCAGTCGTCTCCGAGCGCAAGGAGGTCCATTTGCTTACCGATTCCCAAGGCAACCGGAGTGACGAAGGCAAGCGTGAGGAACAAGAGGGTCACTTCGCGGCCTCCGACACCACTGAGGTTGCCGGTGGTCCACACCATGGCGCGGGCCAGCACTTCGGATGGAGCGGAAAATGCTATCAGCAGGCCCACTGCATGCAACGCTGCTCCCATGGCGATGCCGACTATCAGAAGGATGTCACGGGAAGTGGAGCCGTGCTGGCGCGAAGTCGCGAAGACCAGCGCCACTGTGACTATTGCACCTGCAAACGCTACTGGTATGCGCAGGTTTCCTGCAACAACTGGGGAGGCCAGAAGCAGCAGCATGACCAGAGCCAGATGTGCGCCGGAATGTAACCCCAGCAGGCCCGGGTCGGCGAGGACGTTGCGAGTGACTCCCTGCAGGAGACAACCGGATATAGAAAGGAGTGCTCCGATCAGCACAGCTGCGGCGACTCGGGGCAAACGGAAGGTTGATAGCAGTCGCAGATCTGCAGATGGATTTTCCGACGATGTCAGCGCAAGCCACAGCTGATGTGGTGACAGCCAGTGCGACCCTGCGAACAGCGCAAGAGTACACACCATCAGCAGTAAAAGTGCGGCCAGTACCAGTGGTGCGCATCGACTCATGGAAGCCTCCGGACTTTGCTGCGAGCAATCCAGATTACGGAGGGGGCTCCCAGTACGGCGGTGACGACGCCGAGCGGAATATCGATAATTTGTCCGGTCAACTTGCGGGTGATTAGGTCCGCAGTGACAACGAGTAGGGCACCTGCGAGAGCTGCAATGGGCAAGAGGCGGCGCACGCTCGGGCCGGTCCAGGTGCGGCATAGATTCGGAACCATGACCCCGACGAATCCGACCGGTCCCGCTGCCGCCGCGGCGCCTCCCGCAAGCAGCAACACCGCAAGCATCGTCAGGGCACGAACCCGCTCCGCATGAAGGCCAAGTGTGCGCGCTCGTTCCTCACCCGCTGCGAGCAAGGTCAGGGATGGCGCGAGTAGCCACGATATTGAAATTCCAGAGACCATCAGCGGCAGCACGCCGATTATCTGCGTCCAGGTCGTGGTCCCGATTCCGCCTAGCGTCCAGTACAAAAATACCTCTGCGAGCTGGAGTCGGAAGATCAACGCTCCGGTCACCGAGTTGAGGAGGCCGCCCACGATGGCTCCCGCCAAAACGAGTCGGGGAGGAGTCGCTCCACGTGGCGAAGCTGCAGCGACCGCAAACACCAGCAAGCCTCCAGCTGTGGCTCCGACAAACGAGATTGCAGATAACTCGGGAACCGAGGGCTTGCCGAGGATCATCGCCCCCAGAATTGCGAGTGTTGCTCCTGGTCCGAGACCCATCAGCGATGGACCGGCGAGCCGATTGCGGGTCAGCGCCTGCATCAGTGAGCCAGCCACCGCGAGGGACATCCCGACCAGACCTGCCAGCACTACTCGAGGTAGGCGCAGCGAAAAGACAATCTCAGTAGCAACGGTGTTGTTGCTTGGCCATAGGTCGCTCCACCGCGAAGGACGAGCTCCTGTTCGCAGCGCGACTACAGCGGCAGCGAGTAACAGAATCACCAGCAGTCCGGTGATGGTGCGGCGCTGGCGGACTGCTTGATCAGAAGCCTTCATTGCGGAAACCAAGAGGAATAGAGGGCCTGTCCGCGGCTTACTGGTGTGGGATTCGCGAATGCGGCTTCGATACTTTTTCGGCGCGCTTGTGGCGAGTCAGCGCGCGCGCTAAAGCGGCCTTCTCGAAGCAGTGCAGCAACTACTTCGTCAAGAACGATGCTGCGTGCGATGACGCCTCTGCTCATCCAGTTGGTCTGGCTGACGTAATAGACCTGGCCTTTTGCAACCGCGGGAACCTGCTGCCACAATGAGATCTCTTCTAGTGCAGAGGTATGGCGGTCGCTTGCGAGCTGGGGGTTGATGATGACAAACAGATGGTCTGCGCCCAAGTCGGAAAGAAGCTCTGGGTCAAGGACCATCGACTCTCGCTTGTTACCGAGCAGCTGCGTTTTTACCACAGTAGGCGGCTGGAGCCCTAGATCATCATAAAGCACAGGAATGGTAAGTCCTGCACCAAACAGGTTGTACTTGCGGGCCCGCACGCGCAGCACTGCGACCTTCTCTTGACCAAATCGCTGCGACAGCAGTCGTCGTGCCTCGCGGAGCCGGGCGTCATAGTCGGCGATGACTTGCTCTGCACGTGCTTCGGCTCCTAGTACCTTGGCGACATCGCGCAGCCTTCGCTTATCGCCCTCGGGACCGGACGACTCGCCAATCACGACGGTGGGCGCAATTGCTGAAAGTCCTCTGGAGTGACTGGACGTGACTCCGCTGGCGAGGATTAGGTCCGGCTCTGCTGCGAGCACAGCCTCCAGCGGCGGCTCGATTGCGCCGTATAGCGGGGTGATGGGTCGGCTTGATGCGAGTGCGGCAGCCGCATATGGTCGAGTAAAGCCAAACGTAGTGGTAAACGCGCACGGTCGGAAGCCAAGTGCCAGGACCTCATCCTCGAATGCGAGTGCAGCGATTCGGCGGGGATGGGCCGCAATGGTTGTTTCACCCGCTGCATGCGTCACTTGCTTTTGATCGACTCCTATCGAGCGCACCTGAATGGGGAGTGGCTCGCTGCGAGTACGAGTACGCTCCACAGGATGCCCACAAGCGGCCAGGAGAAAGAGCGCAGCGAGGATTCCGATGCGAGGAGCCATCATCACTCCATTCCGAACAGCAGCTTGAAGTGGAGCGACCGACCCGCGAGCTGCTGGCCGACGTTGTTGTAGGCCTTTGCATCGGCGATGTTGCGGACCTCGAAGGTGGTAGTGATGCGGCCACCGGGGCTACCAGCGCTGATTCCCAAGTGGTGTAGGAACTGCTCTGGCACTCCCAGCTTATGGGTGGGGTCGCCATCGCTTTCCCAAAATAGGAAGTACTGGTGGACGTAGTGCCCACGCCAGTAGGCGCGAACTCGCTCCAGTCGTGCATCGATCCAGCGAAGATTAAGTGACGCGCTGAAGTTGCCAAACAAGTACGGCTGATTGGGGATGCGGTCGCCTTGGAAGCGACCAAAGAAGCCTCCTGTAGTACGGCTCACCGCGTTGAGCCAGGTACCATTTGCCGAGAGGGTAAGCGAGCGAAAACCAGTCCAGCTCGCGCCTCCCTCTACTCCGATCGTATCGACATCCGAGATGTTCTGATACTGCGCGCCATCAAGGGCAACGGTTAGGAATATAAGGTCGCGGGTGCGGCGAAAGAAGAACGCGGTCTCTAGATCGAAGCGGCCAATCAAGGTCTCCCAGCGATCCAGGGTGAGTCCGGCGTTGATGTTGTGGGAAGTCTCAGGGCGTAGCGCGGCATTGGTAGAGACAAGTGCGCCATCACCAAACAGCTCTTGGGAATCTGGGATTCGGGTCGCGTATTCGTAGGACGCGCTTAGCTGAAGCGGACCGATCATATTCAGACGCAGGCTATTTCCTGCGCCCAGATCATTGGACGGCTCTGGGCGCGGTTGATTACCGACAGTGCCGTCGCTTGAAAAGCCATGAGGTCGCGAGTAGTAGGACTTCAAAAATAGGTCATTTTTTAGGCGCCCTCGCAGCAAGCGCAGCTGCCACGATGCACCACTTGTGACTTTCAGCTGACTATACGCAGACTCGCTCCAGGGCAAGTTCTCCGCCAAGACCGACTGCGTTTTTTGCCGCCACTTTGTAAATGCGGGGGAGCTACTCAGCTCGAAACGGCTGTGACTTCCCACGCGGAATGTCCAGGTAATCCGAGCATGTGCGGCTTGTGAGTCGGTTCGTACTCTAGTGCCGCGACCCCGCTCACCAGGAACGATGCGGGAACCGATGACTCGTCCTTCCCAGTTCCAGATGTTGCGCGAGATGTCATCCACAAATCCAGAGCGGTCAGAGTAGGTAAACAGCAGCTCAAACCCGAACGGCAGGCTGGCGCGGTCGCGATGCACGTAGTGCAGAATCGCCGACGTTACCTGATCACCAAGGCTCACATCCCCATACGGAACAGTGTTGCGGACGTTGCTCTGTAGCGTTCTTTCATTCCGACTGTGGAACACGCGGACTGACAGATGATCTGCCAAAGGCAGCCCAGTGACCCCGAGCTCTACGCCTAGGCCAAAGGCTTGATAGCCATCGTGAAACCGCCTGACAGTCACATCTTGTAGTCGGCCCTGTTCATTCGCGATCTGGACATCGATGGGATAGTCGTTGTTAGAGCGATCGAAGAAGACCAACGGTCGCACGTACAGATGAAACCTGCGCCATAGCGGCACGGCCCCAACCAGACTTCCTCGGAACGTACCAAAGGAGGCCAGCTCCAGTGAGGACTCCAGGAATGCTCTGTCTCCGACATCACGGGTGACGAAGTTGACTGCGCCACCAAGCGCATCGGTGCCAAAGCGAATCGGCACCACTCCTTTGTACAACTCCACACGATCGATCAGATGAACCGGAATATCCAGCGGACTAAGTCCCAGTCCGGCGACATCAGCAGGTACACCATCGACGAAGAAGCGCACGCGATTGCCTGACAGACCATTAAGATAAAACGTAGTTGGTGAGCCAAGTCCTGCGCTCTGTCTTAGGACAACTCCTTTGGTGCTATCAAGGAGCGCGCTCAGTCCTCCGGCTTCTTCGCGCGCAACCTTGGCATCAACTACCTCGATCGCTTCGGCGCTGCTCCTACCCGGTCTGCGCTCTGCACCCCGAATGGTAAGGTTATAGCGGTCCGCTCCAGAATCCGATGATGGGGAAGGCGTGGAGGGTCGCGAAGCTTCCTGGGCACTGGCCGCTTTACTAAGAGCTGCCAGCAGTACCAAACAGACCCCTAAGCTCCGCAGACCCAGCTTCATCGGACCGGCCAAAAACCGCGCAGCAAGCCATCGACCTCGAACACCTTGGTGACGCTGTCGTCGGCAGGTACCAGTCGATAGACCAGGCTGCGGTCAAACTTTCCGGCCTCTGCTGCGACTCCCAGAAGGATGCTATTGGCGCTGTCAGGATACCCGAGTGTAATAAAAGGAGTCGTGTCTGGAAGCCCCTCTACACGCTTGCCGGTCTTCTGCTCAAGATCGATTTTCCAGATCTGACCCACTGCATTTGAGGTACTTGGAGCAGCCTTTAAGTCTGCAACCGGAATCGTCGTGCAGTACGAGTAGCGCCCGTTCACTGGATACCAGCGCACGCACTCGCGGCCTCCTAAGATGTCGGGAAATGACACAAAGTAGGAGGGATCGAAGTCGTCTTGTCCTGCTTTGATGCGCAGTACGCAGGTGGGTCGGTAGTCGTAGCCCGCCGTCTGATAAATACGACCAGTGAAGCTGTAGCTAGAGACATATACATCCCCGTTATCAGCCTTCACCATCGTCGAGGGGCCGTAGCAGCGATCGTCTTCGATGACCTTGAGGAACTTGTCGTTGGTGGTGTCAAACACCGATACGGTTAGCTTGGGATAGAAGCGCGTTGGTGTGCTGGCAGAGCTGAGAGTAGATTCAAACGCGCGATTCCCGACGACGGCCTGCTCGAACTGGAAGATTCCCTGGTGCAAGGAAGCGCCCTCAAAGCCGGTGCGCTGTGCTCCTGCAATGTCAAACGAGCCCTGGATCGTCATATCCTGCGGGTTGATAATGACGGCTTTCTGCGTCGGTCCCGCGATGTAGTAGGCCTTCGTAGGCGTGATGTTTGGAATAAACCCAATGTCGATGAAGCTAGCTCCAAATGCCATCACACTTAGCGCCCCGGCAGGCTGAAGCGCTAGCTTGGTATCAACGGTAAACTTGTACAAAGTCGGCTCTGTACGGGGACCGATGAAGACATTTCCTCCCATGGTTAAAAGTCGAGGAATTCCCTGATATTCGAGAGCCGTACTATTAGAAATTCGTCTTCCGTCGAACATGGAGCGGTCGATGGCCTGGACATAGCCAGCCATGGCGGCTCCTGTTGGTGAGCGAACTTCTACATCCATCGCGAAGACAGATATTGCGGTTGGATCGACCCCCGCTAAATCGGGAACACCTGCGTCAGGGATGCCTGCGTCTACGTCTTGGCCGGTCTGATTGGATTCACAGCCCCCTAGCAGGAGTGCCAGGGAAAGCAGCGAGCTACCTATGAACCTAAAATTACTAATATTTACTGTCATGATAAGCGTCGTCCCCTATGGTGACCTGACAACCCTTGGCCATCATCGCCAAGCTTAGGATTCGATGTTGCAGTCACTGCAGACTGGTTGCCATCAGGTGATCACCTGATGTTCTGTGGTCTAGAGGTGGTGGCTTGAGGGGAAGGCGATGCACGACTCCTTAACGGCAGGAAACTCCGTAGGAACTGGTGCTATTCTGTCGGCTCGCAGTTCTTTCAGTGCGGACTCATTGCCGCTCTTGTGAATGTGCTTGACGTACAGGGTCTTCATCCCTGAGAGTTTTCCCTGAAGGAGTCTGCAGTCGCGCATTAGGAATGCGCGCTTGGACTCAACTTCGGGGATCAATCGGCTGGGACCGATTTGGTAGGGAGTCCTGATGAGCGAACAATCATCGAGTCCTGCGGGAGCGCCGCGCTGGCTCAGCAAAGCGGTGCTTGGGTTCGGTCTGGCGAGTCTGCTTTCAGATGCGGGCCATGAAGCGGGAACTGCTGCGCTGCCTGCGCTACTGGCGACGATGGCCGCCGCTCCGGCCACACTTGGACTTATCGAAGGGATTGCGGACGGAGTCGTCTGCTTCGCCAAGATCTTTGGCGGCTCACTGGCCAATCGACCGACGCTGCGAAAGCCGGTGGCGGTACTCGGCTACTTGGTGACTGGCCTATCAATTGGTCTGTTTGCGGTGGCCACTGGCTGGCTACACATCTTGGCGGCACGCATCATCGGATGGCTGTTTCGCGGACTGCGCAGCCCGTCTCGCTCCGCGATGCTGGCCGATGCCGTTCCTAAGCAAGCGCTGGGACGCGCGATTGGCTTTCATCGGATGATGGATACCATCGGTGCCATCGTTGGCCCGCTGCTTGCTGTCGCGCTGCTCTCGCGGGTGCCGCTGCGTCAGGTGTTCTGGGTCGCGATGATTCCGGGTGTGCTAGCGGCGCTGGCGTTTGTGCTCCTCATCCCAGGACAGACGACTACCAGCAGAGAGCCGCCGCCATCCCTGCTGGCCGGAATACGAGAGCTACCGCAACCATTCCATCGCTTCCTCATTGCAGTGCTGTCGTTTGGGCTAGGGGACTTCGCTCGGACTCTGCTGGTGCTGCGAGCGACAGAGCTACTAGGTCGGAGTCACAACGCTACTAGTAGTGTCGCGATAGCGATGCTCCTGTTTGCAGTTCATCACGCAGTAGCCGCAATCTGTGCGCTACCCGCAGGCTATCTTGCGGACCGAGTTTCCCCACGTAGGGTGCTCGCAGTCGGGTATGCGCTGGGTGTAGTAACTGCACTGCTCGCTGCATTTGCACAGCCCAGTGTACTGTTCCTCGCAGTGCTTTTCGTAGTGGCCGGAATGGTAATCGGCATCGAAGAGACCGTCGAAGGCGTACTCTGCGCCAAGCTGGTTCCGTCGAAGCTGCGTGGCTCTGCCTACGGACTCCTGGCGGCGACGAATGGCATCGGCGACATGATTGCCAGCTCATTGGTAGGTCTGGTCTGGGCTGCGTACGGCGCAACGCTTGCGTTTGGACTGGCGGCGGCGGCCTGCGCGGTCGGCACTGTTCTGCTGCTCGCACTCTTTCCTGATGAGAAGACATCGAGCGGGTTGGTCGCGAGGTGAGCTGACGGTTATGGCACCTTCGCCGATACGTCCACTTTAGGAGTGCTCACTATCCGGGATGCACTTTGCGGAGCGCAACTGGTCCGAAGCGGGAGCGCATCATCCGCAGAGTAAAACGGGCTCTCCTAACAGAACCGTGGGTCACCGACGCCCGGGAAGAGGGGGGCACAGGCCGCCAAGCTTAAGGAGGGCCAGGGAGATGAGGGGAACCGGAGAGTGGAAGCCGAAAGCGAGGCGGGTTAGGAGGCGGAGCTTGTTGTTGGCGGACTCCACGCGTGCGTTGCTCAGGCCGTTGACCAGCGCGGCGTTGATGGGCGCTCCTGACAGAGTCGTGGGTCGAGTTGGCGGCACCGTGCAGCGGCGTGGATGTGATATATTACAGGAGGTCGGACCCGACAGCCTGCCCAGCAGGCTGTCTTAGTGGCCCCTCCGCCTCGCGAGCGAGGAGTGTCCAGGGGCCCGCAGGGCCGGTCGCAGACCGCTTTGCCCTGGACTCCCCGGAGCCGCGAGGCAACCCCCTGCGGTTCCACTGGCCAGCGCATCGCTCGGTCACCATCTCGCTCTCAGTGCATCGTCGGTGCTTGTACCCACGATTCTGTCAGGAGAGCCGGTTTTGGAGCGAGCGGAGAAGAAGTCGCCGGCGGTTCTTGCCGAGGCGCTATCGGTGCTTTTCGCGACGAGCGCGTCTCCGAGTTTCCTTGCGACCACGTTACGTACGATGTTGAATCGTTTGATGTTGTCCGCGGATAAATGGCAAATCGCCGCAGAAGGCGGCACGCGTCTTGGCAACAATGCCCTCCGTGACATTGCCCTCGCCAAAGCCCGAACGGCCCTGCCAAACTGATTTCTCAACGGTGGGTCAACGCGTCACGCCACAGATCGGTCGTCGACTCAGGCACGGTTCAGACGACCGCTTCCCTGCCCACGGCACCGAAGCAACGTTTGAACCTCCTACCCGCAGCTAGGTGCGGTGACGACTGTTAGCTTAGGTCGGACACTGGTGCGTTGTGTGGTGGGTTTCGTTTCTGCAGAGACAGTCGGCCAAAAATTAAACACCAAGAATCTCGTCCAGTTGAAGGTCGTCGGGAAGCTGCCACGGAAAGATACTCTGTTCCGAGCCCAGGTGATGCTCCGTTACGCTGGTAGGGATAGCTGGGAGCCCGTGTGCATCTGTACGGACACTGCGTAGAAGGAGGAGGCAGGGGCATAAAGCACTGCAGCGCTCCGTTCCGAAACCTGCTGGGGATGAATCGGATGTCGGCGGTTTACAGACCTGCAGCTGTGCTCACGAAGAGAACAGTGATGTAGGCAGTCACGGACAACAAACCACCGTAGCCAAATGGCTCCTAAACGCTTCCTGGTGCGTCGATTGAACGGCGAGGCGGGGGTGAGCGCGGGTCCGTTGATTGGCGGCATGTGGCGCTATTGCAGTGGTCTTGCGAAGCACTAGACGCTGCTGGGATCGGTGTCTTTGACTGATTGGACTGCTCGGGCGGGCCGCTGCGGTCAG
>ERZ795056.5128-NODE-5128-length-13236-cov-8.106517_pt1 | contig 13236 bp, 9 predicted proteins | sample MGYA00375140_ERZ795056 | MGnify/ENA primary metagenome ERZ795056 (study PRJEB30185, sample SAMN05720227) | activated sludge metagenome | isolation source: Anaerobic digester | place: USA | collected 2015-03-09 ...
TGCAGGAAGGTTTTATCAAGGTATTCAGCCAGATACATACTTTCCAGAACAAAGGAGCTTTTGAAGGCTGGATCCGTCGTATAATCGTACACACTTGTATCAACGTACTGAAGCGTAACAAAAAGTTCAACGACAATGTGGATATGGAATATGCCATGCATGCATCTGTAAGGGAAACTATCCCTTCGATTATGCAGGCAAAGCAGGTAGTGGAATGTATCAGGTTGCTTCCTGTAGGCTATAGAACGGTATTGAACCTTTATGCAATAGAAGGGTACTCGCACCGTGAAATTGCCGAAATTATGGACATTGAAGAAAGTACGAGCCGGAGCCAATACACAAGGGCTAAGGCAATGCTTGAACAAATCCTCGTAAAACGCAGGATAATTGATAAAAAAGAACCAAAACCGGAACTGGTAGTTGCTGCTATGTGAGAATAGAACAGAACGATTACACCGGATGAGGGTAAAATAATTTAGAATCATGCAATGCTGCCAATGGCGGTAACGTATGTCAATTGTTGAATGTAATGAATCATCCGTTTGACCTGGACAATTTTGAATCCTTCTTGTCGGAACAAGCCGACCAGCACAGGATGTATGCCAGTGACGGCGTATGGAGGAAAATCCAGGATAGGCTTCATGGAAAAGACCGTTGGCCCGCGCTTACTTTCGGGGCCATTCTTACTACCTCTGTAATAGCGGTAGTTTTAACATTTACCTACCCTCAAAAGCGGCTTTACAATTCCCCGGCCGACTTTTCATCTGTTTCACCAAATAGCCAATCTGTTGTAGCGGTTAGCCCGGTTGTTCAATCCAAAGGTCAAATTACACCTTCATCACCGGTTGCACCCGTAGCATTGTTACCAGTACAAACTGTAAAATATGCTGATGCTGAAGTAATTGAAATTGCAGCCCCGACCGGCCAAACATTGGAGATGAATGCCTCAATTAAAGATGAAGAAGGCAATCTTTCGAATAATGCCGCACTCGCCGTTGGATTGCAGCAGGTTGATGCAAATCCGGAAGGCCGTACATTAACCGGTACCGAACATTTAACAGCCTTATCTTACGAAAATAATGGAGCAGGGAAAGATGCCGGCAACCGTACACGGTTAATGGGTGTAAATAATATCCAGACTTTAGCTTCGGAGGTTGAAACTTCAGAAAATTCCATAAATTCCATTAAAGCTGATGAAGCCATACAGGAAAAGGTTGTTTCCATGAATGAAAGTATTTCCGGAAATAATTTCTTTGCCAGTACCATGGCATACGGCCCACGCAAACCCGGTAAATCCATATCAGGTAAAAATCGTTGGTCACTTCAATTATATGCCACCCCTTCCATCAGTTACCGGTATATGCTTGAAGACAAGCAATTTACAGATGACCCCACGTCAGCCAATGGCCCGCTTGCACCCTATTTAACAAACCCGGCCAGTGATTTTGTACAACACAAACCCAAGTTGGGTTTGGAAGTTGGAAGCGCGTTTATATACCAGTTAACCGATAATTTCAGGGTTAAAACCGGGTTGCAGGCCAATTACAGGCAATTCGGTATTCATGCCTACGCCACCTCGGCCCAACGGGCAATGCTTACCCTTAACCGGGAAAACGGGATAGATTCAATTATCCGTTTTAGTTCCATCAGTACACAGTCAGGTTATAAAACAATGAATCTTTCCAGCAATTTTTTACAACTCGCTATTCCTCTTGGGTTTGATATGAAAATTGCCGATACCCGTTCTGTTGATTTCTACGTTTCGGCGGCAGGGCAGTTTACCTATCAGGTTGCCAGTTCCTATTATATACTTTCCGACGATTACAAGAACTACCTGAAAGAACCCGATATTGACCGCAAATTCAATATCAATACTGCTGTTGAGGCTTTTGCCAGTTTTGAAGCCGGTGGTATTACCTGGCAGGCCGGACCTCAAATCCGGTACCAGTTATTACCGGGCAGTAAAGATGTTTACCCCATTCGCGAACACCTGATTGACTACGGTTTTAAGGTAGGTGTGGTTAAAAAGCTGAAATAACCCCAATAATTCTCCTGCACCAACGTTATCTTACCACACCCTTGTGGCTTAATTTTGCAGGATATGTTTAAATCACTGACTAATCTTTTTCCGGTATTGGCGCTGGTATTTTTTTCCTGCTCAGGCAATGGCGGGCAACCGGAGCAGGATTATGTTTTTACCCCACCAGTGGAGGATTCGGCGGATCCGGATATGCCCTTTTATCCGTTCAGGGATTACATAAACAATCAAATTGCCTATGTGGACACCACACCTTTTGGTATTGAAAAAAGAATTGAGATAAACGGTAAACCAACTGATACAGGTTTTATCAGCAAGGAAGCTTTTAAATTAATGGCAAATTCATTTCTTGAAATTGACCCCAATGCCCCTGAACTGAAACCCAATTACAGGGAAAATAGTTTTACCGATCTCTCTACCAACCGTATTACCTTTTCCATCAGCACCAAAAACAGCAGTTTACCGCTTCAAAATGCTGATGTGCTGCTGAATGCAGATAATCAGCAGGTAAAAAATGTGTACCTCAGAAAACTGTTAATTTCGCCGGACAGCAATGTTTTACAACACCTTGTTTGGGTAGATAAAATGCATTTTCAGATAAGCGAAACCATTACCCGCAAGGATCAGATACCCTATACAAGGGTTACCCGCGTGGTGTGGGATAAACCGCTGGAATAATTCTATTCATGACACAGGAGGAGTTCAGAAAAATTTCGGATACCATTCCCCATCAACCGGGCGTGTATAAGTATTTCGATACGGCCAATACCATTATTTATGTAGGAAAAGCAAAAGACCTCCGGAAAAGGGTGAGCAGCTATTTCAACAAAACATTTGCCGGTTACAAAACCCATGAACTTGTTATCCGGATCCACCGGATAGAGTTTACCATTGTAGATAGCGAGCAGGATGCCTTTTTCCTTGAAAATGCACTTATCAAGGAGCATCAGCCAAAGTACAACATTGACCTGAAGGATGATAAAACATTCCCTTTTATCGTTATTAAAAAAGAACCCTTCCCCCGGGTTTTTCTTACCCGCAGAAAAATTGAGGATGGCAGTGAATACATCGGGCCATTTACCTCGGTAGGAAGGGTTCGGGAATTGCTGATGTTTATCAGGCAGCATGTACAAATCAGAAACTGCTCGTTACCGCTTACCGAAAAAAACATTGCCAAAGGTAAATTCAAGGTTTGCCTCGAATACCATCTTGGCAACTGCAAAGGCCCCTGTGCAGGCCTGCAGACCCAGTTTGATTACAACGAAGGGCTTCATTACATGAAACAAATGCTGAAGGGCAAACTGGGAGAAATAACAGATTACTACCAGGCCGAATTGAAGAACCTGATCAGCGAAATGAAGTTTGAGAAAGCCGCGATTGTTCAGAAAAAAATTGAACACCTCGAGAATTACCGGGCAAAATCCGTAATTGTAAGCCAGCAACTCGGCGACCTCGATGTGTTTAATATTCTGAAGGAAGGAGACATGGCTTATGTGAACTACCTGATGGTGCGTAGCGGAACCATTGTGCAAACCCATACCCAACGGCTGAAACCACAGCTTGATGAACCTGAATCTGAGGTACTTGCTTTTGCCATTGCACATATACGCGACAATTTCAACAGCAATGCAGCGGAAATTGTGGTTCCGATGAAAATTGAATACCCCGAACAGCATTTGAAAATAACTGTTGCTACTACAGGGGAGCGTAAAAAATTACTGGAATTATCCCGGAAAAATGTACTGATCAACCTCGACGAAATCAGGCGGAAGAAGATGCTGCATACCGGCGAACAGGATGATGCAGGCCGGCAAACACTGCTGGAGGGATTACAGGAAGACCTCAGCTTACCCTCGTTACCCGTGCATATTGAGTGTTTTGATAATTCCAATTTCCAGGGAAGCTACCCGGTATCGGCCATGGTTTGCTTTAAAAACGGTTTGCCGAGTAAAGAGGATTACCGTAAGTTTAATGTAAAAACAGTAGAAGGTATCAACGATTTTGCTACCATGGAAGAAGCAGTTACCCGGCGTTACAAAAGACTAAAAGAAGAAGAGCTTCCTTTTCCTCAGTTGGTTATTATAGATGGCGGAAAGGGACAGTTGAGCGCTGCCTTGCAAGCCGTTCGCTCGCTTGGGGTAGATGGCGCTTTTACCATGGTTGGGCTTGCCAAAAACGAAGAGGAGATCTTTTTTCCCGGCGATACCCAAAGCCTGAAATTACCCTGGAACAGTCCAAGCCTCAAATTTATCCGCCGCATCCGCGATGAGGTACACCGGTTCGGTATTACATTTCACCGGCAAAAAAGAAGCAAGGGCACTTTTGTAAACGAGCTGGAAAATATAAAAGGTATTGGCAAAGGCACAGCAACCAAACTGCTGAAGCACTTTAAATCAGTAAAAAAAATTAAGGAAGCAAGCCATGAAGAAATTGCGGCACAAATAGGTGATGCCAAGGCAACATTGGTAACCGCTCATTTTTCAGGATAAAAAAATACCCGGACCATCAGCCCGGGCATCCTTTTATTCATATTAATTCGGTTACCGCGACCATTGATCCTGTTCCCAGTTAAAAATGGTTTCCTTAATTCTTTCGCCTTCGAGCAACCGCATCAGGGGATCTTTTACAATGCCTTCAAGGGGTTTATCAAATGGATTATTCAGCGTTGATTTATAAATGTAACTCGAGAAATAGCGGCTTTCAAAAACCTCCTCCCAACTCAGCCTCGCACCCATATTCCGGGGATTATAGGCTTCGTATTTGGACAGATAAGGACGAAGATCGGGGTAATAAATCCAGAAAAGACGGTAAGTAGCGCGCTCCGTTCCGTCATCATTCAGGATTGTCTTCATAGGTGCGATACCAAGAATCCTGAAATGCAATCTTGAAGTTTCACGGTCAAAAATAATTTCCTCTTTTACCGCATACGACCTGATGCTCTCTTCGTTAAATTCATCGCGGATGGTAACTTTTTTGGTAATGCCAAGGGTACCGGTTGGATCCTTATCAATATCCGGCACATCAATATCATAGCTTGAACCAACCAGCATTTTTGCAACATTCTCTACAGAAAGCGGGGTGGTAAAACGGTCATCGGCATTGTCAAAAGCGGTAATATCCCCTTCCTTAATATGCTTCAGCAAAATATTGATAAAACGCTGATTGCCATTATCTTCATTTGCCTCATAACGGAAAGGAAGGTTCATTTTCTCCCTCGTATCAATTATTCTCCAGATCACCTGCTTGTACACCTGATCATCAATCCTGATGTCATCATGCGGAAGCGGTGTTTTATCCTGTACCAGGTTTCCTGTAATGGTAGTGGCCGGTCTGCGCCCTGCCAATACCGATTTTGTTGGGATGGTATCCGCTGGAGGCGGTGGAGGCGGAGGCGGGGGTGGAGGTGGTGTATCCACAATGGGAGCAGTAACCACTGGTTTTTTTGGAGCAGGCTTTTTCCTTTGGGCAAAAGCATCTGCACTACCGGCAATAGCCAGTACAACAACCAATCCTCCAATTATTACTTTATTCATAAAAAACGAATTTCAATCAAAGTTTCTTCAAGTAGGTATTACCTTAACTGAACGCCTGAAACTACAGATTATTGCAGTTGAAAGGCGATAGAAGGCAACTTCCTGTTTTTTCCATCCGGTCCACGCGCAATAATATCATCAATAAAAACAGTACTTCCCGGCTTACACTGGGTAATTACCGCATTTGAACCCCAGGCGGTTCCCGTTATCTGAACAGGAGTATATTGCTGAAAACCGGCACCATTACCCGCAAGGGTATAACTCAGTACCTGGAAAGGAGCATCAAAATCGCTTTCCTTTAAAATGGCACGCACGCCGCCCATAACCTTAAAGTTGGACGAAGGCATTTTACCACCGGACAATGTACCTACAACAGGAACCGGATCGGGCAGGTATTTAACCCTGATGGGGAAAGGAAAACTCTTTCCTTCGACACTTACATTAACGGTTGCAGGCCCGGGTGTAGTTGGCTTGGCAATATATTTACCGCCACCTCCGTCGGGTGATATAGAACCGCCGGTAAAAGAAACCGACATTTTTTCGGCCTTGCCGGAACCTGAACTCACCGTAACGGGATTATCAACCCCTATATACATTACGTTCATCTTGGACAGAAATATGGAAGCGCCACTTGGCTGACCTACGGTATATTTAACCGTTTTGGTCACACTTTCTTTTTGCCCTGTATTGGGATTGGTAAAAGATACTAACACATTTACCGACTGATCGCCACCACCCGAAGCAGTTGTTTCCCAGGTAGCAGAACCTGTAGCAGGATCAACAGGACGAGGTGAGCCGTTTATAGATACGGTAGGCAGATTGTCGGTACTGAATGCGCCGAGACCAGCAGTAATTTTAATAGGCTGACCAGGCAGGGTATATTCAGTGTTCTGGCTTACAAGTGGTTCAAACTTGTTTAACCGGAGAACCACTTTACCAACCTGCTCCATACACGCATTGGCTACGAGGTTACCACTGCGCTTTATGTCGTTATCAAATTTGCTCAGTATGGTAATACCTGCAATAGCAGGGGTCATCCTGAAATAAGCGGCACTCCATGTATTATTGCCTGCATTTTCAGTTTTGGGTTTTTCCAGGTCAATAGGAAGGGATGCCTCAAGTTTCTTTGCCATTTCCGGAGGCAAAATCTTCAGAACGTCCTCCTTGTATTTTTTCAACCTTGCATGTAATTTTTCGCCTTCACCCTGTTTTTCAAAAAGGCGTGTTGCAGCATCAAGATTATCTTCTTTATACGTACCATCCTCCTTTAAACCTGCTTCCTTAAGAAGCTTGCCTTTGAGTTCGGAAATATACTGCGAAGCTTCGCGGGTAACAGCAAGGGCCTCATCGGCTTTTGGACCCCAGATAGCCGCCTTCTCCCGTGTATTGGGATCATTCATCATTTCTTTCATCCCATCCGAAATCCCTTTATTGGATTCATCAATGATTGTATTCGACTTATCGAGGCTTATATTAACTGTTTTAAACGCATTCAGAATTTCGCTCGATACGTTAAGCGCCAGCAGCGCTGTCAACACGAGGTACATCATGTTGATCATTTTCTGCCGCGGCTCTTTAGGTAATGCCATATCTTAAATTTTTTCCCTTTAATTAAATTTTCAGTTTACAAAACGATTTAACCGGAATGGTGCGCTCTTTACTAACTTAATTGCGCACCTGCATAGCGCTCAGCATGTTACCATATACATTGTTCAATCCACTGAGGTTCTTAGCCAGCAAACCAATTTGCTCCTGGGTTTTTTGCGCATCGGCCACACTACCCTGCATGGATTGTGAAATGGTGGTGAGGTTACCAAAGAAATTATTCATTGCCTTCAGGTGATTATTGGTATCCTGCAATTCCAGTTCGTAAATGGCATTCAAAGAAGAAAGGTTCTTGGTAAGGTTTTGAACCTGACCATGAAATTGACCGGCAGTATCGCTTACCTGGTTGAATTTCATCATGGTTTCTGCTGTTTTTTCCATTGATTGCTTAACCGAAACCATGGCATCAGAAGCGCTTTTGGTGTTTGCGGAAAAATCGCCGGTGCTTTTCAGTACATCACTTACTTCGCCCATTTTATCAACGGTGGTACCCAGTTTCTGAAAACCTGAACTTAATTTCTGAAGGCTTGTTGGATTGATTTCAGCCTCTTCGAGCATTTTATCGAGCGATTTGAGCGCAGGATTTCCGCCGGTTGCGGCCGGTGCGGCAACAGGACCCGATGATGCGGGTGGAAGAAACGCATAAACCAAAAATATAAATGCCTCTGTAAGCAGGCCTACGGTAAGCATTATATCGGCAACAGGGTGGTGAATGAGTTTGGTAAGGGCACCAACCAATACTATGGATGCACCCACACATACAATAACGTTTACGATTACTTCGGTTCTTCTTGAAACGGCTGCCATAAAAGGAGGAAATTAAATTTTATGAAAGATTAAAATGATGGAAATGATGAAAAGATAAGGTCATCCTGTACCGGCCACAAAAGGGCTTTGAGGATCAAAACCAATGTTTGTTTTTTCTGAGTTGCAATAATTATTTTTTCTTGCCTGAACTATTACCCTGTCCAAAATAAGGTAGATCAATAACGGTACGGAAACCAATATAGGATTTGGCAGAATCCTGGTACTCGTAGGTACGGGTGCTTGTTTGTAGGAAATAACCAATATCCTTCCAGCTACCGCCGCGAAGAACTTTACGCTTCATGCGGGGAGGGTCGCTGTCTTTGGCATTCCACCTGATGTCCGGGTTCATATCGTGCTGAAAACTATAGCTGCCTTCATAGTAAAGGGAGGAGGTCCATTCGGCTACATTTCCCGACATGTTATACAAACCATAATCATTGGGCCAGTAAGCATCGGCGCGAACGGTATAAAAACCGCCATCTTCGGGGTAATTACCACGACCGGGCTTAAAGTTTGCCAGCAGGCAACCTTTTTTATTGCGAAGATACATGCCTCCCCAGGGATAGGGCGCCTGGCTTCTTCCGCCGCGTGCGGCATATTCCCACTGCGCTTCGGTTGGCAACCTGAAACTTGACTCTGTCATTTTATTCTTCTTATCAAGGAAAGAATTCAGGTAGGCCGAACGCCAGTTGCAATAGGCAATTGCCTGCTTCCAGCTAACCCCTACAACTGGGTAATTTCCAAAGGCGGTATGGGCAAAATAACGCTGGGTCATTGGTTCGTTATAACTGTAAGAAAAATCCCTCATCCATACCAGGGTATCCGGATACACTTTTTCGTTGTATTTAACCATAAATGTACTGCGGGGCTTGCCTTTGTTGGTAATTTTGGCAGCTTCCTGCAGGTCAAAATATTCAACAATAAACTCCAGTTTTTCAGGATCAATTTCCTTTTTGCCGTAAACACGATCAGGAGGAGGAAGAATGATGGCGTCCAGTTTTTCGATGGTTGCGGAATCTTTCCACTTGATGGTTTTTACCTTAGCCCAGTCAACACGCTGTTCGCCAGCAACTGTTTTGGTCATTTCCAGTTTGGTAGCGGCAATTGAATCCCGCACCCAGTATACAAACTGACGATATTGATTATTGGTGGTTTCAGTAGCATCCATCCAAAATCCCTGGATAGATACCTGCTTATTGCGGGCAACAATTGCATAAGTTACATCTTCATCGCTTGGCCCCATATGAAAGGTGCCCGGTGGAACGTAAACCATTCCAAGGGGTTTGGTGAGGCCGGGTTTGGCAGTGGGTGCTACCCCGTGTACCTGCCCGTCGTCAGGTAACCCCTTAGACTTTTTGCCAATTTTGCCGCAACTGATTGCGCCAATAGCAATAAGCGGGAGAATAATTAATGAATAATATTTCATCTGCATGGGTTTCCTAAAATAGATTGCCAAAAATAAGTAAAAAGCCTTGTCACAATAATTTTATGTTGATAAACAGTGGTGATGCTGTATAATCAAATCAATCTCAAATTATTATTACACTAAGTTTTAGCAAAAAAACGAGAATAGAAGGGAAAAATTGCGCCTTGAAGGAAAAATATCGAAAAATTGAGTATTTCTACCGTTAATTTTTTCACTTTGGGCATTTAAGTTTACCCTTTTGCCAAAAAAATACAAAATTTCCTATACACTACCCCAATTTCATTTGCCATTAATTTTTTCGTCGAGAAACTTGTCTAGGGCCGCAATCATGCTTGGCGCCTGTGGCGCAGGAGCCTTGATATGCAAATTCAGGCCGGCTTCTTCAATTGCCTTGTTTGTATTATTTCCAAATCCGCCTATACAGGTTCCATTCTGATTGTACTCAGGCAAATTGTCGAACAGGCTTCTGACGCCGCTTGGTGTGAAAAAACAGATAACATCAAACGACTCGTTGGTAAGTAACTCCTTTACATTGGCGCTGACCGAACGATACATGTAGGGGGTGGCATACTCGCAGTTCTTATCTTTCAGCCAGTTAATAATTTCGTTATCCTGCTGATTTTCGCTGCAGGGATAAAGAAAGTTTTCATTTTCCTTATGCTTGTTAATTACATCAAACAGGGCCTTATTGGTACCATCTGCTCCAAAAAATACTTTCCGCTTCCTGTAAAGAATGTAACGCTGCAGGTAAAGGGCTACCTGTTCCGAAATACAGAAGTATTTTGTTTCCTGGCTGACATTAAGCCGCATTTCTTCGCACATCCTGAAAAAATGGTCTATCGCGTTCCGGCTGGTGAAAATTACCGCACTGTACTGAACAATGTCAATTTTCTGACGCCTGAATTCCTTGGCAAGAATAGGCTCCAAAACGATGAAAGGCTGAAACTCCAGCTTCACCCCGTATTTTTTCTCCAACTCAAAGTATGGGTGTTTTTCTCCTTCAGGACGTGGCTGTGTGATCAGTATTTTCATTGGTTTTTCGGCCATGGCAGCGTTTGAATGAATAAAACTAAGTGTACTCATATGCCACCAGGGTTTAAATTTTCTGCAAAATTAATTGGAACTATTCAGGAAATTAACTAAAAATTTTACTAATAACATAATCGGTAAAATTTCAAAGGTGCAAAGGTAAAGGAAAAAGTGAAAGGAGGAAACACCCGATTTATTTCGGACCATGGGCAGGATAAGAAAATACCGGTATAAATATAAAAAGGTTATTATAATGAAGGAAACCACCACCACCACCGGGTGAACTACTGAACTTCCGAGCCAAAGTATTACCACCACTGGAAGCAGGAATAAACCGGCGATCTTATTTACAAAAAAAACAAGGAAAGAATAATTTTCCACCAACTCGCGGGAAGAAAAAACCCAACCACCTGCCATCAGCGAAAAATATTTTACCAGGTACACCGATAGCAGAAATCCAATGCAAATTAAAACCTGCGAATACCAAATCCCGCTGGGGATCAGCATTTCGTACCTCGATATAAGGTAAATAAAAAGGCCGCCGGTTACAAAAAAGATAGCATTCAGACCAAGGGAGGCCATTTTATTCTGCACCAACTGATCCCTGATGGATTTTTGCCGGAAGCCACTTCGCATAAAAACCCGGTACAAATCGGAAAAGTATTTGGGGAAAGCCCTGAAAGAAATGCCGACAAACAGGAAAAGACTACACAATACATAAAAATAGGTATCGGAGGATGGGGGTGAAAAGGGTTTTCCGGACCGGATGGTAATAACCGAAACTGGCTGCTTTAACCCATATTTTGGAAAAAAGAGGGGGTTTATGATTGTTGCGGGGTTTTTACAGCTATCATTTACCCCCTTTAAATAATCATATGCAGGCGTACCGGGTTGGGCAGATACCTTATTGATAAACAAGGTAAGCAACATTACCCCCACTGCCATCAGCATTACGCGGAATGGTATTGCAGTAAGCGCCTTTCTGTTAAAATGATTCAAAAACATCTGGATGCAAAATTGCCCTGAATAAACCGGCTTTCAAAAGAAATTTATCAGACCAAGGTGGATTTTTGACTGGCGGAAATCAATAGCCTGATCATTTCGCTTGCCAATACCCCAACTGATATTGATCAGGCTGTTCTTTGTTTCGAGTACCATACCTAATCCAGCCCCTGCATAACTATTGCTAAACTGGGTTTCAAGGTCCTTGTATTGAACCAGTCCCGCATCAATAAAACCAAAGAAAAATGAATTTTTTCCGCTGATCAGGCGGTATTCTGATGTTAGTACGGCGTAGCGACGCGCATAAATACTTTCTTCATCGAAACCCCGGAGCATCCGGTAACCGCCAATCTGGAAAAGCTCATTCCTGAAAAAATTGCCGCTCTCATAGGTTGCCCCGTTTACAGCTAATTTTAGCACAGAAGCCCTTCCCAGTGAAAAATACCTTGCGGCTGCCATTTTTACCCGGAATTGGTAGGTATTCTGAGCAAGCGAGTCGTACAGGTAAGCAAAATTGCTCCCCGGATTGGCAGGATCTTTCAGGTTTTGTATATCGGCACTTGGTTTTATGGTTTTGGTTCCGCCGGTAAAGGATAGGTTCAACTCGTTTCCCTTACGCGGGCTAAGCCGGTTATTGGTGGTATTAATGTTGTATTCAAACCCTAAGGAGGTGGAGGAAGTAGCTGCAAGTTCGGGCAATTGTGCTGTGGAAAGTACAAACTGGGTATCCACCATGGTTACATTGGTTTGCTGGAATTGAAAAAGTACTTTCCCTGTTTTATGAAGCGAAAATTCGTAGGGCATACCCACCTTCACCTGCAGGTTCACAAACTGGGTATCCTTTTTAAACAGTTCAAAATAAAAATCAACCCCCGCTTTTGACCCAAAAAGGTAGGGCTGCTGGTAAAGAAGATTAAGCCTCGGCGATTTGTATTGCAATTGCTGCCAGTTAACCCCAAAGGTTTCACCCGATCTGAATGAATTTCGGAGCAGGATATTTACATCACCGGTTACCTGTACCTTGTTACCGGGGGTTTGGGTGCTTGCAGGCATTACCCCAAGCAGTACATTCAGTATATTGCTCCTGCGCGGTTCAAGGTAAACGCTCACCACCCCGCCGGTTCCAAGCATATTCATTTCCCAGGGTTGCTGCTGTTGGGCAAAGGGCAGTTCATCGAGCCGTTGACCAATTTTTGCCAGTTTATCGGCCTGGAAAGGCGCACCCGGAGGAAGACCGAGGTAACGCTGCAAATACCTTGGATTCATGCGTAAGGGCCCTGCCTGCTCAATACTGTCAATTTTATAAAAAATCCCTTTATCAATTTCCATCCGGCCCCGGAGCATTCCATCCTCTATTTTTACACTATCAAACCAAACCGACGCAAAAGGATACCCATTGCTTTCGAAATAGTTGAGTACGAGTGTACGGTAATCCTGGGCGGGGTCAAAAAAATCCTGTTTGCGCCTCGTATAACCCGGAAAGCCGAGATTCTGTGCCAGTGGCAGGTACTCCTCAGGCAGGGTCAGCTGTTTCCAACGGTACCGCTTGCCGGCAAAAAGGGAGATGGAAGCTTTGGGACTATCTATTCTTACGCTGTCAACGGATGCCGAAAGATAACCTTTACCCATTAAATCGGCAGCAAGGTTACTTATGTACTTTTCAAGCTCAGCCCTTGTTGAAAACCGGCTTTTAATTTTTAAGTTTTCTGCTGAACTGTCGGCCATTGTTACCTCCAATTGAATGGATGCCTGGCTAAAAACAGGCAGGCAGGCGCAGGCAAAAATCCATATCAGCA
>ERZ795056.5137-NODE-5137-length-13228-cov-8.845593_pt1 | contig 13228 bp, 9 predicted proteins | sample MGYA00375140_ERZ795056 | MGnify/ENA primary metagenome ERZ795056 (study PRJEB30185, sample SAMN05720227) | activated sludge metagenome | isolation source: Anaerobic digester | place: USA | collected 2015-03-09 ...
CATTGAAGTGCATCCCGGCACCACGACCATACAGATGGTTCGTCATCTCTACACCCTCGGATTTTCCAGGATCAGCATTGGCATCCAGGATTTTTCGCCCTTCATTCTCGAAAAAATCAACCGGTATCAATCTTTCGAACACACCCGTGAACTGGTGAACGAAGCCCGGAAATGCGGGTACCATTCCATCAATTTTGATCTGGTGTATGGGTTGCCATTTCAGAAAATCAGCCATATAGAAGACACCGTTTCGAAAGTCATCCAGCTTAATCCGGACCGTATCGCTTTTTATGGATATGCTCATGTTCCCTGGAAAAGCAAAGGCCAGCGGCACTTCACCGAAGCTGATCTTCCGGAACCGGTTTCACGTTGGGCACTGTTTGAAAAAGGAAAGGAAATGCTGGCCATGGCCGGTTATCTGTCAATTGGAATGGACCATTTTGCCAAACCGGGAGATGCTTTATCCGACTCGTATCAGGATGGAAACCTCCACCGTAATTTCATGGGCTACACCGAACAGAATGCAAGACTGCTGATCGGTCTGGGTGCTTCCGCGATAGGTGAAACACCCGAAGCCTATGCTCAGAATGAGCCTGTGATTGAAGATTATCTGGCGAGGATCGAAGCCGGGGAGTTTCCCATTGTCAAAGGACATTTGCTTAGTGAAACCGATAAAATCTGGAAGCAGCACATTATGGAATTGATGTGTCTCCAAAAAACGGATATGAATCTCAACGATCCCAACTGGCTGAGAGCCCTGAACCGGGTAGCCGATATGCGGGATGAAGGCCTGATTTCATTAAAAAATATGACACTTCACATAACCTACCTGGGTTTGCCCTTTATGCGAACCATATGCTATATGCTCGATCACCGTCATTGGGAAAGCACATCAGAGACGCGGGTGTTTTCAGCTGCAGTGTAACGACCCCGTCCGGATTATTTCAGTTTTTCTACCTGCACAAAATTGAGCAGAGCCTGATTCACTGATCCATTCATATTTTCATTGGAGGGCTCGAGAACAAGTTGAAAATTATGGTTTCCTTTTTCCAATTGCACCTGTACGGCATTGCTGGTCCCCCAATTTGACCATTCACCAATTCCCCTCTGAGGGAAAACAAAAGTGCCTTTTAGTACACCTCCGGAACGCAACGAGCGAATCGCACACTTGTTTTCTGTATTGACGGGACCATTTCCGTTGGCATACCGAAATGAAATGGCATATGTACCGGCATCATCCGCGGGAATCGAAAAACTCAAACTGTTATTTTTATGGGTGCTGATTTCTACATAACCCTGACCCTGAAATCCTTTGGCATGAATATCAGACCTGGGAGCCTCCTGTGTGAGATAAATTTCCCGTGGCGAGCCGGAAGGATTCCACCGCACAGGTTCTGAGGCGAAGGATTCATTTCCATCCTTATCCAGTGCAATCACCTGGTATTCAGCATAGGATTTTTGCTGGATAGAGAAGGAATTCCCTGCCACATCGCCCATAGCTTTTCCATTTTCCACCACTTTATAACCAATGGCACCTTCGATTTTACTCCAAACCAGATTGTTGTCTTTAATAGAGGCAACGGGTGTTTCAGGTGAAGTGGTCTCTGCCATTTGTTTGGTTTGACTTGGTTCTGAACCAGACGATTTCAACGCAATTTTAATCACGTGTTTTCCTTTTATTGAGTTCGGAATGCCTGGTTTTTCAAGCACTTCCCCATCCAGCTGAAATTCTTCTACCACATTGCCACTGCCCACCATTTCGATATCCAGAATGGCGTCACGGTATTTGAAATTACGGAGAGAACGCTTTCCCGCAAAGGCAGAAGGAACAAAGGGATGAAACTGAATCCCGCCTTCCTGAAAATCCATTCCGAAGAAAATGCGGTATACCAGTGCAATGTTTCCGGACAAACTCCAGAGCATATTGCTCGAATTGATTACGGTTCCGGCATAATCACCATTGGAAGAAACAAAATTCTCTTTATTCGTAACAAATAAGGCAGCAGGCCGGTAAATGGCTGCAATGCTTTCCAAAAGCGATTTCTCATTACCCGCTTTTGCTGCCGCCAATGCCCAGTAAGACTGAACAAAGGGCCAGACCGCCCGGTTGTGATAAGGCAGAATTCCAGGAATCTGCGGGAAAATGCAGGGAATGCCAAAAGTTCCGACCGGCGTCTTTTCCACGACACTTCGGGCACGACTGGCATCTGCTATTCCAAACCAGACCGAGAGAGCTTCTCCCAATGCTTCCGATTTTGGAGATAAAATTTTTGAATTCCGTCCGTAGAGAAACTGCCCGTAGTAACCCTTTCCTTCTACCCAGAAGTGTTTGTTCATTGCCATTCTGATACCATCAGCAAGAGTGTTGTATTTGGTTCGGGCTGCCGGATCATTCATTAAGCCTGCCATGTTAGCCAATACCCGGATAGCCTGATAATGAGCAGCATTGGTGCCCAGACAAGCCGATTCGTAAATATCCGCCGGCTGCATCCAGCGGGGATAGGTTTGCTCACGCCAGTCAAGGAAAGAGGATTCTCCTTTCATGAGTCCTGTCTGCGGATCATAGGCCACCTGCTGGTCATCGTCTATTGAATTGCGGATGACCGTATAAGCATATTTGAGCCAGTCTTTATCGCCCGTCACTTTGTAAATTTCATACGCCGCCACTGCCCAGATCATCCTGTCAGATGAAACCGGCCAGGCGCCTCCGGTTCCTGTATCCTGGATCACCCTGTTGTTTTTTACCTTTTTCCGAAGACTGGTTTTGGCCACTTCCGGTTGGAGAATGGCCATCGAAAGCAGAATGCTGTAACTGATGTCGCGGGTCCAGACTCCTGCCCATTCTTTTCCCGTACGGAAGGTATTATCGGGTTCAATGGCGGTGATCATTTCATCAAGCGACATATTGTAGATCGCGTCGGAAATCGGATATTCTGACTGGTAAGCTGGATAGGGAAGAATGTCTTTCAGCACAGTCCAGGAGGAAGCCGTCTTTTTCTCGTCGGTATGGGAATTCAGGACCAGATCAATTTCGTAGATTCCATCCCCATCCGGATCCTTCATTTTGCACTCTTCCCGGCGATCGAGGTTGTCGAAATCCCAGCTCAGAGGAGCGGTTCCGCCAGCAATGAAAACGCCTTTGAAATCGGATTTGAATATTTTCTGTCCGTTGTACGAAAGGAAAAATCCTTTTTCATTCAGCTGCTTCAATGGTTCCCGGAAGTCAAGTCGGATCTTCACCGGCGTATTGGGCGGAAGATACTGCTGGGAAGTGCTGGTCTTTTTTAAGGGTTGGCCAAATGTGATCACCGGAGATTCCATCCGGGCAGAACCTACAGGAACAGAAAAAATGTGGTCCACTCCGGGTGGCATTTCGTTGTCTCTTCCATTGACAGCGAATTTGAAGACCATGTCTGCCGACTGAAATTCGTTGGCCGGGCTGATGTAGTTGCTTTCCAGATGGTTTCTGGAAACCGCTTTCCCGACAAAATTGCCCTGAACCACACGATCCGGATAAAGAGAGAATGCATCAGACTGATACAGGGGTGCCTGGCTGAAACCGTCGGTCATACAGATGGAAATCAAAAGAAATAGTGCTGAAAATCTTTTCATAATGGGGTAAAAATCAGACAGCATCACAGAATGAAATGCCGGAAGGTAAAGAAAGTAATGAGGGCGAAAATAGCGGATTTACCGGACCGTTCCACATTTCAATAAAAGGGAAAGAAGAATGTGGATTTTAACCTGAATTATGAATTCTAATCCAAAATAGATATTCCTTAAATCCACAAAATCCACAAAAAAATTCAACTTTGCATTCTGATATTTCACCTTCTCCGACCAACCTCTTCCGGAATCTGAATCCTGTATGAAACTTGTCCTTCTACCATTTCTGGCCTTTTGCTTCCTGCTCTTCACTGGTTGCAAAGAGGAAGAACAACAAAAAGCCCCCCCCACAAGCGGAGATTGCAAGGTGTATACTGAGCACATTGACAAGCTGGAAAAGCAACTTCTGGAAGTAGAACGTAATGCGGATAAACTGGAAGATGTCATTTATCACCTCACCCAAAACTACATGGCCATTGACCAGAAAATCAGGTTGATACAAAAATATAAGGACGATGGCAGTCAGGCTAAACTTCTCGACAGGACAGCGACTGAAATCAATCGGTTTTTCGAAGAGTCACAATTGTTACTCGATTCAACGGAAGTTGAGATTCAGAAATCAGCCATACCACAATCGTCCATGATTCCGATTATTGAGACGGTCCGTTCGTATCTCACCCACCAGGAACGACTGTTTATTGAAGTGTATGGCTCCATTGGTTCTATACATAAACAGGTAGCCAGACTGAAACAGACAGTGGCCGCCAAGGAGAAAGAGATTTCAAACAAGCAGAAAGACACCGAGAAAATTCTGGAGGAAAAAGACAAGCAAAACAGGAAGATCTTTTACCTGGTGGGGAGTCGGGGCGATCTGGAAAGAGCAAAAGCCATTAAAAAATCAGGTGGATTTCTGGGCGTTGGGAGCAGTGTTAAATTATCGGACCGTCTGGATGAAATGTTTTTCCAATCCGGTGATTTCAAATTCATGAAGGAAATTGCACTGGGCAATACCAAAAAGGTAAATCTTATTACCACGCATCCAAAAGGAACTTACCTCATTCTCGACACACCGGGAGAGCGCTTCCTTAAAATCACCAATCCGGAGAAGTTCTGGAGCACCAGTACATTTCTGGTGGTGGAAGTGGATTAAAAATTCTGATCACGGACCGTGCAAAAAAAATTCCCCGTCTCAATTTGAAACGGGGAATCCGACATTCTAATCCTGTATGAACATACTTATTGCTGAACAATATCCGTTTTGGTGGTGTTTAGTAAGGCCACCAGATCGGTAACCAATTGTGCATTATTCGCGGTTGTAACCCCATTTTGTGCCAGACCTGTTCCAATATCACCTACGAACTTATCAAAATCTGCTCCCGTGACTTTCAATGCAATCCGGCTGTTTTTCGCCGGATCATGTGCGTCTTTCATTGACTTACCATTGTAGGCATACGCTGTGTTTTTTGCTGCGGTGGCAGCACACATAAAATCAGTAAAGCTTTCACTCAGTGCCGTCAGTCCACTGGTATTTCCAGCCCCCAATTCAGCAAACAAAACCGGAAAATACTTCGCCATCGCCGGGTCAGCCGCAATGACAAGAATGGAACTATCGACCACAGACCGGAGCGTGAGCCTTCCTTTTTCGATCATCGTTCCTGAATTTTTCGGATCCGATACCATGGTGGTTCCCCCTACTCTTTCATATAAGGTTGGGGCAGGATCGGCCTTGTCTTCTTTACATGACATCTGGAACAGAGAGATCAGCATGACACCGGTTCCAAGGAATAGACTTCTGGTTTTCATTTTCATATACATTATTAATTAAAAGTTTGAATGTTAGAGGCCGGCAATAAACCGGACGAATTTTCCCTGAAATGAATCCGGTTTTCCCAGGGCCGGGCATCCGTTTGCCGCCATTTTGGGATCGACTACATACCGTTTTGCCTTATATGGCCCTGATTTCTGAAGAAGGGAAAAAACGTGCTCGGATGACTGAGTTTCGGTGTCAAAGGTGTACACCAGAATTCCATCCGGAATATTGAAATAACAGCTTTCCACACCTGGAATCCGACGAATAAAGGACCTGATTCCGGCTGCTTCCGTTGAATCAGGCTTTTCCGAAAAGTCGATCCGGCTTAATTGTTTGGTATGAGATTGCTCTTTGTGTGTGGCGGCATAGATATGTGCCACCAGGATTCCAATAAAAATAAGGATGGAACCCAAAAGACCGTAGCTAATTTTCCGAAGGGTTGAGATAGGCATAGCCATAGTGAATTTGCCATACCTACGATACCAGCCGAACGATTGGATTTCAGATGCAGAAGAAATTTACACAACAGTGATTTTTTCAATACCAGATCAAGGGTATGAAAAGTGGTTGTGCTGTTTCAATGTTTATTCACAATTCCACTTTCGACCTGAACAAACAGGGGACGATTCCAGTTCCAGGGAGAACGATTCAGTCCAAAACGGGCGGGATTGAGTTCAAGCACAAAACTGATTTTTCCCAGGCATGTGCTGGTTCCATATGAATTCGGGGCATTGTTGTTCTTGTCTCCGGCCTGGTGCACCTGAAAATCGACCATTCGGATCAGAACAGAATCCAGAATCTGAATTTTCACTTCCATCTGAAACCGTTCTTCTGAGGCTGATGTGGGAATCAGGTCGGGCATCATTCCGGGGAACCTGCCTGTGAGAAGAATCTTCAACGACTTACCAGCAGCCTGAAGGGAATCTGCCAGTTCGGGATCTTTTACGAATGGTTGAAGGTCTAGACTTCCGGACCAATCCCGGCTGGCTGTTTTTACATAAAACAAACCTGTACTCTGGATTTCACCCTGACCGGCGCCTTTCCACTCAAAATGAACTCTGGATGACATACTGGCCTGGCCGAACGCCAGCTGGAAAGATGCGACAAACAGAATCAGACAGAATAAACGAATTCGCATAAAGCAGGTTGTGGGGTGAAAGTCAACGATTGAATGTTGTGGCAAGATAAAGAAACTGAATCGCAAAAAGTGCCGGATTTTACCGCTGATCCTGTCCCGATTTTACATCGGGAGGAAAAAAGAAAATAATAAGAGCCACTGAGAACCGAAAATTAAGGTACTCCTTTGCAACTCTGCGTGTCAATACTCTGTGGACAACACAGGAAGCACGAAGAAACTAATTTGGCTCTGAAAGTGGCAAATTCCGCCTGACTTCTGGTTAATGACCTTTGGCTCTAATTCCTGACTACCGGCTACTGATTCCTGACTACTAGCTCCTGATTCCTGACTACTAGCTCCTGATTCCTGGCTACTAATTCCTGGCTACTAATTCCTGACTACTGGCTCCTGATTCCTGGCTACTAATTCCTGACTACTGACTACTGGCTCCTGATTCCTGGCTCCTGATTCCTGACTATTAATTCCTCTCTTTCAAAGGCTTCCAAATAAAAAAGACCCGCCAGCCGGCAGGTCTTTTAAAGAAATAATAAGAATCAAGTTGCCTTATGGGAAGATACCCAGCTCCATGTAGCTGTTGGCTACTTTATTGATCGCATTCACATAGGCTGCCGTCCGCATATCCGGAATGGTTGGGTTGGCGTTCCAGATGTCCATGATTTCGCGGGTAGCGGAAATCATGGTTTCTTCCAGACCACTGTGAACCAGATCAATTTCATCGGCACCCCGCATGATGGCGGCTCTTTCTTCCGCCGATACCTGACGGCCGGTGAGCTCTTCCAATTGCATGAGGATGTGCATGTTTTTATTTTCACGGAATCGCTTTTCCATCCGTCCGTACCGAACGTGACTCAGGTTTTTCAACCATTCGAAATAACTAACCGTTACACCACCGGCATTGAGATACATATCCGGAACAACCAGAGCACCTTTTGCTGTGAGGATTTCATCGGCATCGGGAGTTAATGGTCCGTTGGCTGCTTCTGCTATGATTTTCGCTTTTACACGAGGTGCATTGTCTTTGTTGATTACGTTTTCCAGGGCAGCCGGCACAAGAATATCACAATCCAGTTCCAGAGCATCCGATGTGTTGGCAAGATTGGTAGCACCCGGGAAATTGAGGATGGATCCGGTTGCTTTGCGGTGTTTGAACAGATCTTCTTCGTTCAGTCCGTTGGCGTTGTACACGGCACCTTCATATTCAGCAATGGCCACCACTTTGGCGCCACCTTCACGGAAAAATTTGGCACTGTGGTACCCAACATTTCCCATACCCTGAATTACAACGGTTTTACCTTCAATGCCTTTACTCAGACCGAGTCTCTTCATGGTATCTTCCATACGGCACACTTCCCGGATTCCGAAAAATACACCCAGGCCTGTGGCTTCTTTCCGTCCGTTTACACCGCCCTGGCTGATTGGCTTACCGGTTACGCAACCAGCAGCATCGATTTCACCTGGTTTCAGGGAAGCATAGGTATCGACAATCCAGGCCATTTCGCGTTCGCCTGTACCGTAGTCCGGTGCAGGAACATCGATTCCAGGTCCGATGAAGTTTTTCTTCACCAGTTCAGCTGTGTAGCGACGGGTTATTTTCTCTAATTCGTAGGTACTGTATTTGCGTGGATCGATTTTAATACCTCCTTTTCCACCACCAAACGGTACGTTTACGATGGCACATTTGTAGGTCATCAATGAGGCCAGGGCCATCACTTCGTCCTGATTGACAGCATCCGAAAAACGGATCCCTCCTTTACAGGGCGACTTATGCTGACTGTGTTGAACACGATATGCTTCAATAACTTCAATCCGTCCATCGTCCATTTTAACGGGGAATCGCATCGAGTAAATACTGTTGCAGGCTTTGATTTGTTCGAGAAGGCCTTTGTCCCATTTGGTAAATTCGGCGGCCTTGTCAAAGCTTCTCTCGACGCTTTGAAAAAAACTGTATGTCTGTGACATCCTTAAATTTTAAATCAATTTGGTGTATAAAAGTCCCGTCCGCCGGCATGCTTTTACCCACTTCCGGAACGGGAGGGCAAAACTAGGGTTTTGGTTTTACTTCGAAAATTTCTTTCCCTGAAAAGGAGAAAGTTTTTGAGAAGGGCAGGCTGAAAATCCGTTTGAGTGACGTGAAACATCGAAGACTTGTATCACCCAGCGTCACTTGGTTATCCAGTATTGAACTCCACTATTCCCATTTGGAATCTTTTCTTTGAATCAGAACCCAGAAGGTTTCCTCCCTTATTAATTATTAATGTTGCCCACCAAATGATTGCAAACGACTGATCTCTAAATACTGATTACTGTTACCTGATTACAGACTCCTGGCTCCTAACTTCTGCCACATTTTACCTACAAAAAAACCCTGTCTCTCAACAGGGTTCGTTTTTTATTCGTGATAGACCAGGCTTAGAACTGAACCGCCGGTGCTTTCTGAGCAGCCGGATCGGCTTCGAAGTAACCTTTCTTGGTGAAATCAAACCACTTGGCGGTGAGGTTGGTGGGGAATTTCTGGATGTAGGTATTGTAGTCCTGAACCGTCTCGTTAAACTTCATCCGCTCAACGGTAATCCGGTTTTCGGTGCCTTCCAGCTGGGCCTGGAGATCGAGAAAGTTCTGGTTGGCCTTCAGATTGGGGTAGTTTTCAGATACCACCATCAGTCGGGCCAGAGCGGAACTCAATCCTTGCTGTGCCTGCTGATACTGCGCCACTTTTTCCGGGGTCAGATCATCGGCTTTCAGCGTCACCTGCGTGGCAGAAGCCCGGGCTTTCATCACGGCTTCGAGGGTTCCTTTTTCAAAATCAGCTGCTCCTTTTACAGTAGCAACCAGATTGGGAATCAGGTCGGAGCGTCGCTGATACACGTTTTGTACCTGACTCCAGGCTCCGGATACGGCTTCCTGTTTGGTGACGATATCGTTGTAACCACAGGATGTCATCGACATGGCTACACCCAACACAAGGATACCGGAAAACAAAGGCTTGAAAAAATTCGGGATTTTCATTTCAGTAGAATTCAATATGTTTGAAAAAGAGTGGTGCCAAAACGGTGCCAGACCCGTAAGCTGAACAAAACTTTGGACAAAAGGCAAATTAACACCCAAAACCCGGTCAATTTTTCAGATGAACGTCTGATTTTTGTATTTTTCTGTCTGTCCTTTTGCCTCTTGGGAACCCATCTGGCACAATTGGGTTTTGGCGAAGACACCGATGCCTGGCTCATGGCCCAGACCGCACGAAAGCTGGCTCTCGGTTTGGGATACGATCCGGCCCGTTCTTTCGGCAACCCACTTTATGAACATCTGCTGGTGCTCCTTCAGCCGGGACTCTACTGGGTATGGAGCAATCTTGTCAACCTATTTCTGGGTATTGTTTTCGTCTTTCGGCTGCCTCTTCTCTTTCCTTTCCTTTCCGTCCGCCAATCACTCATTCTCCGATTGAGCGTGATGGCGCTTCCGGTTTATATGGAGGCCGCTACTTCTTCCATGGAATACATGCTTGCCTGGTGGCTTCTCCTAGAAACTCTCCTCGCCTGGAAAGCAAAACGGCTGGGTACCTTTTTCTGTTTCGCAACCCTCGCCGTTTTCACACGTCTGGAGTTTTTACCACTACTGGCCTTTGCACTACGTCCCAATCTGACGAATTCTCATTCTGATCATAAAAAATTACGACATCCTATTTTTCTGCTGCTGGCTGCCTGGACTTTGTACCTTTTCTGGGCCTGGGGACAGAACCCCTCCCCTTTCACAGATCTTTCCGGGGGCCTTCGGTTTTATGGCGGACGGATCTGGTTTTTGATCGGTCAGGCGGGAGTTCTTATTCTATTGTACATCTGGCTGTTCACGGGCATTGATCAATTGAAAACAACCAATCCGGTTTTGTACCGTCTGGGAATGGGCAATCTCCTCCTTTTCTGTTTGTTCCCTTTTGAATGGGCCTATGCGTTTCCCGCCCTTTTAATTGGTTTGGCTTCTCAGATTCCGTCCGTTACTCTGCGGTTAAACTGGATGGTGCCTGCCGGCATTCTGGCAGGGTCATTTCTATCCTGGAATATGAAAACGAAATTCTCCTTTCAACTTCCTTCTGTGCTTACTCACCGAACCGAAATGACACGCCAATTCGAACTGGCACAGCGAAGGCATCCTGAAAAACCAACGCTTCTATTATACGGCGCCACCTGGTTTCCAACCAACCCAGAAACCTGGGAGAAGTCGATGCAGAACCGGCTTTTTCACCGAAAGCAATCGTATTTTTATGTAGCCGAGAAACTGACCTCGCGGGAAATGGATTCCGTATGGAAAGCCGGCTTTGACATTTTTATTGTGGTACCTGACGATTTTATCGGGAAATCAACAGCAAAACGAATCCGTCAGAGCAAACTCACAACCTGGCTTCAGAACAGTACGCCGGGTTCAGAATAATCCGGAATCAGTAAATCACCTTGTGTACCAGAAACAGAACGCCGGATAGCACAAATGCCCAGAAAAGAGAGGATAAAAACATAAAGCGAACGATCCTCGTGCGGTCTTCCCCAAAAGAAACGGCAAGCAAGGTTCCCACAATCGGACTGAACACCACCGGCGTGAGAAAGGACAGTCCTTTGATTCCGTATTTGAGCCAGAACTTCACCACTTTGCGGTTGCGGGGTGAAAAGAGCTTCCGGTCATGCCGAAACGTTGCAAACCACCAGTCACGCACCGCTACTCCGCCGAATGAAAACAGGGTTACCGAAGTCATCATTCCCAGTGTGGTGAGAATGGCGGTTTCAATGATGGATAGTCCGGCAAAAATACCTGTGGTGGGGCCGATCACAAACTTGAACATGCTCACCAGATACACCGTACCGTATTTAAAAAAGCGCTCCACTGCGTAATTGCCATCAAAATCCTGCACCAAGATGAAATTTCTTTTTCAATTTGGGGCAAAATCCCGGGTCTTTGTTTCAAATCAGACACATAAAAAAGCGAAGAGGTTGTGATCCAACACGTTCGGAAACATTCCGGGAATTCTTTTCCTGGGGATTCCTTCTGTTTCTGATTCTGTTGGCCTGTCATTCGTCGTTTTCCCAGGTTCTAACCGATACGGCCGCCATCAACCACCAGAGTCAGAGGCAGGGGATCAATACATTTTCCGTTGGAACCGCAGGAGATTGGAGAAAGTCTTTTTCACAGGATCAGAAACTGGAAATTCAGAGTGGCCAGTACCTGATTTACAACCGGGCCCTTCCCTCCAAACGATTTATCACCAATAATTTCTGGTCATCGGCCAGCCACCGTATTTCCTGGAAAAACAAGTGGAACTGGCAGAATGAAGCCTGGCAATATTCGTTCACAGCCAACCAGACCCGCATTGCCCAGTACATGAGCCGGATCCGGTATCATTTTCTTCAAACTCAATATTACAGTGTGTATCTGCAGGCGGGAGGCGGACTGGTCAACGATAAGCGCCTCAACAACGACAATTCGGGTCTCAGAGGTGAAGTGCAGTCTGAGTTTTATGGTTATTCCGGCGACTCAAGTCTGACCACACAGGTGTTGGTTCTGGCTTCCGTCAGCAATCTCGCACCCCGTCAGAATCAGAAACTGCTTTCATCGGTGGGCATTTCGAAGGATTTCCCCGGAAACGGACTGCTTTCCTTGTACGGCGGTATTCTGAAAAGCAAAGTGGAAGATTATCTGAATCAGGATATTCAGACCATCAACAGCGACACTGTTTTCTCAAAAGCCCGTATCCGGATACCGTTGAGTCCATCCCTGGTTTTTTCCTCGGACAATGAATTTCAGACTCCCAACCGTTCTTTTCTTTATCGAAACAAAGAGACAGGAAAAGAAAGCCGGAACGTCCGGTATTTTCAGGATGAATACCAAAGTTTGAATTCACTGAAATGGTTCCGTAAGAAATTTCAGCTTCAGGTTTCGTTTGAAAGCAAATTGCGGAACCGAACCTATGACATCATCAATCGCCTTTCCCGGCTCGATCCGACCTATAATCTGGATCTGATCACCTACAACCAGAAACTGAGTGACGAACGAATCAAAGACATCCGGGAACAATACACCACCTACACTTCCGATGGAAGGTGGCGTATCAATTCGCGGCAAACCCTGAAACTGAATTATGTGGCGCAGTTGCTTCGGGTCGATACCCGTTCCGATCTCAACAATCAGGATAGAGATGAAATTCTGTATGCCGGTGAACTGGCCCACGAATGGTGGCTTCCGTTTGGTTTCCGGTTGACCAACAAAATTTCCGGCAACTACCGTCACCTGGTGTACATTGAGGCCAGCCAGAGTTCCGAAAACTACATCGACCGGATCCTCCGCTGGGAACCGTCGCTTCGCTGGTCCACGTCCCGGTTCTCATGGACGGGACAAATGGGCATATGGGCCACGTATCAGGTGCGGGATTTTGAAAGTCAGCAGGACAAAAACCGGTCGAACCGGGTGTTGATTTTCAATCATCAGATCGATTACCGGTTGTCGGGCCGCTGGCGGATTTTGTCGGAACTGCTGAGAAGAGAAAATCGCCTGAGTCAGCTCAACTGGGGTCGATTCTCTGAAAGTCCGATCGATACCGTCATTGTGTACGATCTGGCTGCCCGGACGCAGTATCAGTCAGCCAGCGAATTCAACGGACAGTGGTCGGTTCAGGCTGGCTATCGGGCATTCTGGCA
>ERZ795056.5138-NODE-5138-length-13228-cov-8.641691_pt1 | contig 13228 bp, 14 predicted proteins | sample MGYA00375140_ERZ795056 | MGnify/ENA primary metagenome ERZ795056 (study PRJEB30185, sample SAMN05720227) | activated sludge metagenome | isolation source: Anaerobic digester | place: USA | collected 2015-03-09 ...
ACCAGATCGGGATTCCGTCCGGCATTTTCGCCGACCATGAAAAAGGTCGCCGATGCCCCGAACACATCGAGTTGATCCAGAATCCAGGGGGTAAGTCCGGGAATGGGGCCGTCATCGAAGGTGAGATAAACGACAGGTTCGGTGGTCTGCACCGAGAATCGTAATCCTTTGCCGAGCAATTTGATGATTTTCGGTGTTTTGGCGGGAACGATCACGAGGTTCTGGATTTAAAAATGAGATCTTTCTGGATAAACAACACCACCATCAGAAATGCCACCGGGTACACAAGCCCCATCAGGATGGGCTGCCATTCTCCGGACGGTGCCCAGTTTCGCGAAACCAGACAAAGCAACAGTGCCGCTACAAACAGAAATCCAACTTTGGTGAATTCCCAGTCCACTTTGAAATATGATAAACTCTTATACCAGGAGAATCCACACATTCCTGCATAACAAATGAGAAGTGCCAGAGCCGCACCCGTCATTCCATATGTGGGTACCAGCACAAAATTGAGTCCGGCATTTACCACCAGGCCGCCCAACGAAATGACGGTGCCCCACCAGGTCTTGTCCGAAAACTTGTACCAGAACGACAAATTGTAGTATACCCCAAACAGGAAATTCGCCAGCAGCAAAAGGAAGATGGCGTCCATACCCAGCACGAATTCTGGCTTGCGGAGAAACAGGCGGATAATAAACGGAAGGTTTCCCTGGATGCCGACCAGGGCGATGAGACCTGCAGCTACAAACCAGGTGAAGGATTTGGCGAGATAACTGGCGGTATCCTTTTTATCCTGGATGGAAAAGAAAAATGGGTCAGCCGCATACCGGTAGGCCTGGATTCCGAGGTTGATGAAAATGGCAATTTTGGCGCAACCGGAGTACACCCCGATCAGGTCCTCATTTGAAATGCCGGGATAAAATCCGGGAGGACAAAGATTCTCGAGCCAGATCCGTCCAAACACATCATTGCTTACACCCACAAGGCCCATCACTACGATGGGAATGGAAAAGCGCAGAACTTTGGCGTTTAATTCCCTGTCGAAAACCCAGGAAAACCGGGTCAGACTTTTTACCATCAGAAAAAACGACAGAAAGGACGAGGCGAAGTTGATGTATAATATAAGTCGGAAATTGATGCCCACCGGATTGAATTGATCAAACAGCGAGATGCCGGACAGGAACAACAGGTTGAGTCCAATGGTGAACAATATGGATCCCAACCGTACTTTCAGGAACTGGAAGCTTTGGTTATGGTTCCGGAGAGTGGCCAGGAAAATCCCCAGAATGCTGTCGGCCACCAACGTAAGCGAAACAATACAGAGGTCTGTGGATGTAAGTTCCGGCATCCGGTAACCAAGAAAGGCATACGCCACAGGAAACATCACAATGGCCGCCAGAATCTGAAAGGAAATGATTTTTCGCTCGGTACTTACTTTGTCCCCGGGGTTGTCGTTCGAATACCGGAAAAGCGCTGTTTCCAGGCCAAGCGGGAAGAGAATGGAAAGGACTGCGGCATAAGTGAGCACCTCCGACAGCATCGAAAAATCGTGCAGGCTCAGCCGGTCTGTTTGTAAAGGAAGGAGAAGATTGCCGATCAGCCGGCCCAGAATACTGGTGAGCCCGTAGGTGGCGGTCTGGCTGGCGAGTCGCTTTAACATGCAGCCTCAAAAAAACGAATGGAATTGCTGACAAACAACAGGAGATTTGGAGAATGGTGGATAAAGGCTGATGATGGTCATGAAAGCAGGCCGAAAGTCACGGTTTTCAAAAGAAAATTCTTCATAAGCGGTTTATTCCTGACCTCTTCCTTGCGGTGTTTCGGAAAATGCTTTTTATTCGCACCCGATTTTACAGTCAAAATATTAATGGCTTCACACAGCGTATCCACATCCAACGTTAATCTCTGGGGAGGAGGAGTAGAACCAATGAAAGCGAGCTACGGCAAGCTGATGATGTGGTTCTTCCTTATGTCCGACACTTTTACGTTCTCGGCACTTCTCATCACCTATGGTCTGATCCGGTTTTCACATCCTGCTTACGCTGGTCCGATGGATCACGCTGTATTTTCTCAGGAATACTGGCCGCTTCCGGATATGGTGTTCAATGGTATCCCGTTTTTACACGGGGTGCACCTGCCACTTGTATTCGTAGGTATCATGACGTTCATCCTCATCATGAGTTCCGTAACGATGGTTCTTGCCGTAGAAGCAGGTCACCGTATGGATCGCAACGATGTGCAGAAATGGATGTTGTGGACTATTCTGGGAGGTATCGCTTTCCTTTCCTGCCAGGCATGGGAATGGACTCACTTAATCATGGGTTCTGAAACAGGGCAGATGGTGGATGGAAAAATCTTCCATGGTGCCAATCTGGTTCGCAACGAATATGGCCCTCCGGCATTTGCTGATCTGTTTTTCTTCATCACCGGATTTCACGGAACACACGTATTGTCCGGCGTAGTGCTGAACATCATCATCTTTTACAATACCGTGATTGGAGTATATGATCGCACTGGTCACTACGAAATGGTTGAAAAAGTCGGTTTATACTGGCACTTTGTAGACCTTGTCTGGGTATTCGTATTTACCTTCTTCTACCTCATCTAACGCACGAAAAATATTATGTCATCACACGACAATCATCAATCAGCAACCACGGTTGCGCAAAAGCCGGACACCAAGGCCATATGGGTAACCTTCTGGATCCTTCTGGGTGTGACTGCGGTTGAGTTCTTAATTGCGTTTACAACGGATTCCAAGCCTTTTCGCCTGGTTACCTTCATTCTCCTCACGTTTGTGAAAGCATATTATATCGTGGGTAATTTTATGCACCTGCGTCACGAAGTGAAAGCGTTGATCTGGAGCGTTGTTTTCCCAATCGCCTTTATTGTCTGGCTTGTAGCGGCTTTAATTTATGAAGGCGGTTCCATTCTGGGATCCCACTAAAAAATGAATTTTCAAAAAGGGGCCAGAACCGGTTTGTTGTTGTTTATCACAGCAGGTCCGTTTCTGGTCTTTTTGTTTTTATACGTGTTTGGAGAAAATCACTTCGAACTCGATACCTACCCGTTGAAGCAGGATGATTTCTGTTTTTACAAAAAGGAGGTAAAAGAAGCCTTGCTGGTAGTTGATCAATCCTACGATCCTTCAAAGCATTCCCTTAAGGATTATGATAATGAAATGGAACGGCTGAACGTGTTCTGGAAAAAGATCAATTCATCCCCGGAAATTGTTCCTTTGATCCGGCCTTCATCTTTGGATTCCAACTCCACAGCCTGTCCGGATGGTCTTGTTTCTCCTTCCGCTCTCATCTGGCTTACAGTTGATACCATTCTGCCCATTCAATCAGCAAAAGGTCCAGGGATGAAACGTCTTCCCAAACCTCCAAGAGCATTTTTATTTGACAAAAATCAGAACCTTCGGGGTGTGTACGGGTTATGTAATGGTCTGTCATTAGACACACTGATGCTCGAATACAAAATTTTAACGAACCATTGATTTATGTCGCAAACGCTGTTTGATTCAGAAAAAGAAGCGCTTTACAGAAGAATTGTACTGATTGTTTCCGTCGCCATTCCGGCGGTGGTTGCTTTTTTAATTTTGATGCCCCAAACGGGAAAACTGGGAAATTTTGATGTGTCGGCTTTTCCTGGAATCAACGCTGCACTGAATTCTTTAACGGCGGTATGTCTTGTGATGGCACTCATCGCCATCCGGGCTAAAAACATCATCATTCACAAATCCTGGATGATGTTTGCCTTCGTGTTGTCATCCTGTTTTCTGGTGCTGTACGTGCTGTATCACTATCAGGGTCCACCAACCCGATACGGCGATACAGACCACAACGGAATTGTGGATGCCGCTGAAATTGCCGCTGCCGGTCCGATGCGTCTGGTTTATTTCTGTCTGTTGGTCTCTCATATTATTCTGGCGGCCATAGTGCTTCCATTTATTCTGTTTTCGTTTTACTACAGCCTGAGTGGGCAGATTGACAAACACAAGAAAATAGTTCGTTTTACCTGGCCAGTCTGGTTTTTTGTGTCCGTTTCCGGCGTTTTGGTTTACTTTATGATTCGTCCCTATTATCCGTTTTAGTATGAAAAAATATCTGCCATTTCTTCTCTCCGTGATTTTGTTCCTGGTGATCGGGATCCAAAACGGAATCGCCCAATGCGCCATGTGCCGGGCAACCATCGAAGCCAATGCAGCCAATTCGGATAAATATGGTGTTGGTCTGAACACAGGCATTTTATACCTGATGTGTGTGCCCTACATTGCGGCAGCTGTTTTGGGCTACCTCTGGTACAAGAACGCAAAAGCGAAAGGAAGTCTTCCGAAATTTCGTTAATCCCGTTCCGGAACTATCCGGAAACCTTAAAACCTTTTTAATTCATAGCCGGAATTGACACGCACCGTTCAATATGATTTTCAGCCTGGAAATCTGGAGCGATCAGAGCCGGCAAAATGGACGGCTTCCGATCTGGAACAGGAGGGAACCCTCATCAATCTTGGTCCTCAACATCCTTCTACACATGGCGTTCTCCGCCTGGAAGTAAAACTCGATGGGGAACTGGTGGTGGACGTGGATCCGCACATTGGCTATCTCCATCGCTGTTTCGAAAAACATGCGGAGGCATTGCCTTTCAATCAGATCATTCCTTATGTAGATCGGATGGACTATGTAGCGGCCATGAATTCCGAACATGTGTATGCACTGGCCCTGGAAAAGTGGCTGGGCATTTCTGAAACGATTCCACCCCGTGTTGAATTCATCCGGATTCTTGTGGCAGAGCTCAACCGGCTGGCTTCTCATTTCGTGGCCATCGGTACGTACGGACTGGATCTCGGTGCCTTCACTCCCTTTCTCTGGTTGATGCGTGACAGGGAACACATTCTCCGAATGCTGGAATGGGCTTCCGGAGCCCGAATGCTCTACAACTACATCTGGGTCGGCGGTTTGTTTTATGATCTGCCTCCAGGTTTTGAAGAAAAGACAACCGATTTTGTCCGCTATCTGGAGCCCAAACTGAAAGAGCTTGTTGACCTTTTGCTGTACAACCAGATCTTCATAAGCCGGACTGCGGGAATAGGTCCCATTCCTCGAACCCTGGCAGTCAATGCCGGGATTACAGGACCCATGCTTCGTGCTTCCGGCATCAAACGCGATTTGAGGAAATCATCAGGGTATAGCCTTTATTCGGAAATCGATTTTGAAGTTCCTATTGGACGTGGTGAGCAGGGGGTGATCGGCGATTGCTGGGATAGAACCTATGTTCGGGTGATGGAATGCTACGAATCCGTCCGGATCATCCGGCAGTGTGTGGAAAAGCTAACAGGTGAGTATAAGCGCACTCCGGATTTTAATCCGCAGTCGGTGTGCCCGAAGAAAATACGTCCCGCCGCAGGCAATTACTTTTTCTCCGGCGAAACACCCAGAGGGGAACTGTCCTTTTTCATGTCGGCTGACGGCAGATCGGATGTTCCCCTGAGACTCAAAGCGAGGACTCCTTCTTTCTGTAATCTGTCTATTCTCCCCGAAATTTCGAGAGGTCACATGCTGGCTGATCTGATTGCTGTTGTCGGCTCCATCGATCTGGTGATGGGCGAAGTGGACCGGTAGTTTTTTTAGCTTTTCTTTTTGGAGGAACGGCAGGCATCGCTGCAAAAGCGGACTTCCTCCCACACTTTTTCCCATTTCTTTCTCCAACTAAAAGGCCTTCCGCAGGTCTGGCAGATTTTTTCCGGAAGGTGCTTCTTTTTTACGTTTCTCACAGACGGTTCTGGTTTTTGTCGAATGCACTGTTTCGGGTATGTGTTTGAATGATCCGTTTGTTTTCTGCTCTCACCAGATCCGATTTGCGTAATTTCCATAAGTGAGCGGAGTTTTCAGAAAGGGGTTTGTCCGGATCAATTACAGGTTTCGGATAATCTCTACCCAACTCAAACGAATACAGAATCTGATCCATGGTCGTCATCCGCCAGGGCTGATGCACAAAGGCGGTAGGTACATTTCGAAGTTCCGGGATCCATTGTCGGATAAAGTCGCCATCCGCATCATGTTCAAGCGAGTTTTTTACCGGGTTGTACACCCGGATGGTATTCACTCCGGTTGTTCCGGCCTGCATTTGAAACTGTGGGAAATGGATGCCGGGTTCATAGTCCAGAAAGAGACGGGCCAGTGTGTAACCCCCTTTCCGCCAGTCGATCCCGAGTTGGTGACAAAGAAACGACACCAGCATCGCACGCATCCGGAAATTGATCCAGCCGGTCTCCTGAAGGCAACGCATACAGGCATCCACTAAAGGGTATCCGGTCTTTCCTTCTTCCCAGGCTTTTATAAGGACGGTATCGTTTTCATAGCCAATGGCATCATAGCCTTTATTGATGTTTTCAGTTTCGTATTGGCAGTCGACCTCGAATTTCTGAATAAAATGACAACGCCAGTGCAATCGCGAAAGAAAGGCCTGAATTGCCTGGCTGGATTTCGTCTGCTGGATTTTGTTTTGCGTCAGTTGATAAACCTGGCGCACTGAAATATTGCCCCAGGCCAGATAAGGCGACAAACGGGAACAGGATCGTCGGCTCGCCAGTGGTTTTGAAATGAACCGTGCATAGTCTTTTCCACGGCTCTCCAGAAAGCTTGTAATGTATGCGAAAGCGTTTCGGGTTCCGGCAGGTTGAAATGCTTTTGGATAATCCAGTAATGATTGCAGAAATTCAGGACTGAGTTGAAAAGGATGTTCAAAATCCAGGGGTTCAGATTGGCGGAACGAATTAACAATTACCGGACTTTCCATTTTCTCAAACCATCGTTCGTCCCAGTTTTGCCGGTTCTGAATTCCTCTGATGACACCTTCCTTTTGAAATTCGGTCCAGCGAACTCGGTGCTGCCTGCACCAGGTTGCTATCTTCTTGTCACGGTTGTAGGTGATTTGGGTGCTGCTTTCCTGATAACTGAATATCTGGTTGATGGAAAAGGTCTGGTTCAGGAACTCAAAAACCGGTCCGGCATCACCATAAAACAGATGCACTTTCTGGCATGGCAATTTCAAGACCTCATTCATTTCCAGCACCGAGAGGTATTGAAACTGAAGATGCCGAAGCGAAACATCGGGATGGGAGAGCAGAGAAGGCTCAAAAAGGAAAACGATGAGATACGGCAGGGACGAATTTTCGGCTGCTGCCAGCGGCTCATGATCCTGACAGCGAAGGTCGCGTTTCAGCCAGACCAGATTGATCGGTTTGCGCTCGGTAGAGGTCATTCGGTTTCCGATTCGTTTTTCCGGAGATGCTTTTCCACCACTTTCCAGTAGGTAAAAAAGGAAGCATAATAACCGGTAACATCTTCACAGATCCAATCTCTTGATTCTTCAATTCCTGAATAATGATGGTTGAGTGGATGCTCTTTATAATAAAAAGGAGAAGGGCCGGCCATGTTTTTCAGTTCTTCAAAGGATCCGGTCATGATCTGTATGCCTGGGATATTTCCACAAATTGTTGTCAGAAATTCGATGCATTTTTCTGAAACGGGATACCGTCCGAAAACAGATGGCTCCAGCAATAAAATCCGGTTGCCCGGTTCGCCTTTGTGCCATTCCGGGTCTATGTTGTAGTAGTTGTAGACAAAGGTCGGAAGGTCTGGATTCAGCGTTGGGATTCCAGTTTCCAGCAATTTGGTTTTCACTTCAAATTCGCCAAAGGAGGAGAATTCAGAAGGTATTTTCAGATTGGCTAATTCTTCATAGGTACAATCCAGATAAGTTCCGGTTTGGGAACTGCCTGTATAGCGGTTGATATTTTCCTGGTTGGCCATGTATTTCTTTCCCGAGTTGGATCCCGCCACCCATTGCCAACTGCAGGCATTGCTGGCCCAGTCGCCGTCCAGCAAATGATAGAACATCCACCGAGCAGGTGTTTTCCAGTGTGCCTGTGCTATGTTGCAGGTAACCGATGAGAGGTACATCCGGCAATGATTGTGCATGTAGCCGGTTGCATATAATTCCCGGATGGCCTGGTCAAGGGCTTCAATTCCCGTTACCGCATTCGGTAAGGCATCAGGCAATTGATGGTGAAGAACCGGTTCCTGCGTTTGTTTCAGATCCTTGTCGATGTTTTTGTTCTGCCAGACCCTCTGGAAATAGTCACGCCAGCACAATTCTTTCACAAGCGATTCCATGTCTTCCGTTTTGTAACCTCTGGCTCTAAGCCTCTGGTAAACCGTTTTGGTGCTGATGACACCTCTCGAAATCCAGGGCGAAAGCCGGGTTACAGCACCATTCGTGTAGTTCCTGGACTTCCCATAACGGACGGGGTCGATGGCGTCAATCCGTTTTAGAATCTCCTGATAACCCACCTGAAAGAAAGAATCCATTACCGCTTGCTGATTTTGTTCAGTGAAATGGAACGTTGTCTCGAACATCGGAACCGATCGATTTCGGGGTTGCGCTTTTGGGCATGTTTCTGGCTTACCCCACTGTTGACCCGTTTCCGCCAGCGTTCAAAACTGCTGCGCTTCAAAGAATTGCGCATGATGCCGATGACAGTAGATTCCGGAATCCCAAATTGTAAACGGATGGCATCGAAGCTGGTGCGGTCTTCCCAGGCCATTTCAATGATGCGGTCTATATCGGCAGGAAGTAGTTCAGGGGTGGGAATGAGTTGTTGCATTCGGTACAATTTCTGAATGCTAAACACGGGCAGATGCCGTCTTGTTTTGATTTCAGGGATGAATTGACGGTTGTTCTACGGTTGTGCTGGAAATGGGATTTTCCGGTACCCATAAAACGAAAAAGGCGACCCTGTGAAGAGTCGCCTGATGTATATAACGGTTCCGCTTAGCGGTTGTATTTCTTGTTGAATTTCTCCACCCGTCCGGCAGCGTTGAACGACTGCTTTTTACCGGTGTAGAAAGGGTGTGATGCAGAAGAAACCTCCATACGGATCATAGGATAGGTTTTTCCATCTTCCCATGTGATGGTTTCGGTAGAGGTCATAGTAGACCGGGTTAAGAATTTGAACTCACTGGAAGAATCAGCAAAAACAACTTCGTTATATTTTGGATGGATATCGGCTTTCATCGTCAAAAATTTTTCGGACCGCAAAAGTAGGAAAAAAAGGTTCCGAAACGTCATGGCATCCGGATATTTTTTCGACTTTTTTTAGACTGCCTTTTCGGATACCTTTGGCACCCTCTCAGAAATATGGCAATTTCCCGGGCAACCATCGAACAAATTACGCTTTCATCTGACCTCATTGGTCTTGTGGGAGAGTACGTTAGCCTCAAAAAAAAAGGAGCCAACTGGGAGGCCTGCTGCCCGTTTCACGAAGAAAAATCGCCTTCCTTTAAGGTGAATCCAGCCAAAGGAATTTACAAATGTTTTGGATGTGGAAAGGGAGGAGATGCCATTTCGTTTGTGATGGACATTGAATCTATGTCCTATGTGGAGGCTCTTCGTTTCCTGGCAAAGAAATACAACATCGCCATCGAAGAATCGGCATCTGACTTTAAGGAAGACCAGGCCCGGCAAACAGAGAAAGAGTCGCTTCAGATTGTGATGAACTTTGCACAGGAGTATTTCCACCGCAATCTTCACGAGCATCCGGACGGTATCGCCATTGGTCTCAGCTATTTCAAAGAGCGTGGGCTCCGGGCGGACATCATCGAGAGTTTTGGTGTTGGTTATGCCCTCGACCAATGGGATGGGCTGATGCAGGAGGCAGCTAAAAAGCAATACAGTCTTGAGCTTCTTGAAAAGGCCGGCCTCATTCTCGTGAACGACGAGACCCACAAAACCTACGATCGTTTTCGCGGACGGGTCACGTTTCCGATTTACAACGTTTCGGGGCGGGTGATTGCCTTTGGCGCACGGATGCTGGGCAGCGATAAAAATCAGCCCAAATACATCAACAGTCCGGAAAGTCTGCTTTACGATAAGAGCAGTGCACTCTATGGATTGTACCAGGCCCGGAACGCGATCCGGCAGGCCGATATGTGCTATCTCACAGAAGGTTACATGGATGTGATCGCCATGCACCAGGCGGGAATTGCACAAACAGTGGCTTCCAGCGGTACCTCACTGACGGAAGGTCAGATCAAGCTGATTGGTCGCTTTACGCAGAACCTGACCCTTTTGTACGATGGCGACAAAGCCGGTATCAAAGCGTCACTTCGTGGAATCGATCTCATTGTGGCGGCAGGTCTTAATGTGCGGGCAGTGGTGCTTCCGGACGGTCACGATCCGGACAGTTATGCCAAGGCTTTTGGTTCAGAAGAACTGGACAAATACCTCAAATCGCACACGCAGGATTTCATCGCCTTCAAAGCAGGACTGGCTGCGGAAGAAGCAGCCGGTGATCCGATCAAACGGGCAGAGTCCATCGATTCGATTGTGGAAACCATCAGTCTGGTTCCGGATGTGATCAAGCGATCGGTTTTTGTTTCCGAGGCAGCCCGTTTGTTCAAAATGAGCGAAGAAGCACTGACGGAATCGCTCAATACCCGGATCTACGAACGCCTTCGTAAACCAAAACCAAGGGTTCCGTCCTCTGAAGAGCCGCCTGTTTTACCACCACTGGATGACAGTGACAATCCGTACACCCAGGCATTTGAGCAGCAGCAGGTCACGCCTTTGATGGAACTGGAGCAAGGATTGGTCCGAAGTCTGATCCTGTACGGTCACAAGCCGATTGAGGATGATTATCTCATTGCCCATTATATATTGGAACAAGTAGCGGAACTGGAGTTGAAAACCGGAGTTCTGCAAAAGTTACGGGCCGAATATGCGGATCGTCTGGATTTCGGGGATGATATGTCGCCCGATTTTTTTCTGCATCATCCGGAAGAATTGATCAAACGGATGGTCATTGACCTTTGTGCAGAGTTTTATCAGCTAAGTCCGAACTGGGAGAATAAATATAAAATCTTTATTCCGACCGAAGAAGATCTATTGTCTACAGCTTTGTATGCCAATATTTTACGATTGAAAAAGCAGCATGTTCTGGAAGAAATTAAGGCTCTGGAACTGATTCTGGAAAACCCATCTGAAGAGGTAGATGATATGGAGGTTTTGAAGGAAATAATGGAGAAAAAACAAGTCGAAATGGCAATTTCCAAAGAATTGGGGTCCGTAATGAATTGAGTATCTAAACCACTTTGCCATATTTGCACCACGATCCAATACATCGAATGAAGAAAATATCCGCCCTGGGAATAGTTTTGCTGTTGGTAGCTGCGTTGATTTCCTGCAAAAAAGAAGAAACAGTGAAAACGGTGGTTGTGCCTTTTCCGGTTGATACCCTCAAAGCCGACCAGTACATGGTCTGTACCATCGACACCATTCAATATGTGGCGTATACAGACAGCAGTGGTGGTCCCAATGAAATTCGTTTGAAAACGAATACGGAGGAGCTAACGAAGATTTTTACAGAGGCCATTGTTCCCCGAGTCGGCCAACAGGCAACAAGAAACATGCAGTTAACTTTGTATGATTTCAAAGCCAGAAAAATCGGAAATTATGTTGGTGCACAAATTTTTGCTGAAAGCCGCACCGATCTGATTGTGAATTCGGTTGACATTGAAGAACAAAACTGGACGATATTCAATGCTACCACCAACCGGATTCAGGTTACGTCTGTGGACAGCAATTTTGCCAAAGGAAATTTCAATTTCAAGATGCAGAATTATGCGAACCCAACCCGTTTTCTGGAGGTGAAAAACGGGAAGTTTAAGGTGAGGATCCGGTAAAAACGGGTTGACAGAAAATGCGGACTACATCAGGAGTAGATCTGGGTTAGTTTCTCCACAATCTCTGATTGGAAAGCAGTATTTCTGAATGTGGATTTAGTCCTGGATCATTTTTTTCAGGACCACCTCCAGCCGATCGAAATTCTCTTCATTCTTATCCACCACATAAGGCTTTAATTTCTGGCATTCTTCGGGAGTATCAAACCGCATCGTGAAAATGAGTCGGGTTGAATTCTCACCCACCTCCTCAAATCTGGCAATAATCTGGAACAAGGGTTTGGAGTGGCGCTTCCAGGCAATCAGTTCCGGTGCCATAATTTGGGTGAATTCACACTCATTTTCATAATTGCCTTTATCCGGACCGTGCATGGTAAATCGCCACCGGCCACCAATCCGAAAGTCAAATTCGTGAAATGTATTGGTAAATCCAGCTGGTCCCCACCATTCTTTCAAAAGGACGGGGTCTGACCAGGCCCGAAACAGCTGTTCCCGGCGGACGGGGAAAATTCGGGTGCTTATGATGTCGCAGTCCAATTAATTAGTTAAAAGTTAAAAGTTTAGAGTTAAGAGTGCGTTTTTGGTGAGAAGTTATTGGTCAGACAAGGAATCCTCATTTGATTTGGATGTAATCCTGAATTTCCTGCATTTAAATTCATAATTCATAATTTTCAACTCCCGCCTTTCTTATTAAGAATTGTGTGACCCATTTTGTCCCGCTTGGTTTCGAGGTAGCGTTTGTTGTGTGGATTCGGGGTGATTTCAATGGGAATGGTTTCTACGATTTCCAGACCATAGCCCATGAGTCCCGCCCGTTTCACCGGATTGTTGGATATGAGATTGATTTTCCGGATGCCAAGGTCCCGGAGAATCTGAGCGCCCACACCGTAATCGCGTTCATCCATTTTAAAGCCGAGGCTTTCATTTGCCTGAACGGTGTCCATCCCGGCTTCCTGTAATTTATAGGCTTTCAGTTTATTGATCAGCCCGATTCCACGGCCTTCCTGATTCATGTACAGAATCACACCTTTCCCGATTTCATTCACAATTTCCATGGCACGGTGCAGTTGCGGACCGCAATCGCATCGGCAGGAACCGAAAATATCGCCGGTCATACAGCTGGAGTGGACTCTCACCGGTACCGATTCATTTTCTGCCCATGTACCTTTGATCAGGGCCAGATGGTGTTCGCCTGTGTTTTTCTGACGGAAGGCGACCAGATCAAAATCACCCCATTCGGTGGGCATCTGAACGCCAATTTCCCGCTCAATCAGGGATTCTTTCTGCAACCGGTATTCCACCAGATCGCTGATCGATACCAGTTTCAGATTCAGTTTGTCGGCCAGTTTCCGCAATTCCGGAAGGCGGGCCATTTCGCCGTTTTCATCCAGTACTTCCACCAAAACACCGGACGGACTCAGTCCTGCCAGACGGGCAAAATCCATAGACGCTTCCGTATGGCCGGTGCGCCGCAATACGCCTTCTGC
>ERZ795056.5140-NODE-5140-length-13224-cov-4.066824_pt1 | contig 13224 bp, 9 predicted proteins | sample MGYA00375140_ERZ795056 | MGnify/ENA primary metagenome ERZ795056 (study PRJEB30185, sample SAMN05720227) | activated sludge metagenome | isolation source: Anaerobic digester | place: USA | collected 2015-03-09 ...
CCTTGCAAAACCTTGATTTGAATTACTTCATAGGTTTTTAAAACTAAAGGCTGCCCAACAGCACATGTTGAATCAGTGAAAGTGACAATTAAAATATGATCTCCAATATCAGACCCGGTTGGCACCCATGAAAAATGACCACTCACAGGATTTCCACCGCCAATAGGTGTTGAAGTATAAGTTGACCCAGGACAAGTTACCACGTTATTGGCAGTTGATGTTACCAAATTACTGATTGATTGACTGGTACCTTCAATATCAAAACAAACTTGAGCACCAGGACAAACAGTTATTACGGTTGGACTAGTACTCAACAATAAGGCAGAAGGGCAAAGATTTTGAATCGCACTTACTCCCACCTGTGTAATGGCAGGAGGTGCTGAATTACAGTTTAATACATTTAACTGAACATCACGTTGAGTATAACCAACCCTTACGCCAGTGGCATAATCGTAATCTTCAGCCTGAAAAGCTAAAACGTAAACCCCTTGTTGAGTTGGAGTATACACTACTGTTCCGCTTGCAGGATCGGTTACAAAACCAGCAGCTCCCACAGGTGTTACTGGCATTGGATTGATAAGGGAATTAGTTCCAGAATATGTTAAAGGAGCACAGTTGAAATCATCCTTAGGTATGATACTTGTAAATACCAATGAATCGACATCTATATCAAAAGGCCCATTTAAATACATATTTAACTGATTCACGCATACATACGGAATTGGAGCCACGGTTAATTGAGCTGAAGAGTTTATAGGTCGTGCCACATTATTTAACCCAGCTCGAACACATAAACCTTGAGCGCTTGGCGTCACCAAATTATTGATAGCATTGTTACGGCAACAAGTATTATATTCAAACACCCAGTCCGTGCAGGCCATCGGCAATGCAACAATACCAGAATAATGCCAACGTTCATAAGCCGGATAAATACTATTGGGATCCTTACACCAATTCGAAACATTTTCACACAAGGAACTTAAGGTATCTTTTCCTCCATTTCCAGTTGTATCCACCACCAAATTAAAACTTTGGCCGCATGTCGCTGAAGAAATAGTTACATTTTCGGGATTCCAAAGTGCAAAGGATGATGCTGGACCACAATCCTGATAAAGCACTAAATGTACCTTATAGGTCAGAGGTGACACATATTCATAATAAATGTCAGCTGCTGCCAAATGCCCTGCTTTAGCTTGCATACCGCTTAAGGACACGATTATTACCAATAGAATTCGTAAATATTTGTTCATTCTTGATATTTTAAATTTAACCCCAATGACTAGAAGTCACGAAATCGAAGACGCTAATATACAAACGATGGTTGGAATCTATTAATATATTTATTTTAACAATATCACAGACAGAATTAAATTCAAGTTTCTTTCTTTTTTAATGGAAAATTGTAACTTTATCGGATATGATTTCAGCATTATTGGCAGGTATAGCATTCGGTCTATTTATGGCGATTTCTGTGGGTCCTACCATTTTTGCCATCATCAAATACAGCATCAGTTACGGATGGAAAGCCGGTATGAGTTTTGTTATTGGGGTCTCTTTAAGCGATATTATCTATGTTTCATTAGCCAACCAAGCTTCAGGTTGGCTCTCGGGCTTAATGGTGCATGAAAAATTAATTGGAAGTATAGGAGCTGCCATTTTCATTTTGATTGGCATTTATGGTTTTTTCAAAAAAATAAAAGTAACCCGCAACAAGCGAGATATGGCAACGGTTTCGTCAAGAGATTATTGGAAAATTTTTGCAAGTGGTTTTCTCATGAATACCTTTAATCCGGGCGTTATTATCATCTGGATTACAGCGGTGGCCGCTATTTCCAATATGGAAGTTTCTTATCGCTTCCTCTTTTTTGCTAGTTGTCTAGGAATCATACTAAGTTTTGATATTGTAAAAGTTATATTGGCTCAAGGTATTCGCTCTTTGCTAACCCCTCGAAATATCGTCTACCTAAATCGTATTTCCGCACTTTGCATGGCGGGTATCGGGATTTTCTTTCTTCTGAAAACCTTATTAGGCTTTAAAGTCGGTGGATTTTAAGTGCTGAGGTTGAAGATAAGAATTGTACATTTGCCCCCTTTTGAATACCATTATGCATACTGAAATCAGAACTCGTTTTGCGCCAAGTCCAACCGGCGGATTACATTTAGGGGGCGTCCGTACAGCCCTTTACAGCTATTTATTTGCGAAAAAACACGGAGGTAAATTTATTCTTCGAATTGAAGATACAGACCAAAGCCGATATGTGGAAGGTGCCGAAAAATATATCATGGATTGCCTTTCATGGTGCGGGATAGAATCCGATGAGAATCCTATGATTGGAGGCCCTTATGCTCCCTATCGCCAAAGTGAACGCAAAGCGGCTGGTGTTTATAGCGATTATGCACATCAACTCGTCAAGGATGGTCATGCCTATTATGCGTTCGATACTCCTGAAGAACTCGATAAAATGCGCCATGAGTTTAAGTCTGCTTTAAATCCATCTCCACAATATGATCATTCAACTCGAATGAACATGCGAAACTCCCTAACGCTTTCAAAGGACGAAGTTGTTGAGTTAAAATCCCAAAATACACCCTATGTGGTGCGAATTTTAATGCCCGAAAATGAAACTATTGTTTTTAACGACTTGATTCGAGGTGAAATTCACAATGAATCACGCCTTGTCGATGATAAGGTATTACTCAAAGCCGATGGAATGCCAACCTACCACTTAGCCGTTGTAGTGGATGACTATTTAATGAAAATAACGCATGCCTTTCGGGGCGAAGAATGGCTACCAAGCGCCCCTGTGCATATTCTGTTGTGGAAATACCTAGGATGGGAAGATCAAATGCCTACTTGGGCCCACCTTCCCTTGATTTTAAAACCAGATGGTCATGGAAAATTAAGTAAACGTGATGGTGATCGACTCGGATTTCCCGTGTTTGCCATGAATTGGCGCGATCCGGCCTCAGGGGATTTAAGTATTGGGTTTCATGAATTAGGATTTTTGCCGGAGGCCTTTATTAATTTATTAGCCATGTTGGGTTGGCATAGTGGCACAGAACAAGAGTTATTCTCGCTGCCATCCCTCATCGAACTATTTAGTATCGAACGTGTTCATAAAGGAGGTGCTAAATTCGATTTCGAAAAAGCAAAATGGTTCAATCACGAATGGATTAAACAATATGATTTGCCAGCACTCACAGCGCTAGTTCATCCAATACTTGTTGAAAAAGGTCTTCGAATTACAGATCGCACTCAACTTGAAACCATAATAGGATTAGTGCGTGAACGTTGTACACTTTTACCTGAATTCTATACTCAATGCAGCTATTTCTATCAAGCCCCTGAAAGTATTGATATTGATGCAATTCAAGGAAAATGGACTCTTGAAAAACAGTCATTTTTTAATGAATTTTGTGGACGATGTGACCAAGTATCCTCATGGGATGCAGTTCAAATTGAATCAACATTTAAAGAACTAGCCGTTGAAAAAAATTGCAAACCCGGCGATTTACAATTGCCTTTCCGAATTATGTTAGTTGGCGGTAAATTTGGCCCAAGTGTATTTCAAATTGCGGCTATTCTTGGAAAAGAAGATGTGAAGCGTAGAATTCGACATGTAGTGGATTTGCTACCATAATTATGAAGCATTTTAATGATTTGGGGGTGACATTGGAACCTCAAATATTTCACATTTCTTTATCAAACATTATCTTACTTTTACCCGCCCTTTGAACCCATTATTATTGCCATTTAAGGTGAACAAAATATCCTCAAAGGCTTAAAATTATTTTACATGAATATTCCATTTTTTTCAAAAATAGATCCAACAAAACCTGCAGTAAAAAAATCGGCTGCGCGTGAATGGCTTGATGCAGCGGTTTTTGCCATAATTGCCGCCACGATTATTCGTACATTTTTTATAGAAGCTTATACGATTCCAACGCCTTCTATGGAAAAATCTCTTTTGGTAAATGATTACTTGTTTGTAAGCAAAATGCATTACGGTGCTCGATTGCCAATGACACCTTTAGCAGTCCCATTTGTGCACCACACAATTCCTATTTTAAATACTAAATCATATAGTGAGGCCATCAAAGCTCCTTATAAACGACTTTGGGGATTTGGTGAAATTGAACGTAATGACGATATGGTATTTAACTGGCCTCAAGACCACGAGAATAATAGACCAGTAGATAAAAAAGAAAATTATATCAAACGATGTGTGGGCCTTCCCGGAGATAGCCTTGAACTGAGAGATCGTGTCCTTTATGTCAATGGCAAACCTGGTTATAAGCCACGTTATCAGCAATTTCTGTATTATGTGGCCCAATTACCAACCGGATATGACTTAAGCGAAGAAATGAAAGATGATTTAAATCTCAGCAATTGGAATGAGCGTGTCAATTATTACAGCTTAACCGATGACGATGTAAAAAACCTTCAAGCTATCCCCAATATTGCTTTACAGCTTGTAGATACCGTTCATAATATGTATGGAAAAGGAATTGCACAACCTGATTGCTTTCCCATGGATACTACCCATTTCAAATGGAATCAAGATAATTATGGGACCATTTGGATTCCTAAAAAAGGAATTACCATCAACCTTACCAAAGAAAATATTGCGCTTTATCGAACACTAATTACCGAATATGAAGGACATACACTCGATGAACGAAATTTTCCGTTTCTAATCGATGGAAAACCGGCACCAACCTACACATTTGCTATGAATTATTATTGGCTTATGGGTGATAATCGTCATAATTCGCTTGACTCTCGCTTTTGGGGTTATGTTCCCGAAGATCATGTGGTCGGAAAAGCTTGGTTCATTTGGATGAGCTACGACAAACACGGTATTCGCTGGAAGCGACTTTTCCATAGTGTCAAATCACTTGAAGACTAAATACACAGCAAGAACAGATTAATCCATATTTTTAAGGGCTTCATCCGCAATTCCCATTTCTGCTAAGTAGGAACTCGTAATTTCATTGCTTGAAAGTTGAATTGGCATAATAATTGCCGAATCAACGTGATTACAAGCGGTCTTTTTTAAAAAAACCGAAAACTAACACCTGAATCTGAATATATGTATAAAAAATCATTTCTTTTCTTATTGACTTTTAGCTTTATAACTTCAATTCACGCTCAAACTGCTGCTGAATTATATTCGAATGCGATGTCGTTTAAATCGAAAGATAACTATACAGAAGCAGCAAAATTAATGTCAAAAGCACTTGCCGCCGACTCTACCAATCCGGATTACAAAAAAGAAATGGCCGATATACAGTATTATCGAAAAGTTTTTTTTGAAGCCATACCGCTTTATGAAGACCTTATGTCAAACGATGCGAATAACATAACCTATTTAGCACGATTAGCTGAGATGTATAGCATGAGTCCAAAAAAATTAAAAGGTGTCGAATATGCTGAAAAGGCTATGAAATTGGAATCGAAAGATGGGCAAATCAATAAAATGTTGGCTCGTACATTTTTAGAAGTGCAGCACTACCCAAAAGCCGTAAAACTTTACCAAGAGGCAGAAAAATCGCTTCCTGATGACAAAGATATTCCGTTTAAAATTGCCAATTGCTATGAGAAAATGTCTAAATATCGGGAAGCGAATCAATATTACTTAAAAGCAATGTCGCTTGACCCGGATAATGCAACAAAAATTTATGAAGCCGCGAATAGTTGTTATGATGCGAGTTACTACGAAAAAGCGTTGGACCTCTATCAGTTAGCTGAAGACAAAGGCTATTTCAAAACGAAGTTCTTTTATGACAATTGGGCAATGACTTGCATTGAATTGCACGAATATGACCGTGCGCTATTTTATTATGCTAAAGCCAAGGATTTTGCGCCTTATGATAAAGACATCAATTTATCAATTGCTGAAACTTATATGAAGAAAGGTAATTTCGAAAAATCACGCGAAGTTTTAGACCAGCTTTTAGAAATGAATCCAACTGATGCGGAAGTGATTTATGTGAAAGGTATGAGCTATTACAAAGCAGGCAATACAGGCAAGGCAGAGGTTTACTTCAATCAAGCTTTTAGTTTAGATCCTTCGTTGAAATCATTGCGCTATACGAAATCAAATTTCTAAGGTCTATCCAAAGTAAAACCAAAACTAGTACCCACATCCAAGGTACTTCGGCAACTCACCGATTGATGATGCGCTTCAACAATGTGTTTTACAATAGCTAGTCCAAGCCCACTTCCTCCATAATTTCGAGATCGAGCGGTGTCAGTTCTGTAAAATCGTTCAAACACACGAGGTACATTTTCCTCAGAGATACCCATTCCATTATCGGTTATTTCAACAAAGAGTTGCTTCCCATCTACCGCATAAATTCCGGCCACAGTTTCTCCGTTTTCTCGTCCGTAGTTGAGTGAATTCTCAACCAAATTTACCAAGACCTGCTTAATTTTTTCACGATCTGCAAAAACCGAAAATGATTGTTCACAACCTTTTTTAATAGAACAACGTATATTCTTTTTTGCCGCCTTTTGTGATAACTCATCGAATACTTCAAGTATCAACTGCTGAATGATAAACTCTGATTTATGTATAGGAATTTGATTCGACTCGAGTTTAGAAATCTCATCTAAGTCTCTAACTAAATAATTCAACCGTTCAATACTTTTAGACGCTTTCTGTAAAAAGACTTTATTGACATTGGGATCATCCATGGCGCCATCTAAGAGAGTATCTATAAATCCATGCGCAGAAAATAATGGGGTTTTCAATTCATGTGCCAAATTCATTAAAAATTCTCGTCGAAAAGCCACATTACTTTGTAAGCGCTCAATTTCATTTTTTTGTTCTGACGCCCATTGTTCAACATCTTCATTAACTTGCTCAATCGTTTTTTGAGGCAACAATTCTTGATTATAAAATTCTTCGCGCCAAGTTGCTTTTGTTTGAGAAATAAACTTATAAATCAATTTAATTTTTCGATAAACAAACTGATCAAACAAAGTGTACACAAATAAATAAAGCACCACAAAAAAAGTAACAAAACTTATACCCGTCCAAAGTACATTTTTAGAAAAAAAATAAATAACTGCCGCAAATAATAGGGCTACGGCACTGGAAATAAAAAAGGCTAAATGAGCATGAGTAAAATTCTTATTCCGAAACATTAGGTGAAGATACAATCAAAATTCACTGACGAAAAAAGTTTATGAATGAAGTTCAAATTTATACCCCACACCTTTGATAGTATGGATGTAATCTTCATTGAGCTTTTGACGAATCTTACGAATATGTACATCGATGGTTCGATCACCCACAATAACCTCATTGCCCCAAATTGTATTTAAAATTTCATGACGTAAAAATACACGCCCCGGCTTGGAAGCTAACAATGCAAAGAGTTCAAATTCCTTACGAGGTAATTTAACTTCTACACCTTTATGAATGACCATAAATTTTTCTCGGTTAATTTCTAAGTTGTCAAACTGCAACGTGGTATCATCTTGTTTGCTAATTCGACGAAAGGCGCTTTGAACTCGAGAAAGTAAAATTTTATGCTTTATGGGCTTTGAAATATAATCATCAGCGCCTGCTTCTAACCCTCTAATTTCAGAAGCTTCGTCGGCTAATGCCGTTAAGAAGATTATGGTTACTGCATCAAATGCCGAATTCGCGCGCAGCTCTTTGCAAGTTTGTATGCCATCTTTAAATGGCATCATCACGTCTAATAATATTAAATCAGGTTTAAAACTAGCCGCTACTGTCAAGGCATCTACCCCATTATAGGCAACAGCCACTTCATAATTTTGCAACTCCAAATTGTATTGAATCAACTCAACAATATCCTTTTCATCATCAACAACGAGTATCTTACCTGCCTTCATATCCTTACGGAATTTTGACAAAAGTACATTAGAAAGTTTCGTTATCCCCTAGGTAATCATTACGAAATTGTTATCTGTTACTGGTTGACCATTAAAACATGAACTCATTAAAGTTGCGCAAAATATCGATCAACTGTTTTAGAATTTGGAAACTCATATCGTTTATTTTAAAGTGTCTTTAATGGTAGCTTCCAGTTCTTTTTTAGCCTCTTCAATTTTTCGTTGCGCTTCAATTTTGGCATCTTCATATTCACGCTGCGCCTCTCTAATTTTATCTTCTGTTTCTTTCGCAGCTTCTTCAATGGCAGCCTTTTTCTCATTCATTTCATCATTTGACAACTCTTTACTTATGGTAGTCTCTGATTTTAAGTCATAATCTGCGGAATGAATGTTGCCACTATGAAATGTAATCACTTGGTCCTCTTTAACCTCATCTTCGTCTTCAATATTAACATTAAAACCATTGTGATTGCTGCGAATACTATGTCGCAATTGTTTCTTTAATCCCCTAGAAATTACGAGTGCTTTATTTTTCGGCACCATAATCGTAATCTTCACATTTTGAAAATGATACGGCATTTTGTTTGTCACATTCAAGATAGAGGCCAACAACAGTTTATTCCCTTCGAGTTTGTACTCGTATGACGTTTGATCGATATGCTCATCAGCGATAAAACGATTGCGTCCAAAGGCTGATTTTTCAATCAAGACACTAAAATTGGGTTCAGACGTTTCTTTGTATTTCAATCGAACGGCTTTTACTCGATTCTGCCCGGGCGTTTTTTCAATCAATGTATTAAATCCATCCATTTCAAATACCACATCGCGAATATCGAAAGCGTCTTCTTGCAAGGGTTGAACATACAGTGTATCCATGGATGTCAATACAGGAATGGTTTCCGGTTTCGAGATATAGGTATTATTATCTTTCAATAAATTCATCAACAAAACAAAAAATGAAATCCAACCAATGGTGTGCAAACCGACAAACATGATACGAAGAGCTTTATTGGGTTCACGATAACCGATGAGTTTGCGAATACCCCAAATAGCCGCACTAATGAACGGTAATAACATCATAAACATAAGGGTAAATAATGCCATCGTTTTATTGAATGAACTAAACAAAATGGCGTCTGCCAAATTAAATGAAAGTAATGATCCCATAAGGAAGGTAATCGCTACCGGGAAGAGTCCTACTAAAAAAGCGACGATAAAAATATAGGCTATGATTTTTAAAAATGTATTCAATCCTGATTTAGATTGATTGGAAATTGTTTGCATGGTGGTAGAATGTTGAATTGTTGAAATGGTAATTGGTTCGCCTTTAAGCAACATATAATCGGTTGAATTTTTTGCTATAGGTACAATGATTAATAAAATGATATAACAAATAAATGGAAGTGAATAAAAGGATGGACCTATCATGGGAATCCCTCTTAAAAAATGATTGCTGGTGATAAAACCGGTAAGCATAGGCACCAAAAATATTAAACGAATAATCCATGAATCGGTATTGAAAAATTGGGCTAGTCCACTACACACACCTCCAATCACTTTATCCTTCGGATTCCGAAATAATTTGCGGGTTATGTTGGTGTTTAAATAGGCTGGTTTCAATACAATCCAGAGCACGATATATCCAAGTATGCCTAAATTGAATTTAAATAAAGTGGCGACATTAAATAAAGTGAATAATACAAACACCAAACGAACAGCAATCGGATCGATGGAAAAATAATTGGAGATACAACTACACACACCGGCAATTATTTTGTCATTTTTAAATTTTTGCCGTTGCAATACTTTTTTTTCAGTAGGCGTCTCGTCGGGCTTTTTGGCACTCTCCGGATCAAGGTCAGACGGCTTACCGATATTGGCAATTAAATCTTCTACATCTTGACTATTGATAGCGATTGCCCCTGCCTTGAGTTTTTGCTCCAAAATTTCACTCATGCGATATTGCAAATCGGCAAATGTTTCGTCGCCACCTTCTTCATGCAGAAAATAATTTTTCAACTCATTTTCATATTGTTGAAAAAGATGGTAGGCATTTTCTTCGATTGAGATCGCGCGGCCTTGGTAATTTATTTGTATAATTTTTTCCATGATGTTTAAATTGAATGTTGATTTAAATTTTTGGGAGTGTGATTTTATTGACAGCCGTACTAATTTCAATCCAAGTAGCTTCCAATGACTGATAAAATTCTTTACCGGCTTCAGTCATGGTAAAATATTTTCGGGGCGGGCCACTGGTACTTTCTACCCAACGATAATCGAGGTAGCCTGCATTTTTTAATCGAGTGAGTAGAGGGTATAAAGTGCCTTCCAATACTTGCATGCCCGCATCTTTTAATTCCTGGGTGATATCACTAGGATACGCTTCTTCTCGTTTGATGATGGACAAAATGGCGAATTCGAGTAAGCCCTTTTTCATTTGACTTTGAATATTGTCGGTATTGATTGTGGCCATAATTTCTTATTTAAATGCAAACCTAACACATAACCATGTATTATGCAATACATAGTACTGATTTTAACAAACTATTCATCGATACAATATAATGAATATTGCATACTATTCAGTATTTACAGTACTTATACGGATTTACACATTTTAAAATAAAATTGAAAAAATGTTGTTTGTTAACAAATTGCAAGCAAACGAACATAAAAAAACCGCCTTTAACAGCGGTTTCTTTTGACTAATTTGATATGTAATTTATTGTTTTATCAGTTTGAAAATTTGCGGACTTCCTTGTGATTCATCAGTCACTCGAACATAATACATTCCTGAAGGCCATGAATTCATATCCGTAAATTGACAAAGGTTATCACCAATTTGAATTTCCTTTTGTTCGTTTTTCAGTATTTGGCCATTGATTCCAAATATTTGAATTTGCAAGGTAGATGTAATATTAGAAGGGTAGGATAAGGTAAAACTTTCCGCACATGGATTTGGGAAGATGGTAATTTCTTTTTCTGGTAAGGTGTGATGTAAATACACAATATCAGAGTACGTAAATTTACCATCAAGATCGATCATTTTTAAACGATAATAACTCTCCGATTTTGGATGTTCATCGTTATAATGATACGTTTGTCGAGTAGCGTTTGTAGGTGTGTATTTGATATACATCAAGTCTGTAAATTCATTTTGATCTTCACTCACTTGAATTTGATAGCCTGCTAATTGTGATTCATCACTCACTTCCCACCACAATTCATTACTCTGGTTAGAATGCGTCAACCCATTAAATTGAAGCAAATTTACCGGTAACGGTGTGGCCATGCTAAAGCGATCTACTATAGCTGCTGGACTTAAATTATAAAATGTACCTGTGGTGGAATGTTCAAGTCGAACAGCTTTCACCATGTACAGTGAATTAATCATTCCATTGATAGCGTTTGATTGATAGTCTATAAAATCGGCTTCTGTAATATAATTAGGCGTTAACAATTGAAATTCATCATCAAGTGTGTTGGCGCGATACACGTAATAGCCAAGAACATCAGGATCATTCGATGGCGCCCAATTTAAATGTACTTGTGTTCCATTATTAATCGGTAAAGCCGATAAGTAACTCGGAGCATCCATCATATACATTTTTAAGGATGGGTCACCTAACAGAGCTTGGTGAACTTGATCGGCAAAAAAGCCACGCGGTAAATATGTGTTTTGATTGTCAATGGAATTTAGATAACTATAACCAATAGGTTCTCCCATCGCCATTGTGTGAAAAAACCAATTCGGTCTACCACCCCAAACACTTACCAATGTTGGAGATGGGCTTGCTAATGGTGCACGAAGAAAATTATTTTTACTATCCCAATCTCCAAAATAACTACCATACAACATGGTAAAAACACCTTCTATTTGTGACGATTTAAAATCATTTGTGGTACCAATACCGGTAGCACCTGTTGTCCATCCACCACCACAACCGTAACTCCAAATATAGGAATCAGACTTCATGGATGACATATAATCGCCGGCACTTACCTTGTCAGGCCCCACTAAGGATGATAAATTTCGCCATCCATTTTGAGCAAAGGCCTCTCCATTTTTAAATCCAAAATGATCATCCACCACACCTGCTTGTCTGAATTTTTTTCCACCTGAACGATAGTTGTGATTTTTATTTAAATACTGCTTAAATAAATAAGTGTCATCAGTACTGATATACCCCATATTGTAAACATCCACACGCCCCACAAATATTTTCATATCACAAGCAGCACCATGTGAACTCATATCAAACTTACCATCACCTACAATATTATGATTGCGCGCATCAGATGCAGTTACAATACTGGTACTCACATCGGTCCATCCCGAATTGCTAGTATTCATGTCACTATAATACATATCTGCCGGCCAAGCTCCATAATGATCAGAATGCGCGTCAGGTGCAATATTGCCACTATACGGCACTGCCACATGACCTAATAAAATAACTCCTTTGAAATTAGTTGGATTGGCTTGATAACGATTTAAAATTTGTTGCTTTACTTGGCTCACCGGCAAACTGCGTGCTACATAAACTGTGCTTACCTTCCAACCTTCCTTTATCAAATCCATTTTAAAAGTTTCAATTTCTGCCGATGCTGAATTTTTATACGTATCGTCTATAACTACTAAAACTTCTCCGGCTTGATGCACGGCTTCCAAATTAATCCCGGCATAAACATACCCGGTAATATTATCATTGATTGAACTTTGAACACTATATTCAAATGCTGTTCCGTTGGCCACATTGAGGTCTGTAAAAAATGTATCATCCATCGGAATGTTATTAGCGATAGTTGTAAATGTCTTTTCACTTCTAGTCTTACGCAATACCTTATACGCATTTACCCCAACTTGTTTATTCCACGATAAATGAATTGCAGCCGGCGCCGATGAAACAGAAACTGCAATTTTAAATACCAAATCCTGAGGTGTCGATTGAGACTTGGCCAATAAGGGAAAAATTAAACAAAGTGCTAAGAAAAGATAGTTAGTGTTTTTCATTTCAAAATCCGTTTGATATAGATTTTGCAACTATCATGCCAATGAATATGTTTAATATATTGATTATTAGTTATATATGCAGTATTATTTTATCATATAATGTATTTTTACATTTATTAACGAATGATTTATTATTCATTATCTCAAATTTGAAAATCAAATCAGCAATTTATTGAATATCAAATATTTTTATTTTTTATTTATCTATTATACAATATGTTATACAGTTCAATTTGATGTAATATCAACAAATGACAGCACATTCATTCGATTTCCATTAGCTTTTTTGGATTTTTAAGAAAAAATGAACCATGCTTGTTTCTACCATCCGAACAATCAA
>ERZ795056.5141-NODE-5141-length-13222-cov-53.338877_pt1 | contig 13222 bp, 8 predicted proteins | sample MGYA00375140_ERZ795056 | MGnify/ENA primary metagenome ERZ795056 (study PRJEB30185, sample SAMN05720227) | activated sludge metagenome | isolation source: Anaerobic digester | place: USA | collected 2015-03-09 ...
TGTTCCAGCATCAGCTGGATGCTCGCCACCCCGTTGTACTCGTTCACGGCGAGGCGAAAGGCGGCATGGATGGACGGCCCCGCCGGCTCGGCGCGGTTGAACTGGATGGCATCGATGCGGGTGTTGCCCTTGCGCAGTTGCAGTTTCAGATGCTTGTCCTTGAGGATGCGCTGATTCTCCACCCGGAAGGTGTCGTCAAATACCGGTGCGGCAAAGCCCTGCCCCCAGATCTCCCGTTCCAGCAGGCGGGCGGTTTCCAGGTTATAGAGGCTGTCCTCCAGCGGGCCGTCGGTCTCCAGGCTGCGGGTCAGGTTGGCCGGGTCGATCAGGCCTTGTACCACGTCCTCGAAGGTGGTCTCGAAGCGGCCCAGATCATCTTCACGGATGGTCAGCCCCGCCGCCATGGCGTGGCCGCCGAACTTCAGAATCAGGTCGGGCTCCCGTTTGGTGACCAGGTCCAGGGCGTCCCGCAGGTGCAGGCCGGGGATGGAGCGGCCCGAGCCCTTGAGCTCGCCCGTGTTGCCACGGGCGAAGGCGACGGTGGGGCGGTGGAACTTTTCCTTGATGCGCCCGGCCAGGATGCCGATGACCCCCTGGTGCCATTCCGCTTCGAACAGCACCAGACTTGAACGGGCCCCCGGATCGATGGCGTCGAGCCCGGCCATGGCGCCTTCCTGCATGTCGGCCTCGATGGTGCGGCGTTCCCGATTGAGCTTGTCCAGCTCCTGGGCAATATTGAGGGCGCGACCCATGTCGTCGGTGATCAGACATTCGATGCCCAGGGACATGTCGGCCAGACGGCCCGCGGCGTTGAGGCGCGGGCCAAGGGCAAAGCCCATGTCGAACGTGGTGGCCCGGGCGGCGTCCCGGCCTGCGGCGGCAAAGAGGGCCCGGATGCCGGGCTGCATGCGGTCGGCGCGCATGCGCTGGAGCCCCTGGGAGACAAGGATGCGGTTGTTGTGGTCGAGCTTGACCACGTCGGCCACGGTGCCCAGGGCCACCAGGTCGAGGAGGTCGGCCAGGTTGGGCTCAGTCTTGCCTTCGAAGGCGCCCCGTTCGCGCAGTTCGGCGCGCAGGGCCAGCATGGTGTAGAACATCACGCCCACGCCGGCCAGGGCCTTGCTCGGGAAGGGGCAGCCGGGCTGATTGGGGTTCACGATCACATCGGCCTCGGGCAGCGTGTCGCCGGGCAGGTGGTGGTCGGTGATGACGGTGGCGATGCCGTGCTCCCGGGCGGCGGCCACGCCTTCCACGCTGGCGATGCCGTTGTCCACGGTGATGAGCAGGTCGGGCGCCATGCCGGCTGCCAGTTCGACGATGGCCGGGGTGAGGCCGTAACCGTATTCGAAGCGGTTGGGGACCAGATAGCCGACCTCGGCCCCGAAGGCGCGCAAGGCGCGGATTCCAACGGCACAGGCGGTGGCGCCATCGCAGTCGTAATCGGCGACGATCACCATGCGCGCGCCGGCCTCAATGGCGTCGGCGAGGATCTGGGCGGCCTCCCGGACACCCTTGAGCTGTGCCGGCGGCAGCAGGGCCTTCAGGCTGTAGTCGAGCTGATCCCGGTTGTCGATGCCGCGGGCTGCGTAGATGCGCGCCAGAAGAGGATGGGTGCCGGCGTCGAGCAGGCGGCTGACGGCGCGACCGGGGATCGGGCGGGGCAGGATGCGGGTCATGGGTTGGCGGTATCGGGTTTGGGGGCGGTTGCCAGCAGGGCGGCCAGGGGCTTGGGTTTGCGCCAGAATTTCCAGAGGCTGGAGGTCGTGACATCCAGCTCCAGCAGATGCCGGTCGTCCGGTACCCGGATGCGTACACGCGTGAGGCGGCGCGCTTTGAGGTCGGAGAGGACGGGCGTGAACCAGAGGGATTCGAGCTGCTGGAGTGCATCTGTCCAGGCATTCTGGTCATGATGCAGGGCCGGGCGCTGCAGGGCGTCCACCAGGGCAAGCGTCGTGCCGGTGGCGGGGGTGTAGCGGTTGGCCGGCGTAGCGGTGACGCCGGCCAGGCGTGCCAGGCCGAGGGCGAAGGGCTGGCACGCCTGCACCGTCGCCACCTGTGGGGCGCAGTCGGCCTGCCCGGCGCCCGCGCCCCACAGCCAGACCCCGTTGATGGTGCGTTGGCCCGCCGCTTCCCGGGCGGCATTCACCGGATGGCTGTAGAGCCACACTTCCAGTTCGTTGGAGAGACGCGCCCAGCGGCCGACCTCGCTCCCTTCCGGCAGGAAGAGTTGTACCGGCCTGCCATTGACGTCGGCCAGGGGGTGGAAGTGGGGGGCGGGGCGCTCCTGGAGGTGGACGTACCAGCGGTCGGGGGCGGGTGCCTCGAAGCGTCCGATGTCGGAGAAGGTGTCATTGAGGCCGGCCATCAGGGTGTCGGCTTCCTGGCGCGTGATGGCCAGCCCGCTGGCATCGGCGAGCAGCAAGGTGTCGCGGGCGAAATGCAGATGTACCGGGTCACAGCACAACCAGTGGCCGTCCGGCGACGGTGGTGACGCTTCGCCGCTACGCCGCAACAGGGCGTGGGAAACATCGTTCCTCAGGCCCAGGGCTTCCGCGAGCAGGGCGTCCGTGTGGCGGGGGGGCGCCCAATGGCCGCGGGAAAGTCCGAGCAGGGCGGCGAGCGCCGGGAGGTGCAGGGGGTGCGAAGGGTGCTGGCCCGGGTAGCTGGCAAGCCAGCTCAGTCCGGGGATGATCAAATCAAGTTGCATCGGAGGGCGTGGCCTGGCAGGGGAAGGTGATCTGCCGGGAGAAGGGCGCGTGTGCGGCCGATCAATAAAACTCTCCCCGGAAGAGGCGTTTGAAAGGTGTTGGGCAATTTTCGGTGAGATCGACTGGGGCCCGCCAGAGCCCCGTCATTCTATCGAGCTGCGGCGCCCTTATCGAGGGGCATTTCCCGCCGAAAGGGTGATCCATTTTGCGGCAAAGGCGGTGGAGCACCGGCGCGCCTGCTCTGCTCCGAGGTTGCGGGTCTCGCTGAACCGGCAGAGGGGCGAGGTGTCGCCGCCCAGGAATTCCTCGGTGGCCAGGCGCAGGCCACGGGCGTCGGGAAAGGTGGCGGAGAACGCACCCGAGGGCTGAAATCCGCCCCGCTGCAGTGAGCGTGCGCTGTCGGTCAGCAGGACCAGGAGCCGGCCATTGGCCAGGGGTTTGCGGTCGTCGGATGCGGGCAGGGTGACGGTGGTGCCGGGCTCAAGCCGCGTGTCGGGGCTGAACGGGTTGGGGTACAGCAGGGTGAGGCGGTCTTCGCCCGCCTGCAGGATGTACAGATGGCCGGGGCGATCACCGGCAATGCGGAGCGCGGGGGCGCCGTCGCTACTTCGGAGGGGAAGGATGTCGAGCTGGCGGCGGTTGTCGCGCTGGGCATGGATGGCCTCAAGGAGGCGTCGGGGCGCGTCCTTTCCCGACGGGTCGGATGCCCATGCCAGCGGGGCCGGGATCAGGGCCGGATTGCCGGCCAGCGTCAGGTGCTGCCCCCCCGGCAGGCGATCCAGATGTGCCTGGGCGCAGGCGCGCAGAGTCTCCCCGTCGGCCAGGCCGGCGGCGCCGGAGGCTTGGCCCTCGAAACAGGCCAGCAGCGCCTGGGTGGCGAGGCCCCCGCGTTCGTCCTCGAAGGCGGCGCGGTTGCGGCCGGCCAGCAGAAGCTGGAGGTTGGCAGGCAGGCCGGCCCGCTCGAAGGTGTCGCCGCTGCATGCCGTATCCCGCGGGAGCTGGCGGGTGAATCGATTGCGCTGCCCGGGGGCCGGCCGCGGTTCCTCACCCCGGCCTGCGTCAATGATCAGGAAGACCTTGTCGGCACGGGCGGACAGGCTCCCCAGGTAGCGGTGAAGCTCGGACGCGGTGAATGGCTGCCGATCGCGGGTGAGGAGGGCGTCGCCGCACTCCCGGGCGCTCCGCGGGCGGGCCCCGTCGGCCGCGATGTGGATGAAGGCGCGGTCCTGCTCGCCGATCCGTGCGTCAAGGTCGACCAGGGCCTGGCGCAGGCCATCGAGGGTCAGGGCATCGCCCGAAAGGTGGCGGATGTTGGCGTCGGGGACGCCCATCAGGCTTGCGATGCGGCCGGCGTTGGCGGCGTCGGCCGTGCCCTGCCCGGCAGGAGCCGGGGGCGTGAGCGAGAGGATCAGGGCGTGATGGCTGGCCCGGGTGGGGCTGCGTGGCAAGGCGGGAGCGCCGCGCAGGGGCGACGGAGGCTTGGCAAGGGTGTCCGGGGCGGGCTGGCTGTCCAGGTCGGTGCTGTCGCGGCGGATCCAGCCACTGCGGTTGCCGGTGCTCTCCACCCGGACCCATTCGCCACGCACTTCAAGCACTTCGACGCTGCTGCGCCGGTGCACTTCCGCCACTCGGAAGGCGAAGGGCGACGGACTCTCGCGGAGCGTGTCGGGTCTTGTGACCAGTGCCGTCCCGGCGCAGGTGAGGGCGGGCAGGGCGACAAGCAGGGCGGTAAGGGCGGCGCGGAGCATGGGCAGATTCCTGGAGGGGCGAAATCGGGTCGGGCAGCAGATTGGTTCATACGCACTCGGTTGCCCCGGGGCCGTCCCCGAAGCCCTGCGGCAGGGGATTGTACTGCCCGCACGGGTCAGGATACCCAGCCCCTGCCAACTCCGGCACAATGCGCGCTCGCGTCGTGTTTCCGCGTTTCCGGTCTTTGTGCTGATGTCCTATGAATTTCTCGTCGGTCTGCGCTACACCCGCTCCAAGCGGCAGGCGCAGGGCCGCAACCGCTTCATTTCCTTCATATCACTGGTGTCCATGCTGGGGATCGCCCTGGGTGTGGCGGCGCTCATCGTGGTGCTGTCGGTGATGAATGGCTTCCAAAAGGAATTGCGCACCCGCATCCTGGGGGTGGCGTCCCATGTCCAGGTGAGTGGTTTCGACGGCGAGCTGGCCAACTGGCAGCGTGTCGCCGACGAAGCCGCCAAGCACCCGCAGGTGCGCTTTGCGGCCCCCTTCGTGCAGGCCCAGGGCATGCTCTCCTTCGACCAGACCGTGCGTGGCACGCTGATCCGCGGCATCCTGCCCGATGCGGAAGACAAGGTGGCCGACTTTGCCCAGCACATGCGCTTCGGGCGCCTCGACGATCTGCGTGCCGGTGAGTTCGGCATCGTCCTGGGGGCCGATCTGGCGCGGGCGCTGCGGGTGTCCATGAACGACAAGGTGACCCTGATCGCCCCCCAGGGCCTGGTCACGCCGGCCGCCATCCTGCCGCGCCTCAAGCAGTTCCGCGTGGTGGGCATCTTTGAGGTGGGGATGTACGAGTACGACTCCAGTCTGGCCCTGGTCCATCTCAACGACGCCCAGGCGCTCTATCGCATGGAAGACCGGGTGTCCGGCGTGCGCCTGAAGCTCGATGACCTCTTCAAGGCCCCCCGGGTGGCCCGTGAGCTGAGCGCCTATGTGGATGCGGATACCGTGGTGTCGGACTGGACACGCAGCCACGCCAACTTCTTCCGCGCCGTGCAGATCGAGAAGAACGTGATGTTCATCATCCTGCTGCTGATCGTGGCCGTGGCGGCCTTCAATATCGTGTCCACCCTGGTGATGGCGGTGCAGGACAAACAGGCCGACATCGCCATCCTGCGCACCCTGGGGGCCAGTCCCGCTTCGATCATGGGAATCTTCGTGATCCAGGGGGCGCTGATCGGCTTCATCGGCCTGGCGCTGGGGGTGTTGGGGGGCGTCGGCCTGGCCCTTAACATCGATGTGGTGGTGCCGGCCATCGAGCGTGCTTTCGGTATCCAGTTCCTGGCCAAGGACGTCTACTACATCTCCGATCTGCCCTCCGAGCTGCAGTGGTCCGACGTGCTGACGATCACCTCCGTGTCCTTCGTGCTGACCCTGGTGGCAACCTTGTATCCGAGCTGGCGGGCTTCGCGCCTCAATCCTGCCGAGGCCCTGCGCTATGAGTGAGGTGGCGATGCAGCAGCCGGTGATTGCGTGCCGGGATCTGTCCAAGTCCTTCCGCGAGGGGGAGGACGCGGTGGAGGTCCTGAGCAAGGTGTCCCTTGAGGTGGCCCGGGGTGAGCGGGTGGCTGTGGTGGGCTCGTCCGGGTCCGGAAAGAGCACCCTGCTGCATCTCCTCGGCGGTCTCGATGCCCCGTCGGCGGGCGTGGTCAGGCTGCTCGGGCGCGACTTCTCGACCATCTCCGATGGGGAGCGCGGGCGCCTGCGCAACGAGTCGCTGGGCTTCGTCTATCAGTTTCACCATCTGCTGGCCGAGTTTTCGGCCCTCGAGAACGTCGCCATGCCGCTCTTCGTGCGGCGCATGAAGAAGGACGAGGCCCTCGACCGGGCGGCCGAGACCCTCAAGGCGGTGGGGCTGGGGCATCGTCTGAGCCATACGCCGGGCGAGCTGTCGGGTGGGGAGCGCCAGCGTGCGGCCATCGCCCGCGCCCTGGTGACGCGTCCGGCCTGTGTGCTGGCCGACGAGCCCACGGGCAACCTCGACCGCCAGACCGCCGAGAAGGTGTTTGCCCTGATGCTGGAATTGGCCGAGGAGCAGGGCACCAGTTTCGTCATCGTCACCCACGATCCCCAACTGGCATCCCGCGCCAGCCGGATCCTGCAGTTGCGAGACGGCGTCCTGACTGCGGGCGGGTGAGCGTCCGGCCGGCGCGTGGGGAGGCTGGCGCGGCGCTTCGTGAAGGTTTTGTGGTGTTCCCTCAAGTTTGTAGGCACCTGTGCCGATAGGGGGTCGGAAATAGTATTCGTCGACCAAGACCCTGTCGGAGAAACCCATGAAAGCGCTTTTTTCCCCTGCCGTCGCCATCCTCAACCGGATGCGCTATCCGGCGAAGTTCGCCTTGCTGGGCGTGATCGCCCTGTTTGTGGTCGGCTTTCTGCTGGCACAGCTAGCCTTGTCACTGCGGGCCAGCATCGATTTCACCGAGCATGAGCTGGACTCCATCCGGCGGGTGCCCAAGGTGCTCAAGGTGGTGGAGCTGGCCCAGCAGCATCGTGGTCTGTCATCGGGTGTGCTGAACGGCAATGAGGAATTGCGCCCCCGCCTGCAGAAGAAGACCGAGGAGTTGGTGGTGGCCATGAAGGCCGCCGACGAGGCCATCGTGGCGGATGCGGCGCCCACTGCCCATCGGCGCTGGAGCGAGGTGCGAAGCGGCTGGGAAGCGCTGCGCAGCGGTGGCCTGCAGATGGCCCCGCGGGACAACCTGCAGGCCCATACCCGGCTCATCCGCACCGTTGTCCTGGCCCTCCATGATCTTGGCGACGATGGTAATCTGACCCTTGATCCATCGGCCGACACCTACTATCTCATCGACAACACCCTGCGCCGGGTGCCTGACGTCTCCGAGCGCCTGGGGCGCTTGCGCGCCATGGGCACGGGCGTGTTGGCGGCCAAGGCGCTGGACGACCAACGGCGCTTTGACATCAGCACCCAGCTTGGCGAGCTGAACATGGCGGTGCTCGATCTAAACGAGAACTTCGAACGTGCCGCTGGCGCCAACCCCCGCCTCCGACCCACCCTGGAAGCCTTGGGCAAGGAATTCAATGATGCGTCGTCCGGGGTGGTCGGTCAGTTGCAGAACCACGTTCTCAAGGGCGATTTCGAGATGCCCTCGTCCGCCTACTTCGACATGGTCACCAAGGTCATCAATTTGGTGTTCTCCAAGACCTACGACACGCTGATACCGGAAACGACCAGTCTCCTTGACGCACGGCTTGCCGATCTGAAGCGGGATTTCCTGGTCGCTGCCGTGCTTTCCGGCTTGTCCCTGCTGGTTCTCCTCTACCTGTCCGTGGGCTTTTGCATTGCCGTGATGCGCTCGGTGGAAGAACTCAGTTCGGGGGCCAGGGAGCTTGCGGCCGGCAACCTGCGCAGTCGCATCGACTTCTCTGCGCGGGACGAGTTGCTGCAGGTGTCCGATCAATTCAACCAGATGGCCCAGTCCTTCTCCAGCGTGATCGCCAAGGTTCAATCGGGGGCTGACGACGTGGCCGGATCGGCCGTGTCCCTGGCCAGTTCCGCCTCGATGGTCTCCGCTGGCTCCGAGCAGCAGAGCGAGGCGGCGTCGAACATGGCGGCGGCCGTGGAGGAAATGACCGTCGGTATCGAGGAGATTGCCTCAAGCGCCTCTTCCGCCGAGGGGATCTCGGCGGAGTCCGGACGTCTGTCCAGTGATGGTGGGGCCGTGGTGGCCCGCACGGTGGAAGAAATGGAGCGCATTGCCGTCTCAGTGCGTGAATCCGCCTCCGTCATCCAGGATCTGGGAGACCAGTCCGCGCGTATCTCCACCATCGTGAACTCCATCAAGGAGATTGCCGACCAGACCAATCTGCTGGCGCTCAACGCGGCCATCGAGGCGGCCCGGGCCGGGGAGGCAGGCCGCGGCTTTGCGGTGGTGGCGGACGAGGTGCGCAAGTTGGCGGAGCGTACCGCGAAGGCCACCGACGAGATCACCGGGATGGTGACGGCGATCCAGAGAGGCACTGATCGGGCGGTCGAGACCATGCAGGGCGGCGTGGTCCGGGTTCAGGAGGGTGTGGTGCTGGCCGGTCAGGCGGGCCACTCCATGGACCAGATCCGTGAGGGGGCAAGCCAAGTGGTGCGTGCCGTCACGGATATCTCCCAGGCCTTGCGTGAGCAGGGCACCGCGAGCACCGATATCGCCCGCAACGTCGAGCGGATTGCCCGGATGGCCGAGCAGAACTCCAGTGCCGTGCGGGATACCGCCGGAACCGCCCGGCGCCTTGAAGATCTGGCCCAGCAGCTACGTGCGGAGGTTTCCCACTTCCGTATCTGATCCTTCGACTCCTGTCGACGCTTTTGGAGAGGCCGCGCGCCGAGGCCCGCGGTCTTTTTCTTGGTGCAGACAATCCACCCGCACCCGCTCAGCGCTGCCGGCGCTTGCGCCAGTGGTGGATCAGGTAGGTCCGCCAGGCGATCCGGGTCAGCAGGTAGCCGGCGAGCGCCAGGCTTGAAGCCAGCACCACCAGGCCCAGGGCCAGGGGCCGCCCGAGGGCGATCATCCAGTCTGCAAGGGCGGCCACTCCGCCCAGCACATCCCCGCCGGACCACTCGGGCGGCGGCGTGAAACGGGCCTCGCCCCGGCCCAGCAACGCCTCTCCCATGGAGAAGGCCAGGATGTACAGGGGCACGATGGTGAACGGGTTGGTGTACAGCGTGGTGAGCAGGGCCAGGGGCAGGTTGACGCGCAGCAGCACACATCCCAGCGCAGCGCCGAGCATCTGGAATGGCCCGGGGATCAGGCCGCAGAACAGTCCCGTGGCAATGGCGCCCGCCGCGGAATGCCGGTTGAGGTGCCACAGGCGCGGGTGGAACAGGGTCGAGCCAAACGGGGCGAGCCAGCGGTTGGTGGCCAGCGACGCATGGTCGGGCAGGTAGCGTTTCAGCAGTCGGCGCATGGGATAGGGGGAAAGGGCGGGCGGTCGCCACCCCTGCGCGGATTCTAACCGAGGCCGCAGGTCTTGGTGATTTGCTCCGCTCGGGCTAGATTCCGCCCATGCGAATTATGTCTTTGGGATTTTCCGGTGGCATCCTCATGGGCCAGTTGGCGGCCGCTCTTCCCTCGGGCGCAGCGCAGCTGGCGGGGGCTGTCACCGCGTGCGCCGCCGGCGGGCTGGCGTGGGGAGCATCGCGGCGATCGGGGCGGGCGATGGTGTGGGGGCGCCGGATCCTCGTTCTCCTCGCGGCCGTCCTTGCCGGCTGGAGCTTCGCCGCCTGGCGTGCGGACATCCGGCTCGCCGATGCCCTGCCCGCGGAGTGGGAGGGGCGTGACGTGGTGCTGAGGGGCGTGGTGGCGTCCCTGCCCCAGGACTTCGAGCGCGGCGTGCGCTTCAACTTCCATGTGGAGGACAGCGCGGCGCCGGTGCCGGCGACGATCTCCCTGGCCTGGTACCGGGGCTTCCGGGACGAGGAGATGCATGTCTTGCCCCCGATCCATGCGGGCGAGCGCTGGTCGCTCACGGTGCGCCTCAAGCGGCCCCATGGCAACCTCAACCCCCACGGCTTCGACTACGAAGGCTGGCTGCTGCAGCAGGATATCCGGGCCACCGGCTACGTCCGGCCGGCCGAGGGCAATCGGCTTATCGACGCCCGGGTGCCGGGCCTGGCCCATGGGGTGGAGCGTGTCCGCGAGACGGTACGGCAGCGCTTCCGGGATGCCCTGCCGGATGCGCCCTATACGGGTGTGTTGGTGGCGCTGGCCGTGGGTGATCAGCGCTCGATCCCGCCGGTGCTGTGGAAGACCTTTGCCCGCACCGGGATCTCCCACCTGGTGGCCATCAGCGGCATGCATGTCACCATGGTGGCGGCCTTCTTTGCCGCGCTCGCGGGCTGGGGCTGGCGCCGCACGCCGGCCCTGGCCCTGCGCTGGCCTGCCCAGCAGGCGGGCGTGCTGGCGGGTTTCGCTGCGGCGCTGGTGTATTGCCTGCTGGCCGGTTGGGGGGTGCCCGCCCAGCGAACCCTCTACATGCTCGCTTGCGTGGCCCTCGCCCTGGTGCTGCGCCTGGAGACCGCGCCCAGCCGCGTGCTTGCCCTGGCGCTGATGGTGGTCCTGCTGCTCGACCCCTGGGCGGTGACGGCGGCGGGCTTCTGGTTGTCCTTCGGTGCCGTGGCCCTGCTGTTCCTGGTGGGCAGCGGCCGGATCGGCCGGGAAGGATGGCTGCACACCGCGGTGCGCACCCAGTGGGCGGTCACCCTCGGCCTGATCCCCGCATTGCTGGTGCTGTTCCAGCAGTTTTCGCTGGTTTCGCCCCTGGCCAACGCCATCGCGATTCCCCTGGTGAGTTTTGTCGTCACGCCGCTGGCGCTGCTTTTTGCGATTGTGCCGGTACAGATGTTTGCCGATCTGGCCCATGGGGCCTTCGCCCTGACCATGTTGCCGGTGGGCTGGCTGGGTGACTTGCCCTGGGCGGCCTGGCACCAGGCCGCGCCGCCCCCCGAGCTGGCCGCGCTGGCGACCCTGGGATGCCTGTGGGCGCTGCTGCCACGGGGCACGCCGGCCCGCTGGGTGGGCCTTGCCACCCTGCTGCCGCTGGTGCTGTGGACGCCGCCGCGCCCGCCCGCCGGCGAGGCCCGGGTGACCGTGCTGGACGTGGGGCAGGGCCTGGCGGTGCATGTCCAGACGGCCGCCCACGACCTGATCTACGACACCGGGCCGGCCTTCTCGGCGGACGCCAACAGTGGCGAACGCATCCTGCTGCCCTACCTGCGGGCGGCCGGTGTGCGCCGCCTGCACGCCCTGGTCGTCACCCATCAGGACAATGACCACGCCGGTGGTGCCGAAGCCGTGCTGGAGGGGATCGCGGTGGAGCGGGTGCGCAGCTCCCTGCCGGAGAATCACCCGGTCCGTCTGATCGCCGGCCCGCGGGACACCCCCTGCGTCGCGGGCCAGGCCTGGGAGTGGGACGGGGTGCGCTTCGCCATGCTGCATCCTGCTGCCGACTCGACGGCAGTCCGCCCCAATGACCAGGCCTGTGTGCTGCGGGTGGAGGCCGCCGGGCGCCGCCTGTTGCTGACCTCGGATATCGAGGCCGAGTCCGAGGCAAGCCTGCTGCAGCGGAGCGCGGGTGACCTGGCCAGCGATGTGCTGGTGGCCCCCCACCATGGCAGCCGCACTTCCTCCACCCCGGCCTTCATCGCCGCCACCGCACCGCGCTGGGTGATCTTCCCGGTGGGCTACCGCAACCGCTTTCGGCATCCCAACCCGGCGGTGTGGGCACGCTGGCATGCCAGCGGGGCCGGCCTGCTGCGCACGGATGCCGCCGGGGCGGTGCGCTTCCAGCTCGGTGCGGCCGAGCTCCAGCCCGAGGGCGAGCGGGCTCGCCAACCCCGCTACTGGCATGGGCGTTGAAGGCGGTGCCGGGTGACGATGCTATCCTTGCCCCAAGTCCACCCCCGCCTTCGACCATGAGCCTACTTGCCAATCTTCGCCAGCTTGTTTCCGGCGTGCCGGTGCCCTCTGCCGGCAGCGAGCCGGTCGAGCCCCGCCAGCACAGTGTCCGGTGCATCGGGCCCCATGGCCTGCACCGCATGGCCTATACCGAGTGGGGTGACCCGGCCAATCCCCGGGTGCTCCTGTGTGTGCACGGCCTGACCCGCAATGGGCGGGATTTCGATGACCTGGCCCGCACCCTGGCATCCCACTACCGGGTGGTCTGCCCCGACGTGGTGGGGCGCGGGCGCAGCGCCTGGCTGCCGGTGAAGGACGACTACCAGCTACCCACCTACGTGGCCGACATGGTGACCCTGATCGCCCGGCTGGATGTGGACAGCGTGCATTGGGTCGGCACCTCCATGGGTGGCCTGATCGGCATGCTGCTGGCCAGCCTGCCCGACACCCCGATCCGCCGACTGGTGCTCAACGACGTGGGGCCGCTGGTCACCCTCAGCTCCATCCAGCGTATCGGCCAGTACGTGGGCCAGGCGCCGGTGTTTCCCAGCCGCGAGGCGGCCGAGGCCTACATCCGCGAGGTCAGCGTGCCCTTCGGGCGTCTCAGCGATGCCCAGTGGCGGCACCTCACCGAGTTCTCCATCCGTGAGGCGGAAGGGGGCTGGGTGATGCGTTACGACCCGGGCATCGCCGAGCCCTTCCGCAAGTCGCCCCTCGTAGCGGATGTGGATCTGTGGTCGGTGTATGACGCCATCGTCTGCCCGACCCTGGTGGTGCGGGGGGCCGAGTCCGACCTGTTGCTCCGCGAGACCGCGCTGGAGATGGGGGCGCGGGGCCCGCGCGCGCGGCTGGTGGAGGTGCCGGAGGTGGGGCACGCGCCGATGCTGATGGAGCCGGCACAGATCGCGCCGATTGGTGATTTCCTGCTGGAGGCGGATTGATGCAGGGTGTCTGGCTGACCGCCTTCACGGCGGTGGATTGGCTCGCCCTCACCTGGTTCCTGGTCTGCTGGTTCGGCTATGGCTGGGTGGTGGAGCACGGCCCGGGCGGCTCCATGCGTGGCCTGCTCGGCGCCAGCCACTGGTTCCGGGAGGAGTGGGGGCGGCAGATGCTGCGGCGTGAGGTGCGGGTGGCGGACGCGGCGCTGATCGGCAACCTGATGCAGAACGTGTCCTTCTACGCCAACACCACCATCTACGTGATTGCCGGCCTGCTGGCCCTGCTGGGCACCATGGACAAGCTCATCGACGCCGCGTCGGACCTGCCCTTTGCCCGCCACGTGTCGCGGGAGGTGTGGGAGGTGAAGCTGATCCTGCTGCTGCTGGTGTTCGTGGTGGCCTACTTCAAGTTCACCTGGGC
>ERZ795056.5142-NODE-5142-length-13221-cov-6.271457_pt1 | contig 13221 bp, 8 predicted proteins | sample MGYA00375140_ERZ795056 | MGnify/ENA primary metagenome ERZ795056 (study PRJEB30185, sample SAMN05720227) | activated sludge metagenome | isolation source: Anaerobic digester | place: USA | collected 2015-03-09 ...
CTTTCAAATATGCAAGAAATAAAGTTACTGCTAAGAGTTTTAGAATTCTGTCCGGCAATATAATGTTTGAATGCAAGTGATGATGGGTTGAATAGATTTAAACCACCACCATTCGTTCCTACCCATAAGCGGTGTTTTGAATCTTTATAAATAGTCGAGACACTGTTACCAGATAGTGAAGAAGAATCAAAAGGGTCGTGCCTATAACAAATGAAGCGTTTCCCGTCAAAGCGATTAAGTCCGTCTTTTGTCCCTACCCAGATAAATCCTTTTGAATCCTGGCAAATACTGAAGATATAATTTTGTGAAAGTCCCTGGTCAATTGTTAAATACTCCATTGTTTGCTGAGCAATGGAGAGGAAAGAATATAGAAACAAAACAGTGAGAGTTAAACTCGAAAATCGCATTTATAGTTTCGTTATATTAATAAATCAAGGATGTATCTACGGAAAAGTAAACACATCCTTTTTTTGATAGATTAATATAAAACTAACTTACGAAACGGCAAACAGTATTTTTACCGGATACTGTTTTGATGTAAATGCTTTTCTGCTTCTATTACTTCATAAGCAAAAGTTTTTTAACGGAAGTGAATCCGTCTGTTTGTAGTTTGTAGAAATAAGCACCGCTTGATAACCCGTATTTATTAGCATCAAACTTCACTTCATAAAAACCGGGGGCTATATTTTCATTTACAAGTGTTGCAACTTCATTACCGAGTATATCAAATATAACTAATTTTGTGTTTGACGTTTCACTGTTCACGTTTGCCGGGATTGAATATTTTATCGTAGTAACCGGGTTAAATGGATTCGGGTAGTTTTGGTATAAACCGTATTCTGTAGGTAGAGACGTTACATGTAACGTCTCTACAATGATTTCATCACTGTAGGAGTAACTGCCGTCAAAATCAATTTGTTTCAAACGATAGCTATATTTACCGGATTTAACACTTCGATCTACATAAGAATAAATGCTGGTTTCGGTTGTTGTTCCGTTTCCTTCAACAAATCCGATTTTCTCCCACTTCCCGGTTCTTGCTTCTTGCTTCTCGCTTTTTTCCACTTCAAAACCCATGTTGTTGGTCTCTGTGGCAGTAATCCAGTTGAGAGTAACTTGGTTGTCGTTGCTTTCAGCCGTAAAGCCTATTAACTCAACCGGAATCGGGTTGTCATGCTGAAGCTGGACATTTACAACTGTCGCAGTTCTATTTGCAACAACAACGTTGCTGATTGTTTGCGTTTGATGTGAATCTGCTGAAACAAAAACAGTATATGTACCGGGATAAATCATCCTATGGTAGTTACCGACAAGCGAATCGGAATAGATTTCGGAGTTATCAAAATCATGTCCGTGAATAGCTATCTTTGCTTTCACAGCCCCGCCGTTTGAAGAAGTAATAACACCACGGATTCCGTACAAACACTCTTCCATATAGTTTAATAAAGAGCGTTTGTTGTATTCCCAATGTGCGGGCAATGAAGACCCTGCAAGAAGTTTTGTGTCCGATATTTCAATTGTAACTTCTCTTCCTCCGTTAAAGTAAGTAAAATAATCCTGGCGTCCGCCGGTAATTCTGTACCATGAATAACCGTTTGTTATTCCGTTATCAAATCCATTCATATAACTGGACGGACAATATAAATGTGTTGTATCGGCGTATCTTCTTGAAAGTTGAATAAACCATGCATTATCTGCATGAGTACGCGACCATGTATCCCATGGATAGTTTAATACTTCTTCTCCACCATGAAAATTTGCAGACAATACAAAATTCTTTGTCTGCGCCAAATTCATCATCGTTATTGTTTCAGGCTGCCAGGCGTTTCCGTCCGGGTGCTGACCGGCTGCGGGGTCAGGGAAGTTCCTGTTAATATCTATATTGTTGGCATTGTAGCGTGTTGCACCGTTTACAGTAGTGTTACCGCTTCTGTATGTGCCATCGGGATTTCCGAGTGGATTAATCCAAATTTCTATATTATCAACAAGATTTTTTATCCTTGCATTGCTATTATAAGTTGATAAAAGCGAATCAATCAAACGGAGCGTTAAAATGTATCCGGTAGTTTCGTCTCCGTGCATTGAAGAAGAGTACATGAATTCCGGTTCATCTTCATCAATGTCAACATTGTCCGAAATTTTTGCAAACAAAATTTTCCTTCCCTGAACAGTTGTCCCGGCATCTATTATTCTGCATAAATCCGGGTACTGGGTTTGAAACTGGTACATCATCTGTACGTAAGCATCGTAAGTTGGATATGAATCCCATGCTTTTATTTCCTCAATAGAAGAACTCATTCGCACGTCTTCTACATTGCCGGGATGCTTTAAGACCTCATAAGAAATCCCGAACTTCAAAAACGAGCCAAATTCTTTTTCGTTTGCGTAAGCGAAAACAGTATCATTCTTAAAGTTATCGATTGAGATTATATTCGTTAATGCGTGTAAAACACTTTTATCATCGGATTTGAATTTAAAGTAGACTTCACCTTTTTCTTCAAAATATCCGGGTTTTATTGTTTGAGAAATTAGAATAGAGTTTACTAATAGAAGTAAAAGAAGAACGTTTTTCATCTGAGGTGTCCTAAGTTATAAATATTGATTAAATGGTAAATTATTATTCGCAAAATTACAACATTTCCTCAAAAACTTAGCTTGGGTAGAGAAATAAATCCGGTTAGCTCTAAAGTAAGTTTAACCTGGTTATTTTGAGGAGTAAAGTGTTTCTTCGACAGCTTCGCATAGGATATGCGCAACGGTTATATGTCCCTCCTGGATTCTTTGAACATTCCCGGAAGGAATTACAACCGGGACATCGACAATATTTTTCAACTTGCCGCCGCTGCCGCCGAGTAGTCCAATCACTATCATTTTTTTTGAATGAGCTTTTTCTGCGGCTTTAATTATGTTGGGTGAGTTTCCGCTTGTAGAGATAGCAATAAGTACATCCCCTTCATTTCCAAGTCCTTCAACGTTACGGGCGAATACATTTTCAAAGCCGATGTCGTTGCCTCCAGCAGTTAAATTGGAAGTATCGGTAGTTAATGCAATTGCAGGAAGAGCCGGTCGTTCGATGTGATGGCTTAAACGGATCATAAATTCGGCAGCGATATGCTGGCAGTCGGCAGCGCTTCCGCCGTTACCGCAAAGCAATAATTTTTTCCCTTTTTTGAAAGCCGCAACAACTGTTTCCACTGCTTTTTGAATGTCATCAAGGCAGTGTTCTTTCATCTTTAATTTTGTCTCGGAACTATCGATTAACGAATCAACGGCAAATTTTTTTATGTCCACTTAAACCTCAATCCTTACACATTTTTTGATAACTTGTAATGAACGGCATCCGAGAAAGATTTAACTTTGTCCCAATTTTTCTCGTCTTCAAAAAAGTTGCCGGTTACAATAATTTTTGCGCCCGATTTAACCATTCTTCCAGCCGTTTCGGGTGTTCTGATTCCTCCGCCAACAACAACGGGTATATTACAGAATGAAGCAACCTTTTCAACCATTTCAAACGGAACATGCTTTTCTGCACCGGAACCCGCTTCAAGATAAAGGAGTTTCATTCCCATATATTGCGCTGCCAAACCGGTTGCAGCTGCTATTTCAGGTTTATTGCGGGGAATAGGTAAACTTCCGCTTATGTACTCAGCCGTGGTTTTCGAGCCGGATTCAATTATCATATAACCTGTAGAAATCGGTTCAATTCCAGCTTGCTTAATTAAAGGAGCGGCTAAAACATGCTTCCCAATAAGGTGTTCTGCATTCCTTCCGCTGATAATTGAAAGATATAAAATTGCATCGGCATTAGGAGAAACCTGGTTTACTCCGCCCGGAAAAATTATAACCGGTAACCGGGTCATGCTTTTCAAGTTTTTAAGGTATTCGCTAAAATCCGGTGAGAATAATAAGCTCCCTCCGACAAGGAAAGCATCTACCCCGGCATTTTCGCATAAAGCTAAAAACTCACCTGTTTTTTTGCCCCGGAGTTTATCCGGGTCCAATAAAACAAAATAAGCTGCGCCTTTCTCTTCGGCTGTATTTAAAATATATTGATAAACATTCATAACAATTGTGAATTTGAATGAAAATATATTTATTTTACCTTTCATAAAAAAGTATTTTTATACGGATCAACGGTAAAAGTGAGAATGAAAAAAGCAAAATCACAAAAAACGATTGAATTTCCGTTTTTCTGCGATTATTCTTGCAAGTATGCTTCTTTCAGTAAAAAAGAGATAGTAGGCGACTGCAGGAAAGAGGTAGCCGTTTGGTGTAAACATTTCAAAAAATTCAATAATAAAAATACCGGCTGCATCGGTAGAAAATAGTTGAAGTTCATTCCGAACTCATTGGAATCTTGCCTTAATTTTACCATTTTTGAGGCACTGAATTTAAAATAATTTAAGGAGTTTATTATGGCAGTTGTTCGTCCCTTTAAAGCATTGCGACCTGTAAAAGAAAAATCGCAACTTGTTGCAAGTGTTCCGTACGATGTTGTGAATACAGAAGAAGCAAAAGAGTACGCAAAAGATAACACGTTAAGCTTTTTACGAATCACAAGATCGGAAATAGAACTATCCGAAAATATTGACCACTATTCTAAAGAAGTTTATGAAAAAGCAAAAGAGAATCTTTTAAGGATTAAAACAGAGGCTCCGTTAATTACGGAAGCGGAAGACTCATTCTATTTATACCGTTTAATAATGGATGGAAGAGCACAGGTAGGTTTAGCCGCTACTTTCTCGGTTGATGATTACGACAACGACGTAATTCTTAAACATGAAAAAACCCGTAAGGAAAAAGAAGACGACAGAACCAACCACATTATAACCACTAAAGCACAAACAGGCGTTGTGTTCTTAACATATAAAGATGTAAAAAGTGTTGACGAAATTATTGATGAAGTAATTAAATCAACAGAACCGGTATACGATTTTGTTGCCCCGGATGGGATAGCGCATACTGTTTGGGTAATCCCGGTAAAATATAATGATGTTTTGATTAAAGAATTCGCATCGGTGAAAAACCTTTACATTGCAGACGGGCATCACCGGGCAAAAAGTGCTTCAAGAGCAAGGGAAGAAATGAAGAAGAATAACCCGGCTCATAACGGAAACGAAGAATACAATTACTTTATTGCCGTTTTGTTTCCGGCAGGACAGTTAAGAATTCTACCCTATAACCGTGTTATAAAAGATTTAAATGGAAAATCCAAAGAACAGTTTTTGGATGAAGTATCGGAAAAATTCTATGTTGAAAAAATTTCGATGAAACAGCCGATGGAGAAGAACTCGTTCTGTATGTATCTTGATAACGAATGGTATCATTTAAAAGTAAGGGACTCCGTTCTTGCAAGCAATAGTTTATCCGGATCGGTTTCAGAAACACTTGATGTAAGCATTTTACAGAATTTTCTATTGAACCCGGTATTGGGAATTGATGACCCCCGCACAAATAAAAGAATCGATTTTGTGGGAGGAATCCGCGGTACCGCTGAACTTGAGAAATTAGTTGACAGCGGAAAGTTTGCAGTTGCATTTTCAATGTTCCCGGTTACAGTTGATGACTTAATGAGAATCTCCGACGCAGGTGAAATTATGCCGCCGAAGTCTACATGGTTCGAACCGAAACTGAGGGACGGACTGTTAGTTCATTTAATTTGATTTTTACTTAACATATACTTTAACAATTTAGGATATCTCTATGGAAAATCGCGTGTTTAATTTTAATGCCGGACCGGCAATTCTTCCTGAAGAAGTATTAAAAGAAGCTCAGGAACAGTTATTCATTCTTCCCGGAACGGGAATGTCAATCCTCGAAATGAGCCACCGCTCTAAAAAATTCGATGAGATTCATGCAAGTGCTAAAAGCGGGATTAAATCTTTACTTGACTTAAACGATGATTATGAAGTACTCTTTTTGCAGGGAGGAGCAAGCCTGCAATTTTCGATGATACCGCTTAACCTTATGCCGCCTATAAATAAAGCCGACTACATCCTTCACGGAAGCTGGGGAAAGAAAGCTATTAAAGAAGCTAAAAAAGTCGGAACAGTTAATGTTGCCGGTACTACTGAATCTGAAAAGTTTAAACGTACTCCTAAACAAGAAGAATTAAAACTTGACCCCGAAGCAGCTTATGTTCACTTTACTTCAAACGAAACAATTGAAGGCGTTCAATGGCAGAAAGAACCTGAAGTAGGAAATGTACCGCTTGTTTGCGATGCCTCTTCAGACATTCTGTACAAGAAAGTTGATGTGAATAAATATGCTTTAATTTATGCAGGTGCGCAAAAAAATATCGGACCTTCCGGGGTTGTACTTGTGATAATAAGAAAAGACCTTGCTGCAAGAAGCCAGGACACACTTCATACGATGTTGAGTTATAAAACTCATATCGATAACAATTCGTTGTACAATACCCCCAATACATTCGGGATTTATATAATTGACCTTGTAGCAAAACACCTTGCTAAAAAAGGCGGACTTGAAGCAATGTACAAGACAAATGTTGAAAAAGCGGGTTTACTATATAAAACTATCGACGAGAGCGGCGGTTATTATGTAGGACATGCAGAAAAAGAATACCGTTCATTAATGAATGTAACCTGGAGAATGCCGAGTGAAGAACTCGAAGCGAAGTTTGTTGGCGAAGCTACAAAAGCAGGTTTCGTAGGATTAAAAGGGCATCGTTCTGTTGGCGGGTTAAGAGCATCTATTTACAATGCTTTCCCGGTTAAGGGGGTTGAAGAGCTCGTTAAATTCATGAGCGACTTTAAAGCTAAAAACGGTTAATATCTATTTGCGGTACAGTCCCTTTATTACGGGATTGTGCCGCACTTTTTTTGTCGGAAGGATAAAATGAAAAACATCATAAAAATTTTATCAGTAATTATCTTTTTTTTGGCGGGATGCGGTAATGAAGAACCTCCATATGAAGCGGTAAATCCTGTTGCATTTGCGTATGATCTGGGAAATGGGTGGGAGGTAAATTCCTCTGTTGTTGTCAAAGGATTTAAAACGAATCAAATGGACAACCAGTTTACCTCGAAACTTAGTTTTAATGTGGATATAATTACACCTGCCGGGGATACTATAAAAAACATATCATCGGGAGTAAGAGATCACATTTCAGAAGAAAAGCCGAAAGACCTTTCACTTGAATCTCAATTTGAACTTGATTCTACATACGTCGGCGGAAAATATAAAATCATCTTTAAAATAAAGGATGAAATAACAACTTTACCGTTGGTTGTAGAAAAAGAATTTGATATTACGGACGAAGACTGAAGAAGTCTAATCCGGGATCAAAGAAAATTAAAGTAAAAGCCGTATTTTTTGGCGGGTTACTCCCTGCTCAAAAACGGCTTATTTATTTAATGGATATTTATAAATGGAGCGGATTCTTACTTTTAAGAAAACGGCTCTCATTTCCTCTTTTAAGAATAGAAAAAACGGTAAAAAACCGTTAAAATAGGCAATAATCCCAACTTCTCTGCTTGGTATAGTTTTTGGCTTTATTGATCAGTTTAGGAAGTATTTTTTAATTAAATGGAAAGAAAATGGAAAGAATAAAAGTAACAATTGATGGTAATGAAGCAGCCGCATACGTGGCGTATCATACCAACGAGGTAATAGCAATTTATCCCATTACTCCTTCTTCTAATATGGGAGAATGGTGCGACGCATGGAACGCAGAAGGTAAAAAGAATATTTGGAACATAATTCCATCGGTAAGCGAACTTCAAAGTGAAGGCGGCGCTTCCGGTAGTGTTCACGGTGCTTTACAAACCGGTGCATTAACAACTACATTTACAGCTTCTCAAGGGCTGTTATTGATGATTCCCAACATGTTCAAAATTGCAGGTGAATTAACATCTACAGTATTTCATGTTTCGGCAAGATCAATAGCTGCACAAGCATTATCTATTTTCGGAGACCATAGCGACGTTATGGCAACCCGCTCCACCGGTTTCGCTTTACTTGCATCCGGTTCGGTTCAGGAGATAATGGACTTTGCGTTGATTTCACAAGCAGCAACCCTCGAAGCCAGGGTTCCTTTTATCCACTTTTTTGACGGGTTCAGGTCTTCTCACGAAGTAATGAAAATCGAACAACTCACAAAAGATGATATGAAATATATGATGGATGATGAGTTGATTATTGCTCATAGGAAAAGAGGCTTAACACCCGATAGACCTGTAATGAGAGGAACAGCTCAAAACCCTGACGTTTACTTCCAGGGGCGTGAAACAGTCAACCCGTTCTATATTGCATGTCCCGGTATTGTTCAAAAATATATGGATAAATTCGCAAAATTGACAGGAAGACAATATCATTTATTCGACTATATTGGTGCGCCCGATGCCGAAAGAATTATTATTATAATGGGCTCAGGGGCTGAAGCCGCTGAAGAAACAGTTGAGTACCTTGCTGCAAAAGAAGAAAAAGTAGGCGTAATTAAAGTAAGATTATACAGACCATTTTCAATAGAGCATTTCATAAATGCTATTCCGAAATCAGTAAAATCAATTGCAGTTCTTGATAGAACAAAAGAACCGGGTGGACCCGGCGAACCGTTATATCTTGACGTTGTTAATGCAATTTCGGAAAAATATATTGCAGGCGATTTAGGTTTTGCATTCCCGAAAATTATCGGTGGAAGATACGGTCTCTCTTCAAAAGAATTTACCCCTGCTATGATAAAAACTGTTTTTGATGAATTGAAAAAAGATAAACCGAAAAATCATTTTACTGTTGGTATCAATGAAGACGTTACAAACACAAGTCTTGAATACGATCCGGCATTCTCGGTAGAACCCCCGGAAACTTTCACAGGAAAGTTTTACGGACTTGGTGCTGATGGTACTGTCGGTGCAAATAAAAACTCGATCAAAATAATCGGCGAAGGAACAGATTATTACGCACAAGGTTATTTTGTATACGATTCCAAAAAATCGGGTTCAACAACAACTTCTCATTTACGTTTTGGACCGAAAAAAATTAGATCGTCATATCTGATCTCTAAAGCAAAATTCGTTGCATGTCATCAACAAGTATTTCTTGAAAAGATGGATATGCTTAGAGATGCAGAAGTAGGTGCGACGTTCTTATTAAATACACAGGCGTCAAAGGAAGAAGTGTGGGATACCTTACCTGAAAAAGTACAAAAGGATTTAATTGAAAAGAAACTTAAATTCTATATCATTGATGCTTACAAAGTTGCACACGAAACCGGTATGGGTGTTAGGATCAACACTATAATGCAGACATGTTTCTTTGCAATTTCGAATATCTTTCCGAAAGACCAGGCTATTGAGTTAATCAAAAACTCAATTAAGAAAACCTACGGAGCAAAAGGAGATAAGATTGTTCAAATGAACTTTGCAGCAGTTGACCAGACGCTTGCAAATCTTTATGAAGTCCCGGTACCGGAAAAAATAACGAGCAAATTACAGTTGTTACCGCCGGTTCCAAAGAATGCACCCGAGTTTGTACAGGAAGTTACCGCGAAAATTATTTCGGGGCACGGAGACGAAATACCGGTTAGTAAAATGCCTATCGACGGTACTTACCCGGTTGGAACTACAAAATGGGAAAAAAGAAATATCGCTCTTGATGTCCCGGTATGGGATGCCGAAGTGTGTATCCAATGTAACAAATGCGTTATAGTATGTCCGCACGCTTCAATACGTGCAAAGATTTACGATGAAAAACTCGTTGAAAACGCACCGGCTACTTTCAAATACACTAAATTCAAAGCAAAAGATTTCGGTGATAACCTTGTATACACCTTACAGGTTGCAGTAGAAGACTGTACAGGCTGCGAACTTTGCGTTGATGTTTGTCCTGCTAAGAATAAAAAGGAAACTAAACTTAAAGCTATCAACATGCATCCACAGATACCGCTGCGTGATTCAGAGAAAGAAAATTGGGATTTCTTCTTATCGCTACCGGAGTTCGATAGAGCAAAATTGAATCTTGCCCAGGTAAAAGATTCACAGTTCCTTGAACCGCTGTTCGAGTTTTCCGGTGCATGTTCAGGTTGCGGTGAAACTCCATACGTCAAACTTGTAAGCCAGTTATTCGGTGATAGAACAATTGTTGCAAATGCAACAGGATGTTCTTCAATTTACGGCGGTAACCTGCCTACAACACCGTGGACTGCAAACAAAGACGGAAGAGGTCCCGCATGGTCGAATTCATTGTTTGAAGATAATGCAGAGTTCGGATTCGGATTCAGACTTGCATTCGACAAACATAACCTCCAGGCAAAAGAACTTCTTACCGGGATGGCATCGGAACTCGGTGAAACTCTTGTTAATGATATAATCACTGCCGATCAAAAAGATGAAGCCGGTATTTATGAGCAAAGACAGAGAGTTGCAGAACTTAAGAAAAAACTTGAAGGCATGACCTCGATTGAGGCTAAACACCTTGCAAGCCTTGCCGATTACCTTGTTAAAAAGACCGTGTGGATTATCGGCGGCGACGGTTGGGCATACGACATCGGTTACGGCGGTTTGGATCACGTTCTCGCTTCAGGTAAAAACGTGAACGTACTTGTTCTTGATACCGAAGTATATTCAAATACCGGTGGACAGGCTTCCAAGTCAACACCGAGAGGTGCCGTAGCAAAATTTGCTGCTGCCGGAAAACCAATGGCTAAAAAAGACCTCGCTTTAATGGCAATGTCCTACGGAAACGTTTATGTTGCAAAAGTTGCTATGGGTGCAAATGATGCTCATACAGTACGTGCTTTCCTTGAAGCAGAAGCTTATGACGGACCATCATTGATAATTGCATACAGCCATTGTATTGCTCATGGTATCAACATGTCTCAGGGAATGAGGAATCAGAAAGCTGCAGTTGATTCTGCATACTGGACTTTATTCCGTTACAACCCGGATTGGGCATTGGAAGGGAAGAACCCGTTCAAACTCGATTCGAAAGGACCGAAAATTCCGTTGAAAGATTATGCTTATCTTGAAACAAGATATAAGATGCTTTCAAAATCACATCCCGAACTGGCTCAAAAACTTATCGAAGAAGCACAGGAAGATGTGAACAAGAAATGGAAATATTACGAACAACTTGCTGCAATGGATTTCAGCAAAGGTAAAGAATAATAAATCATAGTTTATCGGGCTTGTTGATTTAATTATTTGCAAGCCCGGATTTTAACAAGAAATTTTTATGAGGTGATATTATGAATTTGACAACCAACTACCTTGGATTAGAATTAAAGAATCCGATAGTTCCTTCTGCCGGTCCTTTGTCCAAAGAACTTGCAAACATTAAAGCTATGGAAGATGCCGGTGCTTCAGCTGTTGTAATGTATTCTATTTTTGAAGAACAGATTGAACACGAATCGCTTGAACTTTTCCATCATACTACAAGCCATACCGAAAGTTTTGCAGAAGCAACAACGTATTTTCCCGAACCTTTCGAGTTTAAAGCCGGACCGGATGAATACCTTGAACACATCCGTAAAGCAAAAGAATCGGTTAATATTCCGATAATCGGAAGTTTGAACGGTAAATCACTCGGCGGCTGGACTGAATATGCAAAAAAAATTGAACAAGCCGGTGCAGATGCAATTGAACTTAATATTTATATTCTTCAAACTTCTCTTGTAAAATCTGGAAGTGAAATAGAAAAAGAATATATCGATATAGTAAAAGAAGTGAAATCGAATTTACAAATTCCTGTTGCAGTTAAGCTGCATCCGTTTTTCAGTTCAACTTCTTATATGGCTGACCAGGTTGATAAAGCCGGGGCAAACGGAATAGTATTATTCAACCGTTTTTACCAGCCGGATATTGATCTTGAAAAACTTGAAGTTGTACCTAACGTTTTACTCAGTACACCGATGGCAATGCGTCTTCCTTTAAGATGGATTGCGATTCTGTACGGAAGAATTAAAGCCGACTTGGCTGCTACAAGCGGTATTTATACCGAAAAAGACGTAATTAAAATGATTATGGCGGGAGCCAAAGTTACACAGGTTCTTTCATGTCTTCTCAAGTTCGGAATCGGTCACATCGGAGATATTATTACGAAGATGAAATTCTGGATGGAAGCAAACGAATATGAATCGCTTGACCAAATGAGAGGCAGTATGAGCTACATGAACGTAGATGAACCCGCTCGTTTTGAAAGAGCAAACTATATGAACGTGCTTAACTCGTTCAAATAAATATTCCTTTATGTTGTAAAACCACTGTATTTAATCATATTAGTCCGATAATCCACAGGACATATTAAAAAAATACAGTGGTTTTTTTTATACCCACTCTTTATCTTACTTTTTATCTTTGTCTTTATCTTTATCTTATTCATTATCTTTCTTTCACAAACATACGTGATGACTTTTTACAGAGCTAAAAAAAACTCTGGCTTAAAGTCGGCATTTTCTCTCAACTTTGCCGAATCGGTTTTTTTTCTTATCCATCCTTTTTTATATTTAGCCTTAAAATAAAAGCATTTAGTTACCATTTAAATCACAAATAACGGAGTGTTTATAATGTCCGAAAATCATTCACAAGGAGTAAAAGGGCTTCCCGAGAATGCTTATAAAGAGCTAAAACAGGGTGAAGAATATATTCCTTTAATGTTACCGGGGAAAGTTTATCCCGAAATTAATTTTCGTTCTGTACTGTGGGGATTAATAATGGCAGTTCTTTTTTCTGCCGCTGCCGCGTATCTCGGTCTTAAGATAGGACAGGTATTCGAAGCAGCAATTCCAATAGCAATTATTGCAGTCGGTCTATCGGCACTTACAAAAAGAAAGAATGCACTCGGAGAGAATGTGATTATACAATCCATTGGTGCAAGTTCCGGTGTAATAGTTGCCGGAGCTATTTTTACAATTCCTGCATTGTACATACTTGAACTTGAAGCACATTTTTACCAGGTATTCCTTGCTTCAATGTTCGGAGGATTCCTCGGGATACTATTCCTTATTCCTTTTCGGAAATATTTTGTTGCTGAAATGCACGGTAAATTCCCATTCCCGGAAGCAACCGCAACTACAGAAGTATTAGTAGCGGGAGAAAAAGGAGGGAAGCAAGCCATAGTTCTTGTAATGAGCGGTTTGATCGGTGGATTATACGATTTCATTATTGCAACCTTCGGATGGTGGAGTGAAGTATTCACAACCCGTGTTGTTGCATTCGGAGAAGTGCTTGCAGATAAATACAAAATAGTATTTAAATTGAATGT
>ERZ795056.5143-NODE-5143-length-13220-cov-9.238815_pt1 | contig 13220 bp, 9 predicted proteins | sample MGYA00375140_ERZ795056 | MGnify/ENA primary metagenome ERZ795056 (study PRJEB30185, sample SAMN05720227) | activated sludge metagenome | isolation source: Anaerobic digester | place: USA | collected 2015-03-09 ...
GTATGACGATTTCCTGCGGTAAAGAAAAATTGATTCTACGAAATATTGCTATCGGTGAAGTATGGGTCTGCAGCGGGCAAAGCAATATGGAGTTCACCATGGGAGGGTTTAAAGAATGGTATAAAGATGAGATCACATCGGCCAACGACCCTGAGCTTCGATTCGTGGTATTGAAGAATGCAGTCTCAAAAGTTGAGGCAAATGACGGGGTATTATTACACAGCTGGGCATCCATCAACAAAACCAGCGTAGAACAGTGTTCGGCTGTGGCTTACTTCTTTGCAAAAAAATTAAGAGATAAATTAAAAGTTCCTGTCGGGTTGATCATCAGCAGTTGGGGCGGCACACCAGCACAGTCATGGATGGATACGGCAGCGCTTAAATCATTCCCCAGCTATGCGAGCCTGTATAAAAAAGTGATCCTCCCGCTTGATTTATCAGCAATTGATGAACTTAAAAGCAGGTTAGATAAAATATATCAACAAAAAGTAGCCCAGGCAACAGCATCTTTCAAAGCGTCAATGATGGATAATTATTCCGATGCCACCTGGGAACCCTGTCGTTTGCCAGGTGTTTGGGAAGATAATGGACACCCCGATCTCGATGGGGTTTGTGCATACCGCATCAGGGTAACTGTTCCCCCGGGTTATGAAAGCAAACCGGCTGAACTGCACCTGCCGGGTATAGATGACATCGATTCAACTTATATAAACGGGCATTTCATAGGCACCCATCGTGTATGGGATCAATTAAGAACATACCAGGTGCCTGCAGGTATCTTACGGGAAGGCATAAACGTGATCAGTATTTGGGTTGAAGATACCGGTGGTGGCGGTGGCGTAAATGATGACCCGGAACAATTCTACCTGCAATTGGCTGATAAGCGCATCAACCTTGCGGGGGAAGCCAGGTTCAGACTCCTGGTACCTACTGAAAATATTGCTCCAGGTGTGAACCTGGCTGCTTTGCAGAACCAACCAGCTGTCTTATTCAATGCCATGATCTCGCCCTTGCTTCTTTATAGTATAAAAGGAGTGATCTGGTACCAGGGAGAAGCCAATGTAACAGCCTATGAAGAATACAGGCAATTATTCCCTGCGCTCATCAGCAACTGGCGCCAGCGTTGGAACAACCCGGCTATGCCCTTTTTCTTTGTTCAGTTATCTTCATTTAATCCCTCGGGCATTGAACCAAAAGAAAGCAACTGGGCAGCGTTGAGGGAAGCGCAAACCTATGCATTAAAACTTCCGCATACAGGCATGGCCGTTAGTACAGATGTGGGTGACCGGAAAGACATTCACCCAAAACGTAAAAAAGAAGTGGGCAACAGGCTCGCGGCCAATGCTCTTTACATGGAATATGGTTTTACCATGGAAGAGTATATTGGCCCGGTATTTAGATCGGCCACTAAGGAAGCGAATGGTATTCGTATAAAATACGATCATGTTGGGACGGGTTTGACATATAAGGGCGAACAGTTAAAAGGTTTTGTTATTGCCGGCAATGACAATAAGTTTGTACCCGCAGAAGCAGTGATCCGGAATGGAGAGGTATTTGTTTCATCTGCACTTGTTACGTCGCCGGTTCATATACGATATGCATGGGCCAATGCGCCATTGGAAGCCAACCTGTATAATGCAGAAGGATTCCCGGCAGTGCCTTTCAGAACAGATCAATAAAATGAATGATGACTAAAATGCGTCTATACTTTTCCGTAATGATCCTGCTGTTCCTGTTTACGGGCACGGCAGCGGCGCAACCATTTGCGGATGAGATCAGGGCATTTAAAAAAGCAGATAGCGAGCGTTTTCCTCCAAAAAATGCCATCCTGTTTGTAGGCAGTTCCAGCTTTCGCAAATGGACCGATGTGCAGGATTATTTTCCCGGCTATACCATTGTCAATAGGGGCTTTGGTGGTTCTACCCTGCCCGATGTGATTCGATATACCAACGACATCATCATTCCTTACGCACCCAGGCAGGTGGTGATCTATTGTGGTGAAAATGACCTTGCATCTTCTGATACGGTTACAGCAAGTATCGTGGTAGAAAGATTCAAGACACTCTTCTACCTCATCAGGAATCAACTGCCAGGAGTGCCGATCCTTTTCGTTAACCTCAAGCCAAGTCCATCCAGGCAAAAGCTTTGGCCTGCCATGCTGGAAGCAAATGTACGTATCCGTCAATTTTTAAAACAGCGTCGACGAACAGCCTATGCAGATGTTTATCATGCGATGCTAAACAGCGATGGCACATTGATACCCGGACTGTTCCTGGAAGATAACCTGCACATGACCGCAAAAGGATATGCGATCTGGCAAAAAATTATTAAGCCTTATTTACTGAAAGATTAAATATATAAACATGAAGCGAATTCCCCTTTTCCTGCTCTTCCTGGTTTCAATGCAAGTGAGTGCACAAGACAAAAATGCAAAGTCAACTGCAGCCATGAAAACTTTTGTTTCTGGCCTGATGAAAAAGATGACACTCGATGAAAAGATCGGGCAACTGAACCTGCCAGGATCTGGAGATATTGTAACCGGCCAGGCATCAAATTCCGACATCGCTAAAAAGATCAAGGAAGGAAAAGTGGGCGGACTCTTTAATATTAAATCGGTTGCCAAAATCAGGGACGTACAAAAAGTAGCCGTAGAACAAACACGACTTAAGATACCCATGATATTTGGCATGGATGTGATACATGGTTATCAAACCGGGTTTCCTATTCCATTAGCTTTATCCTGTACATGGGATATGAAGCTCATTGAACAAACCGCCCGCATCGCCGCAATAGAAGCAAGCGCCGATGGCATCAACTGGACATTTTCCCCGATGGTTGACATTGCCCGCGATCCACGTTGGGGCCGCATCGCCGAAGGAAGCGGCGAAGATCCTTTCCTGGGTTCGGCCATTGCCAAAGCCATGGTGATCGGTTACCAGGGCGATGACCTTACGAAAAACAATACGATCATGTCGTGCGTAAAACACTACGCTTTGTATGGTGCCGCAGAAGCGGGAAGAGATTATAATACCACCGATATGAGCCGTGTGCGCATGTTCAACGAATATATGTCACCCTATAAAGCTGCAATAGATGCAGGGGCTGGTAGTGTGATGGCTTCTTTCAATGAAGTAGATGGCATACCGGCAACGGGTAGCCGCTATTTAATGACCGATGTGCTACGCAAACAATGGGGCTTTAAAGGTTTTGTAGTGACCGATTATACCGGCATCAACGAAATGACCGAGCATGGTATGGGTAATTTACAAACCGTATCTGCATTGGCGTTGAAAGCGGGCATACACATGGATATGGTAGGGGAAGGATTCCTTACTACGCTGAAAAAATCATTGTCGGAAGGAAAGGTTACCCTGCAGGAAATTGACGAAGCCTGTCGCCTCGTGCTGGAAGCTAAATACAAGCTTGGCCTTTTTGAAGATCCTTTCCGTTATTGCGATGAAGCAAGGGCAAAAACAGATATCTATACAGCTGCCAATATAAAAACGGCCCGCACAGCAGCTGCAGAAAGTTTTGTGCTGCTTAAAAACAGCAATAAATTACTTCCACTAAAAAAAGCAGGGACGATTGCCCTCATTGGTCCGCTGGCCGATACAAAAGAAAACATGCCCGGCACCTGGAGCGTGTCTACCGATTTAAACTTAGCCATAACCGTTAGGAAGGGACTGGAAGATGCGATTGGTTCAAATGGCACGATCCTGTATGCAAAAGGATCGAACCTGATGTATGACAGCGCATATGAAGTTCGTGCTACCATGTTTGGCCGGTCACTGCACCGCGATAACCGCAGCAATGCCGACCTGCTTAATGAGGCACTGGCAGCGGCGGCAAAAGCCGATGTGATCGTGGCTGCACTGGGTGAAGCATCAGAAATGAGTGGCGAATCATCGAGCCGAAGCGACATCCGTATACCCGATGCACAACGCGATCTGCTGGAAGCATTGCTCAAAACCGGCAAGCCGGTGGTATTGGTTTTATTTGCTGGCCGGCCCATGGTGTTGAAATGGGAAGCCGACAATGTACCGGCCATTCTTAATGTTTGGTTTGGCGGAACTGAAGCTGGCAACGCCATCGCCGATGTAGTTTTTGGCGATGTGAATCCTTCCGGTAAATTGACCACGACGTTCCCGCAGCATGTAGGCCAGGTGCCCATTTATTATGCACACAAGAATACAGGTCGCCCGCTGGCCGAAGGAAAATGGTTTGAAAAATTCCGTTCCAATTACCTGGATGTATCAAATGATCCGTTGTATCCATTCGGCTTCGGACTTAGTTATACAAGTTTTAGTTACAGCGATATCAAACTCAGCAGTAGTAACCTGAAAGGAAACCAGGTATTAACAGCATCCGTTACCGTTAGTAACACCGGCAGCAGCAAAGGAAAAGAAGTAGTACAATTGTATATCCGCGACCTGGTAGGATCCATAGCCAGGCCCGTGAAAGAACTAAAAGGATTCCAGAAAATAGAATTGGCGGCAGGAGAATCAAAAACCGTTAGCTTCTCTATCACAACCAATGAACTGAAATTTTATAACAACGATTTGAAATACGATTGGGAATCCGGCGATTTTGATATCATGATCGGAAGCAGTTCGGCCGATGTAAAGAAAGCATCTGTTAACTGGATAAAATAAATGAATAAGAATATAACGTGTTGTGCTATTAAGTTAGTCATTTATCTGCCGGCTCAGCTAAATTTGCGTCATTGCAAGGAACGAAGCAATCTACCACTTGAAAGATGATTGACAAAAAGGTAAAGATTGCTTCGTTCCTAACAATGACGTTTTGGGGTAATTTAAACAATTGTAATTGACCTCACGAGTATTTTGCATTAATAAAAAGTTTATTAATAGCATAACACTTTAAAAATATAGTATTGGCATCGACCTTTTATTTGCACTATACTTAACAAATGAAATTAGTACGTTTTATTTTCATCTTACTATTCATTGGAATAGGCATTGCATTTACAGTGCCCAATTCCATTGATGAAATCATGTTAACCTACCAGGTGAATCCAAAAAAAATGGAGGTAAAACTTTACTGGAAAGATGATAAAGGCCATCCGTTTAAAAGCATCGGTCAGTTGAAAAAATGGATTGAAGGCAAACAGCAAAAGCTTTTATTTGCAACGAATGCGGGTATGTACAAAACAGATAACTCTTCATTGGGTCTGTTCATCCAGGATCAAAAGATCATTGCACCACTGAATACCAGGACGGCATCGGGGAATTTTTATTGGAAGCCCAATGGCATCTTATTTATCGACACAGATAACAATGCTACAATTTGTAAAACAGAAAACTTTATTCAGCGCAAATACATAAAGTACGCAACACAATCGGGTCCCATGTTGGTCTATGATGGTAACATCCATCCTGAATTCAAACAAGGATCAACAAACCTGAATATCAGGAATGGAGTAGGACTGTTACCCAATAACGAATTGGTTTTTATCATGTCGAAAAAAGAAGTGAACCTTTACGACTTTGCCGCTTATTTCAAAACACTAGGCTGTAAAAATGCTTTGTCATTTGATGGGTTTGTTTGCAGAACATATCTCCCCGAACAAAACTGGATTCAAACGGATGGCAATTTTGGTGTGATGGTGGGCGTAACAACAAAGAAATAAATGGCCAATTACCAACATATCATTTTCGACCTTGGAGGCGTACTCATTAACCTCGACTATGGAAAAACCAATGATGCTTTCATCAACCTGGGTTTTCCTCATTTCGATCATATGTTTTCGCAGTTTACTGCAGATCGCTTTTTTGAAAAACTCGAAACCGGCCAGATCGATACGGAAACATTTTATAAAGTGATCATGGCCATCGGCAAACCGGGTCTTACCCGGGAAGAGGTTCGGGATGCATGGAATGCCATGTTGCTCGATTTCAGGAAAGAAAGTCTCGGGTACCTGCGAAAACTTCAGTCGAAGTATACGATCTATCTCTTAAGTAACACCAACGCCATTCACCTGGAAGCCGTTGAACATATATATGCAAAGCAGTTTGGGATTGGATCGCTGAATGATTTTTTTACAAAAGCATGGTACTCGCACCTCATTGGATACCGGAAACCGCATGCAGATACCTATTCATTTGTGTTGCAGGATGCGGGAATTGAAGCTGAAAACACGCTGTTCATTGACGACACCGCCCCTAATATAGAAACCGCCAGGCAATTGGGTTTTCACACCCACCTGTTGTTGAAAGGAGAAAAAATAGAAGACCTCGGCCTGTTATGACCATTTATTTTACCTCTTCGTATTCGATATAATCATCCTGGTAGCCCTTGGTTGGCTGGTATGGTTCGGCTGGCTTTTGATACGAATCCTTGTATTGGGCCTGCTTTTCTTCCATTTGCTGGTGCATTTCGCTCATTTTCCGTTTAACCTGTTTGGTGGTGCGGTAAATGGGAATAATGAATTCAAAAATCAGTTTATACAACAGGTAAAGCACAAAAAGCTCAAATAGTAACCTGACAATATTCATATGACAAAGGTATATACCCCCACGAAATACGATTGTTAATTTTTACCGATACGTACGGGATAGTTTTTGGTAGGTAAGCCGGATATTCTTATATTTGCAGCGGAAAAAGAAACAGAAAGAAGGGAACCGGGGTGTTCCCTTCTTCTTTTATAAAGCATAGAATGAGCCGCGAAAATCAAATAGAAACCGTTCAGAAATTATTGCTTCCTTTATTACCGGAAGATGTGTTTTTGGTAGAGATCAAGATCAAACCCATAAACAACATAAAAATATACCTTGATGCGGATGCAGGGCTGGGCATTGAAAAATGCATCAAAATAAACCGGGCGCTCTACAAGATCATGGAAGAGATGGCCATTTATCCTGATGGCGATTTTTCACTGGAAGTATCCAGTCCGGGCGTTGATGAACCGCTGAAACTCCATCGCCAGTATTTGAAGAATATGGGTCGTGAAGTGGAAGTACTGCTCAACAACGATGAAAAGAAAACCGGTAAACTGATCAATGTTACCGAAACAGACATCAGCATTGAATTTACCGAAGGGAAGAATAAAAAAGCGGTGGTGCACCAGTTGACCATTCCTTTTACAGACATAAAAGAAACCATTGTTCTTATAAAATTTTAATTAACACAAAACCCCTGCCGGCGGGGGCCCCGAAGCATTTCGGGAAGGAGGCCGGAGAGATTATGGCAAGTATCAATTTGATTGAATCGTTCCAGGAATTTAAAGAGGCGGAAAATATCGATCGCCCTACGTTGATGAAAGTAATGGAAGATGTGTTTAAAACACTGATCCGTAAAAAATACGGCAGCGACGAGAATTTCGATGTGATCGTGAATGATCAGAAAGGAGATCTGGAGATCTTCCGTCGCCGTACTATTGTTGACGATGATGACCTGTACAACACCCTCACTGAAATTGAATACAAAGACGCCATTAAAATAGAACCCGATTACCAGGTTGGAGAAGAGCTGTATGAAGAAGTTGACATCCAGAAGGAATTCGGCCGCAGGGCCATCCTCGCCGGTAAGCAAACGCTGGCAGCCCGTATCAACGACCTGAAGAAAAACATACTCATCAAGAAATACGAAGATCGTGTAGGCGAGATCGTTACTGGTGAAGTTTACCAGGTTTGGAAAAAAGAAGTACTTATCCTTGATGAAGACAGCAATGAAATGCTGCTGCCAAAATCGGAACAGATACCCACGGATTATTTCAAAAAAGGAGAAACGATCAGGGCGGTAGTTAAAAAAGTGGAACTGAAGAACAGCCAGGCGGTGATCATTTTATCCCGCACCAGCCCTTCATTCCTGGAGAAATTACTCGAAATTGAAGTGCCGGAAATATTCGATGGCCTTATTGTGGTGAAAAAGATCGTTCGCGATCCGGGAGAAAGAGCAAAGGTTGCCGTAGAAAGCTACGACGATCGTATCGACCCGGTAGGTGCCTGTGTAGGTATGAAAGGAAGCCGTATCCATGGCATCGTGCGGGAACTTAAGAATGAAAATATTGACGTGATCAACTGGACATCCAACACGCAATTGCTTATTCAACGCTCGTTAACGCCAGCAAAGATCACCAGTATCGACCTGGATACTGAAAAGATGCATGCCAATGTATACCTCAAGCCCGACCAGGTTTCCCTGGCCATAGGACGCCGTGGGGTGAACATCAAACTGGCCTGCGAACTTACCGGTTACGAGATCGATGTATTCCGCGACAATGAAGGAGAGGAAACCGATTACGATATCGATATGGATGAATTCACCGATGAAATTGAACCATGGGTGATCGAAGAGCTGAAAAGAGTAGGTTGCGATACCGCCCGTTCGGTACTGGATCTTACCCCGGAAGAGCTTGAACGCAGAACAGACCTGGAAAAAGAAACCATCGAAGAAGTGAGAAGGATATTGAAAGAAGAATTTGAAAAAGAATAAACCGTAATTTTAAATATATGCGGTAACATTAAGTAACAATAAAAGAAAATGTTGTTCCGATTGCCGGGACAGTAATACCAAAGAATGTCAGAAGTAAATACACCAAGGTTGATGGCTGCGGCTAAAGAATTTAACATAGGTACGAATACCTTGATAGATTTTCTTGTGTCTAAAAGTTTCCCCAGCGAAGATCTGAAGCCCACGACAAAACTCACGGAAGCGATGTACCGGGTTTTGCAATCAGAATTTCAGCAAGACAAGGCCGCTAAACAAAAAGCCGAACAGATCGACCTGCCGAAAGGCGCCGGTTCCAATGAACCAAAAAAGAAAAGAGACGAAGAAGATCTTTCTATAAAGAAAAAGGATGAGAAGCCTAAAGCAGAAGAGAAAGCGCCGGAAGCCGCTCCTGTAGCGGTGGTAGAAGCGCCGGTGGTGGAAGAGGTAGTAGCAAAAGTTGAAGCGCCTGTTGCAGAACCAGTGGAAGAAAAGAAAGCCGACAAAGAAAACGGAACTGCTATCACCAAGATAGATGCACCCGAACTGGAAAGACCAAAAGTGCTGGATAAGATAGACCTCGATTCGATCGACTCATCTACCAGGCCAAAAAAATCGACCAAGAAACCTGCCGAAACGAAAGCAGAAGAAGCACCGGTTGCAGAAACCAAGCCGAAGAAAAAAGCAGAAAAGGAAGTCGAAAAAGAAGTTGAAGCGGTTGCACCTGTGGTCGTTCCCGAAATTCCTGAAGTTGCTGCACCAGAAGCCAACCTGCCTCCCGTAATCGAAAACATACAGGCACAAAAACTTACCGGTCCGAAGATCCTCGGAAAGATCACGTTGCCGGTAGACAACGACACACGCCCTAAAAAAGAAACCAACGAAGAAAGGCATAAGCGCAAGCGTATACCCATTCAGAAAAAACCGGGCAGTGCTCCAACGCAAGGTCAGCCTGGATCTGCAGGTCCTAACGGTCAGCCTCGTGGCAACAGGGCCATACCCGACAATCGTGGTGGCCAGGGGCAGAACAGGCCTGGAGCCGGAAGCAACCGTTTCCAACGTCCGGCAACGGGAACGCCTGTACGCAGGGAAGAAAAAGTGATCGATGCCAAAGAGATCCAGGAAAAATTAAAACAAACACAGGCCAAACTCGCCGGCTCCGGCGGGCGTGGAAAGAGCCTGAAAGCAAAATACAGGAAGGCCAAACGTGAAGAGATGGCCGACCAGATGGCAGCAGGCGGTATGGAAGGCAACAAGCTGCAGGTAACTGAATTTATTTCGGTGAGTGAGCTTGCTGGTTTAATGGAAGTAAGTTTTGCCGATATCATCAGCAAGTGTATGAATCTCGGCATCATGGTGTCTATCAACCAACGCCTGGAAGCTGATGTGATCGAACTTGTGGCAAGCGAATTCAACTATGAAGTAGAATTCATCGGTGTGGAAGATGCTGCCGAACTGGAAGAAGAAGATAATGAAGACGATACCGAAAACCTGAAACCAAGGGCGCCGATCGTAACCATCATGGGTCACGTAGATCATGGTAAAACATCTTTGCTCGATTATATCCGCAATACCAATGTGATCGCAGGTGAGGCCGGTGGTATCACCCAGCATATCGGAGCATACGAAGTAACCTTAAAAGATGGAAGGGCCATTACCTTCCTGGATACACCGGGTCACGAAGCGTTTACGGCTATGCGTGCCCGTGGTGCCAAGGTTACCGATATCGCGGTGATCGTGGTAGCGGCAGATGATGCGGTGATGCCGCAGACGAAGGAAGCCATTTCGCATGCCCAGGCTGCGAATGTACCCATGATCTTCGCCATCAACAAAGTAGATAAAGACGGATCAAATCCAGAAAAGATCAAGGAACAACTGGCCGGTATGAACATCCTGGTAGAAAGCTGGGGTGGTAAATTCCAGAGCCAGGAGATCAGTGCTAAAAAAGGACTGAACATCGACCTGCTCCTTGAAAAAATATTGCTCGAAACTGATATACTCGAACTAAAGGCCAACCCCGACCGCCAGGCACAGGGAACCATCATTGAAGCATCGCTCGATAAGGGCCGCGGATTTGTGGCTACTATACTTGTGCAAAACGGAACGCTTCGCCAGGGTGATATGATCGTATCGGGCCAGCATTTTGGTAAGGTGAAAGCCATGTACAATGAACGTAACCAACGCATCGAAGTTGCGCCGCCTTCTACACCGGTACTCATTCTCGGTTTGAACGGTGCGCCACAGGCTGGTGAAACATTCAAAGTATTTGAGAACGAAGCCGACGCCAGGGAAACTGCGTATAAGCGTGGGCAGATCCTTCGTGAACAGGGTATCCGTGCTAAAAAACACATTACCCTCGATGAGATCGGTCGCAGGCTGGCACTTGGAAACTTTAAAGAACTCAATGTTATCATCAAAGGTGACGTGGATGGTTCTGTGGAAGCCCTCAGTGATTCATTGCAGAAATTAAGTACAGAAGAGATCGTGGTGAAAGTGATTCATAAAGCGGTGGGTGCCATTACCGAAAGTGATGTTACCCTTGCGAATGCATCGGATGCGATTATCATCGGCTTTAACGTTCGTCCTTCTATGCAGGCCAACAGGCTGGCAGAAAGCGAATCGATCGAGATCAAATTATACTCTATCATCTATAACGCCATCGAAGAGATCAAGAGTGCGATGGAAGGGATGCTTGAACCAGGCGTGGAAGATAAGATCCTTGCCAACGTGGAGATCAGGGAAACCTACAAGTTTGATAAGGCCACTGTGGCGGGTTGTTTTGTACTCGACGGAAAAATTTCGAGGAACAACCGCATCAGGCTGGTACGCGATGGCATCGTGATCTATACCGGTGAACTGGCGAGCCTGAAACGTTTCCGCGACGATGCCAAGGAAGTTACTTCCAGCATGGAGTGCGGATTGGTGATCAGGAATTACAACGATGTGAAAGTAGGCGATATCGTGGAAGCCTTTGAAGAAGTAGAAGTGAAGCGTACTTTATAATCAAATATGGTTTACCCAAACTGTTTGACGTTTACAGCTTACAACCGGCTGTAAACGTTTTTACATTAAGATGGAAGCCATTGTAAACCGTGTTTGTTTACAATATTTTGTTAAATGCCCTTGCAAAACCAATATCAGAGCCGTACAAGGTTAATTTTGACCCCATAATGAAACGGCCTCTCTTTTATACAATATGAAGATGAAATATACATATATACTCACTGCAATTTTTTCTCTCAGCACCAGCGTTGCGCTGGCCCAACCCAAGAAAGTATTGGCCGACAAGATCGTGGCCGTGGTAGGAAACAAAGTGGTTTTGAAAAGCGACATTGATAACAGCCTTATTGATATGCAACGCCAGGGTATTGAAGTGCCGGCTGATGCAAGATGTCTAACGTTGGAACAAAGCATGGGCATAAAGGCGCTTGTGTTGCAGGCCGAAAAAGATTCATTGCCGGTGACCGATGAAGATGTGGAAGCAGATATCGACAACCAGATCCGTTATTTCATCAGCCAGTATGGTTCAAAAGATGAACTGGAGCGAGTAGCAGGTAAAAGTGTTTACCAGCTTAAAGAAGATTTTAAAGAAGGATTCCGCGATCGTAAGATGGCTGCGTCTATGCGTAATAAGATCGTGGAAGGCATTAAGATCACGCCAAATGAAGTGAGGACTTATTTTGACAAAATACCAACCGATAGTTTATTCCTGTATGAATCGGAGGTTGAGATCGGGCAGATCGTAGTGCATCCAAAGGCGAGCCGCGATGCAGAGGAATATTGCATAGAACAACTTACCGATTATAAGAAGCAGATTGAAACTGGTAAAAAAGATTTCGGGGCAGTAGCAGCAGCTTATTCCGAAGATCCGGGTAGTAAGGATAATGGTGGCCGTTATGAAGTGAACCGCAACCAGAAAGACCTGGATCCCATCTGGCTTGCCAAGGCTTTCACGTTGAAAGAAGGGCAGGTATCCAATCCGTTTAAAACAAAGTTTGGATATCACATCATACAATTGGTAAGCCGTGCAGGAGATGATGCGGTGGTTAGGCATATTTTAAAAGTACCGCAGGTTACGCAGTATGAAATGAAATCAGGATTTCTGAAGCTGGATTCGGTAAGGGCAAAACTGCTTACGGGCAGCCTGGAATTTGGTGCTGCGGTTTCGCGTTACAGTGAGGATGAGGCAAGCAAGTTTACCGGTGGAATGTTGCAGGGTCGTGACGGAACTTATCTTACCATCGATCAACTAGATAAAGACATGGTGACGATGCTTAAGAATTTGAGCGTTGGCGAGTACTCGCAACCGGTAGAATTCACCGATGAAAGGGGAAAGAAGGGTGTACGGATTGTGTTGCTAAAAAATAAGACAGAACCGCATCGTGAAAACCTGAAAGACGATTACAATAAAATTGCCCAGCGTGCGCTGGATCAGAAAAAAGAGAATGCACTGGAAACCTGGTTCGATAGCCGCATCCGCACATATTATATCATGATAGATGATGAATATAAAAGTTGTGCTTCGATGAAGAAATGGGTAGAAGCTTCACAGGCAAGCTCTAAAAAATAAACGGGTAAAAAGATTTGAAAAGCGGGTGTGGAAGCATCCGCTTTTTTATTGCCTCACCCTCGATCCCTCTCCTGGAGGAGAGGGAGGTATTGGGCATTTTGTTGAACATTGAATATTGAGCGATGAATATTGAGTATTTGTTTAACTACAAGGTGCACAAAGGGTTTACAAAGGACACAAGGGAAGAGCATTTTCCCGCCTC
>ERZ795056.5147-NODE-5147-length-13215-cov-8.279103_pt1 | contig 13215 bp, 11 predicted proteins | sample MGYA00375140_ERZ795056 | MGnify/ENA primary metagenome ERZ795056 (study PRJEB30185, sample SAMN05720227) | activated sludge metagenome | isolation source: Anaerobic digester | place: USA | collected 2015-03-09 ...
TTGCAGGGCGGAAAAAAATCGGTGACCGGAGTACATAATGGTAAATTTAAAGTGCAGTTATTTGCTTCTATAAATTTTGTAAGAAATATCCACATGTACAAACCTATTTTGCAACAGGTCGTTAAGGTTTGGCGAAAGTTTACAAATATGGTCTTAATCAGTCAATCACCTGGTTCTTCAGCAGATCTTCAAAGCTATCTCTCCTGCGGATCAGGCGGGCATTTCCATTCATAAACATAACTTCGGCTGGCTTTAACCGTGAGTTGAAATTGGATGACATCTCAAAACCATAGGCGCCGGCATTGTGAAAGACAAGCAGGTCGCCCTCTCTTACTTCCGGCAAGGTACGATCCCAGGCAAATGTGTCGGTTTCGCAGATATTTCCTACCACCGTATAAATCCTTTCAATACCCTGTGGGTTTGAAATATTTTCGATATGATGATAGGCTTCATACATCATGGGACGAATAAGGTGGTTGAATCCGCTGTTCACGCCCACGAAAACAGTGGCTGGTGTTTGTTTGATCACATTCGCCTTTACAATAAAATATCCCGACTGGCTCACCAGGTACTTCCCAGGTTCAAACCAAACCTGTAGCTTCTTACCGGTTTCACTTTCATGTTTAGCAAATGCCTCGGCAACTTTTTCGCCCAACAGGTTAACATCCGTTTCCGTTTCGCCGGGTTGATAAGGTACTTTAAAACCACTGCCCAGGTCGATGTAGGCCAGGTTTGGAAAATGTTCTGCCATATCAAACATCACTTCAAGTCCCATCAGGAAAACATTGATGTCCTTGATCTCGCTGCCGGTATGCATGTGAATGCCCTGCACCTGTAGCTTCGTGGTTTTTACAATGCGTTCGATATGGCGCATCTGGTGAATGGAAATGCCGAATTTACTATCGACATGGCCGGTTGATATTTTAAAATTTCCTCCAGCCATGATGTGTGGGTTCAGCCTGATGCAAACCGGGTAGCTGCTGCCAAATTTATTTCCAAATTGTTCGAGGATAGATATATTATCGATGTTGATGTGAACCCCCAGGCCCTTCGCTTCCAGGATCTCATTGAAATCAACACAGTTAGGCGTGTATAAGATTTGGTCGGCCGCAAAGCCAGCCATTAGCCCGAGCTTTACTTCATTAATGCTTACACAATCAAGCGAAGATCCCATTGATTGCATCCATTTCAACACATTCACATTCGTTAAAGCTTTACAGGCAAAGAAAATACGGGCATCGCAACCCCGGAAAGCCTGTTTCAGTTTCTGGTATTGTGTGGCCATTTTTTCGGCATGATAAACATATACCGGTGTTCCAAACTCCGAGGCGATATCAATCAGTTGTTGCTGTGAAATATTTTCTGGCATTGTGAGCGGCGGGTTTATTGCATAAAAAAAGGCATCATAAATGCCTTTATCTTTTTAATTTTTTCATCAGGCTTCATGGCCCGGATCTTCATCCTGGGTTACTTCTGTTAATACGGATTCAACTTCCAGCACTTCTGTTTCAGTCGTTACTTTCATTTTTTTTTCACCAGCTTCTTTTTCCACTTCAATTCCTGTAGGAATTTCCTGCTGATGATCTGGCTGATCGGTTTCACTGATCACGGTGGCTTTTACCAGCTCTTCCATCAGCACTTCGCTGATCTTTGGGAGTTCATCGGCACTGTTGATGCCAAAATAATCCATGAATGATTTTGAAGTAGCATAGATGAGTGGTTTTCCAACTGCATCTTCGTTTCTGCCCGATATGATCACAAGGTCTTTTTCAAGTAACTTCTGAACAGCATAGTCGCAGTTCACACCTCGTATAGATTCGATCTCGCTCTTGGTGATCGGCTGTTTATAAGCAATGATCGCCAGGGTTTCCAATGCTGCTGCAGATAAACGCTTGATGAATTTATCGCCATTGAGCAGGGCTACGGTTTTATGGTAATCGGCCTTGGTAAGGAATTGCCATCCACCACCACTCTGTTTTAATTCAAAAGCATAAAATTCAGCGTCGTATTTTTCTTTGATGCCTTCTATGGCAGTTTCCACCTGTTCCAGGCTGGCCCGGTCTTCAATGAAACCCAGTGCTGTATTCACCAGTTCAGTTATTTCCAATGTGGTCAATGGTTTGTCACTGGCAAATATGAGCGCTTCAATATGAGGTATGATATGAGAAATTTCCATTGGTTGCTTGAATGATTTGCTGTTTAATGGCATACTGCCATGTAATGATTCGCCTGTAAATTAATGGTAATCTTTACATCTGCAAATGAATGCGGCCGCATATTTTCCACCAATTATCCCTGTAATGCAGCGGCTCCGCTTACAATTTCAGTAAGCTCGGTCGTGATCGCAGCCTGCCTTGCCCTGTTGTAGCTGATTTTCAACGATTTCAGCAATTCGTTGGCATTGTCACTGGCTTTGTCCATCGCCGTCATCCGTGCTCCATGCTCACTGGCATTGGCATCCAAAACAGCTTTGTAAAGTTGTGTATTGAGAATTTTAGGCATTAATTCTTCGATGAGAACTGCCTGGTTGGGTTCAAAAATAAAATCTGCCTTCTTTTTACTTCCGTTATCTGCTACTTTTTGCACGGGAAGGAAGGGTTCTGCAATAAAACGTTGGGTTGCTGCATTCTTAAACTCGCTATAAATAACATCCACGGCATCTACTTCTTTTGCCGCAAAGGCGTCCATGGCGTATTTGGCAGCTGTCTGCACTTTGTCGAAGCTTAAACCGGTAAATATGTCCCAATAAGCATCAACCACTTTAAATCCATTCTTGGTAAAATGTTCGTAGCCTTTTTTGCCGATTGGCAGAATCCGTACCTGCCCTTTGGCTTGTTGTGCGGGATATTTTTCAAGAATGAGCTGCTTGGCAAGCTTAATTAAATTACTGTTATAGCCGCCGCAAAGTCCACGGTCGCTGGTTACCACTATAATGAGTACTTTTTCTACCGGCCTTACAGAAGCAAGGTCCATGGCCACATCTCCTTCGCTGCTGCTCACAATATTGCTGAGCATTTCCTGTAATTTCTGGGCGTATGGGCGCATTTGGGTGATGGCATCCTGGGCACGGCGCAATTTGGCCGCACTTACCATTTTCATCGCCTTGGTGATCTGTTGAGTACTTTGTACACTTTTGATCCGGTTTCTAACTTCTTTTAAAGCACCACTCATACGTATGATATTTTTATTTGAACCGGTATAAAGCCCTGCAGGCCCGCTACCCCAATTTTAAGAGCCGCAAAGGTAGGGCAATATCCTTAAAATTCAAGGGGGCAAAACCCGAAAATTGCCAATGTGGATTAATTTGGTAAAAACCTTGAATGATGGGTTGCTTTGCATCCAAAACCACCATGATCCGGCAATTTAAGTTTGACCACGTTATAATATCCCTGTCAATTCAAAACTCTGAAAGTTCTTTGTACCTTTGGCGCCCTGTCAATTTGGCGAGGTTAGTGTTTATAGCATTGTATTTGACAGCATTGATTCTTTTTATTACATATTATTTATAATACATCCACCAACGGAAAAATTATGTTAGGTATTATTTCAAAAATTTTTGGCGGCAACAAAAGCGAGAAAGACGTTAAGAAGATCATGCCCCAGGTTGAAAAGATCAACCAGTTTTTTGCAGCGCATCAATCACTGACAAACGATCAACTGAGGAATAAAACGCAGGAGTTTCGCACCAGGATCAAAGCGCACCTGGCCGATACTGATAACCAGATCGCCACAAAAAATAAACAGGCCGAGGATCTTCCACTCGAAGATATCAATGGCCGGGATGCCATATATAAAGAAGTAGACGAACTTAAAAAAACAAGGGATCAAAAGATCGAAGAAGTGCTCCTCGAAATAATGCCCGATGCATTTGCCGTGGTGAAAGAAACCAGTCGTCGTTTTAAAGAGAATGAAACCATCGAGAGTTCAGCCACTGACCTCGACAGGGAACTGGCCGCTAAAAAAGATCATATCAGTATTGAAGGAGATAAAGTCATTTACAAAAATGCATGGACCGCCGGTGGAACCATCGTAAAATGGAACATGGTTCATTACGATGTTCAGCTCATCGGTGGTGCCGTACTTCATTCAGGTAAAATTGCCGAGATGGCTACCGGTGAAGGTAAAACGCTGGTAAGTACCTTGCCGGCTTACCTCAATGCATTGGCCGGTGAAGGTGTACACATCGTTACCGTGAATGATTACCTGGCCCGAAGGGATAGTGAATGGAATGGCCCCATCTTTGAATGGCTGGGACTAAGAGTTGATTGTATCGATAAGCACGAACCCAACAGCGACGCCCGTCGCAAGGCATACAACGCAGACATTATTTACGGCACCAACAACGAATTTGGTTTCGATTACCTGAGAGATAACATGGTGCACACTCCCGATGAAATGGTGCAACGCAAACACCACTTTGCCATGGTGGATGAGGTGGATAGCGTATTGATCGATGATGCCCGTACCCCGCTGATCATCAGTGGACCGATTGGTCATAGCGACAATACCCAGCAATTCTTCGACCTCAAACCAAGGATAGAGAAACTGGTAGAAGCACAGAAAAAAGCAGTGAACCAATACCTCATTGAAGCAAAGAAAAAGATCGCTGAAGGAAATGATGATCCTAAAGATGGCGGACTGGCGCTGATGCGTGCCCATCGCGGTTTACCGAAAAGCGGTGCCCTCATTAAATTCCTCAGCGAACCTGGCATGAGAGTAAAACTGCAGAAAAGCGAAAACTATTACCTCGCCGATCAGCAGAAAGAAATGCCCAAAGTTGACCAGGAATTGTATTTCGCCATTGATGAAAAAAATAACCAGGTAGAACTCACTGATAATGGCATCACGCTCATCACCCGCAGTGGCGAAGATCCTGAATTCTTCATCCTGCCCGATATCGCAACCAAACTGGGTGATATTGAAAAAACCGACCTGAGCGCAGAAGAAAAATTACAGCGGAAAGATAATTTACTCAGCGAATACTCATTGAAGGCAGAACGCATTCATACCGTACAACAATTGTTGAAGGCTTACACCTTATTTGATAAGGATGTTGAATACGTGGTGATGGATGAAGCGGTTAAGATTGTAGATGAACAAACCGGCCGTATCCTCGATGGAAGAAGGTATTCTGATGGATTACACCAGGCGTTGGAAGCAAAGGAAAATGTGAAGATCGAAGCTTCTACGCAGACATACGCCACCGTTACCCTGCAGAATTATTTCAGGATGTATCATAAGCTTGCCGGTATGACTGGTACAGCGGAAACAGAAGCAGCTGAGCTCTGGAGCATTTATAAATTAGATGTAGTAACAATCCCAACCAATGTGCCTGCAGTTCGTAAAGACGACCAGGATATGGTGTATAAAACGAAAAGAGAAAAATACAAGGCCGTTATCGACGAAATTGAAAGATTACGCAGCGCAGGAAGGCCTTGCCTTGTAGGTACTACTTCAGTAGAAGTAAGTGAATTGCTGAGCAGGATGCTGAAGCAAAAAAATATTCCGCACAATGTATTGAATGCGAAACAACACTCAAGAGAGGCACAAGTTGTTGCAGAAGCGGGTTTTGCCGGTGCTGTTACCATTGCCACCAACATGGCCGGTAGGGGAACGGATATCAAACTCGGGCCTGGCGTGAAAGACGCAGGCGGACTTGCGATCCTTGGTACTGAGCGCCATGAAAGTCGTCGTGTAGACAGGCAGCTTCGTGGTCGTGCCGGTCGCCAGGGAGATCCCGGAACGTCTAACTTCTTTGTATCTCTTGAAGATGACCTGATGCGTATGTTTGGCAGCGAACGTATTGCCAGCCTGATGGACAGGATGGGTTATAAAGAAGGTGAAGTGATCCAGCATAGCATGATCACAAAAAGCATTGAAAGAGCGCAGAAAAAAGTGGAAGAAAATAACTTCGGCATACGTAAACGCCTGCTCGAATATGATGATGTAATGAACAAGCAGCGTAACGTGGTATACGGAAAACGTAACCATGCTTTGTTTGGAGAAAGGCTTGCGCTCGACCTGGATAATGCATTTTATTCTGTTGCAGAAGGGTTGATCAATTCATTTAAAGAAGCCGGGGATCATGAAGGATTTAAACTGGCTGCGATCATGAATTTTGGTATCGATACCAGCATCACACAGGAAGAACTCGACAAAGGAGAACTGAATTCGCTTACAGAAAGACTATACAACGAAGCGATTACCCATTACAGTTATAAGAAGAAAGCGGTAGTAGATCAAACCATGCCGATCATTTCAAATATCCGTAAAGAACAGGGCAATCATATTGAAAATGTAGCGGTACCATTTACCGATGGTAAAAAAGGCATCCAGGCTTTGGCCAACCTTGATAAATATTTTGAAACACAAGGTAAGGAGCTGGGCAATTCGCTCGAACGCAGCATTACCCTGGCACTCATCGATGATGCCTGGAAAGAACACTTACGTGCGATGGACGATCTCCGCCACAGCGTACAAACAGCAGGGTATGAGCAGAAAGATCCGTTGGTGATCTATAAGATCGAAGCATATAATGCGTTCAAACAAATGAACGACCAGGTGAATAAAGACATTGTTAGTTTCCTTTGTCATGCAGGCATCCCCATGGAACAAACCAACGCAGGGCAGATCAAAGAAGGTCGTGAGAAGAAGACCGACATGAGCAAGATGAACGCCAATAAAACGGCGGTGGAAGCGGCAGGTAGCGATTATGCGGCCAATGAAAATGATTATTTCGATCCTTCAACACCGGTGAAACAGGAGCCAATACGGGTAGAACCTAAAATTGGAAGAAATGATCCCTGTCCATGCGGAAGTGGAAAGAAATTCAAACAGTGTCATGGAAAAGATAGCTAATGAACTATACTAAAAAATAATACGACCCATGCATTCACGAAAGTGAATGCATTTTTTTACATAACAGCAAATTCGTTTCTTTATCCTTTGATGAAGCGCTTCTTAAAAAATACGATCTTTTTTTTCTTGCTGATGATGTTATTGGCAGAGGGATTGGATTATTTTTTTTCGGTGAACCTGGGTCGTTCAAAAACCTTTGCATTGGGCGAATGCGATGTATGGAATGATATTAACAAAGGTAGAGTGAATGCCGACATGTTGGTGTATGGTTCTTCGAGGGCATGGGTGCACATCGATCCCGAAATGCTCAAGGATAGTTTCAAGGTAAGCGCCTATAATCTCGGTATTGACGGGCATAATTTCTGGTTGCAATACCTGCGGCATAAAGAACTGCTTAGATACAACAAAGTACCCCGCTTTATTATTTTTTCAGTAGATATTTTCACGCTTCAGAAACAACCTGATCTGTATAATGCAGCACAGTTTCTCCCCTTCATGCTTTTTAACAAGGACATCTATGATTATACTTCTTCATATAAAGGGTATAGCTTTTTCGATTACAGTGTACCGTTATATCGTTATGCCGGTAAAAGGGAGCTGATCAAACAGGCAATCGATTTTGCGATTCATACAGACACGGCTGCACCCATGAGAGTAAAGGGCTACCGGGGCCAGGATAAATCCTGGAACAACGATTTTGAAAAAGCAAAAGCCTCGATGGAGTATTACGAAATAAAGATCGACAGCCCTACAGTGGCGCTTTTTAACCGTTTCCTTGCCGAATGCAAAGCAAAAAATATTGAGATCGTTTTTGTATATACACCGGAGTACATCGAGGGACAGCGCTTTGTAAAAGACCGGGAAAAGCTGATTGCATTATATGAGGGCATAGCCCGCAGGAACAATATTCAGTTTCTTGATTATTCTGCGGATTCTATTTGCCAACAGCAAAAATACTTTTACAATGCCATGCACCTGAACCGTGAGGGTGCAGAGTTATTTACCCGTAAACTGATCCATGATATCAAAGCCCGGCATGTATTTCCGGGTTTGAACCTGAACGAACATTGATCAGTTATTAATTGAGATCTTTAAATGAAATTTATTCCAGCTACGGTTACATGTTTATTTTTGAAGTATGAATATTAGTGATTATTTAGAACAGGAATTAACCAGTCCGGTAACTACCATTGCCGAATTGGAAGAGCAGGTGAAGTCTGCGATCAATCATCAGCTTGCGGCCATTTGCGTACCTCCTTTAATGGTTAAGAATAGCCGGAAGCTTATCGGCAATGCTAATATTAAACTGGCTACCGTGATTGCTTTCCCATATGGATACAGTGCCATAGAAGCGAAACTGGCCGAAGTGGTGCTTGCCATTGTAGACGGAGCAGACGAATTGAATATGGTCATCAACCTGGTTGCCTTGAAAAACAACGACTGGCAATACCTGGCTAAGGAGATCAATAGTATTTTGCCGGTGTTGAGAAACAAACAGAAATTGATCAAAGTGATACTGGAAATAAACATGATGACAATGGAAGAGATCATTACCTGTTGCGACCTATACGGGGCTGCCGGCGTTGACTTTATCCAGTTATCTACAGGTATTAGCGGGGAGCCGGTTGCCAAAGAAAACATAACTTTAGTGCGCAAACACCTGGCAGAAAATGTTGGCATCAAGGTAACTTCGGGTAAGCTTACAGGTATGGAGGCTCAATGGTTCATCGATGCGGGGGCTACGAGGCTTGGGTGCAGTAATACAAATGAACTTGTTAATGTTTATTCGAAAGGGTAGGGTGGAATGATTTTTGAAAATGACAGATTAAATTATCAATATATGAAGGCAGGATTTTTATTTGTATTAGGTAGCCTGGTTGCTTTCAGCAGCATGGCCCAACCCGAAACAAAGGACAGTGTGGAGACAGGCAGTGTAACCATTCAGAAAGATCCCCGTATTGAAACGCTGGGAAAGAAATTAATGGAATACAATGAAAGCCTGGCCAATAAAATACAGATGCAGCCTGGTTATCGCCTGATGTTATTGAGTACGGCCGACAGGGCGCAAGCCATGCAGGTACGCTCCCAGTTATTACAACAATTCCCCGATCAGAAAGTATATATGACCTTTCAATCGCCTTATATCAAATTGAAATTTGGAAACTTCCTGGAGAAGACTGAAGCTGAAAAGATGCGCAAACAACTGGCAGCTTCCAACATCATTCCCGGCAATATTTATTTACTTCCTGAGCAGGTGGAAGTGAAACCCGACAAAACCGTTACGCAGGAAGAATAAGGATGTTTAAATTATTTTACAAAGAGCTTCTTTACGGAAGCTCTTTTTTATTTTTCTGGTTACCTTCACGAAAACAAACGCAACATGCTGGAAAAGATCAAGAAGCTGGCGGCTGAATATGCGGATGAATTCATTGCCGTGCGACATCATATTCATGCCAATCCCGAACTGAGTTACGAGGAATTTAAAACGTCTGCTTTCATTCAGGATAAATTAACCAGTTGGCAAATACCTTTTGAAGTAAAGGCTAACACAGGTGTGGTTGGATTGATCAAAGGTAAAAATCCTTCCTCCAGGGTCATTGCCCTGCGGGCCGATATGGATGCATTGCCCATCCTGGAAGAAAATGATGTGCCGTATCGTTCACAAAACCCGGGCATCATGCATGCCTGTGGCCACGATGTACATACCACCTGCCTGTTGGGAGCAGCGAAAATTTTACAGGAAACGAAAGATGATTGGGAAGGAACCGTTAAACTGATATTTCAGCCCGGTGAAGAAAAGAATCCCGGTGGAGCAAGTCTCCTGATCAAAGAAGGCGTACTCGAAAACCCGGCGCCGGAAAAGATCCTGGCCCTGCATGTACATCCTGGCATGGAAGTAGGAACATTTAGTTTCCGGGGCGGAATGGTCATGGCCAGTGCCGATGAGATCTATATAACGGTAAAGGGTAAAGGCGGTCATGCGGCTGCTCCTCAATTTACGGCTGATACCATCCTGGTGGCATCGCAGCTCATTGTAAGCCTGCAGCAGATCATCAGTCGCAATAACAATCCTTTTAATCCCTCTGTATTGTCCATTACTTCTTTCCAGGGAGGCAATACCACCAATGTTATCCCATCGGAAGTGAAACTGATGGGTACTTTCAGGGCTATGAATGAAGAGTGGCGTTTCAAAGCACATGAACTGATCATCAATCAAACCAAACAATTGGTAACTGCATTGGGTGCCGATGTTGATATTCGTATTGATGTTGGATATCCGTTTGTATATAATGATGAAAATTTATCTGCTGCCGCAAAAGCATCAGCCGCAATTTACGCCGGTGAAGGAAATGTTTCTGAAACAGAGTTAAGAATGGGCGCAGAAGATTTTGCTTTTTACTCGCACCTGATCCCGGCATGTTTTTTTAGGTTAGGTGCAGGCAACAAGGCAAAGAACATTACCAGCAATGTACACACGCCAACATTCAATGTGGATGAAAGAGCCATCGAGAAAGGAATGGGAATGATGGCCTGGCTGGCAGTATCAGTTTGATTTTCTTTGCAGAACCCGCTCATAAATTGTTCGGAATTATCCTGTTTGTTCGTCAAAATATATTCTTAACAATATATCATATCGTTAATGAACATTCCGGCGTACATTTAAACTCTTACGTAAAAAGATACATATGAAGATCGCATTTCATGGCGCTGCCCAAACGGTAACCGGCTCTAAACACCTGGTCACCCTTAATAATGGGAAAAAATTATTGTTAGACTGTGGCATGTTCCAGGGAATGGGTCATGATACGGATGAACTCAATCGAACATTTGGTTTTAACCCGGCGGAAGTAGATTATATGATCCTTTCTCATGCACACATTGATCATTGCGGACTGATTCCGAAGTTGATAAAGGATGGATATAACGGTAAAGTGTATGCTACACCGGCCACCAAAGACCTGGCTGCTGTGCTCATGGAAGATTCTGCGGGCATCCAGGAAAACGACATCAAGTTTGAAAATAAAAGGAGAGCGCTGCAAGGCTTACCTTACCTGAAGCCTTTGTATACAACCGAAGACGCATTGACTGCCGCAGAACAGTTTGTAGTGGTGGATTATGATCAATGGCATACGATCGCAGAAGGTGTTGAATTTTGTTATACCGATGCAGGCCATATCATCGGGAGTGCTGCCGTACACTTACGCATAACCGAAAAAGGAAAGGTCACCCGCATCACGTTTAGCGGGGACGTGGGCCGGTACAGGGATATCATCCTTAAATCACCTGCGCCATTTAGCCAGGCAGATTATATCATCATCGAATCTACCTATGGCAACAGCCTGCACGACGAACACAATCCAACACCCGATGCATTGCACAAATGGATCGAACATACCTGCCTGCATAAAAAAGGGAAACTAATTATTCCGGCTTTCAGTGTTGGGCGCACACAGGAAATATTGTATTCCCTCAACCAGTTGGAAATTGAGAATAGATTGCCTGCGCTTGACTATTATGTAGATAGTCCATTAAGTACCACTGCAACGCAGATCATTAAAAGCTACCCGCAATATTTCAACAAAAGGATACAAAAAGTATTGCTGAATGATGACGATCCTTTCGCATTCCGGGGATTGAAATTCACCAAGTCGGTGGATGAATCAAAGATGTTAAATTATTATAAAGGCCCTTGCGTGATCATCTCTGCAAGCGGCATGGCCGAAGCGGGAAGGATCAAACACCATATCAGCAACAATATTGAAAATAGCCGCAACACGATCCTCTTTTCCGGTTATTGTGAACCCAATTCATTGGGCGGCAGGTTGAAGAAACATCCGCAGGAAGTGAATATTTTTGGTCAGCCTCATGAAGTGAATGCCGAAATAGGAGAGATGCGCAGCATGAGTGCACACGGCGATTACGACGACCTGTGCCAGTTCTTGTCATGCCAGGATCCTCGCCAGGTAAGTAAAGTATTCCTGGTGCACGGCGAATATCCTGTACAGTTAGACTTTAAGCAAAGGCTCATCCGCAAGGGATTCCAGGATGTGGAAATACCCGAAAGGCACCAGGAGATCGGCCTGGGCTAATACTATTTCAGGATCACTCTATCTCATCAGATCTTTACAGCAGTACCCGTGGCCACCACCATGAGCATACTGCCATTGGAGCCAATGGTTTCAAAATCGAGGTCAATGCCTACAATAGCGTTGGCGCCCATTTGCATGGCTTTCTGCGATAACTCATCCAATGCATTGCGCCTGGCTTCTTCAATCACCCGCTCGTAGGTACCGCTTCGTCCGCCAACGATATCGCGGATGCCGGCAAACAGATCCTTAAAAATATTGGCGCCAATGATAGCTTCGGCCGTTACAATGCCCAGGTATTGCTGAATAGGTTTTCCTTCAATAGAGGGTGTCGTAGTTTGTAAGATCATATATGTTATGTTTAATGATTTTAAATAGTTCACTCAATCTTAGGACCAGGAATTTCCTGTCCATTCTGTAACAGCGTCAGCGAATTCACTATTCCTTTATCATCCCTGCTGAATTTTATTTTAGCATCCACCACTTTTACAAAGAACAGGTCTTTGGTATCTTTCTCCGGGTATATTTCAAACATCTGCTGACCCGTGGCCTGCGCATATATCTTTCCTTTACTAACGGTGATGGATATTATAAAACCAGGAGCCAGTTCATATTTCCCGATATATTTTTTCAGGGTTTCTTCATCTAATGTTGCTTCAGCGCCATTTACTACCTTGACATCATAAAGGATATTCCTGATCTTGCTGAGATAAAATCCATCTGCTTCATGGTTTTTCAGGATGATGATGGTCTTGTCATTCGCCAGGTGTCTTTCTATAAACGTATTGTATCCAGGCCAGCTACCTGAATGATTTACAATATTGCCAAAAACTGCGACAGAATCGATGCTCCAACCAAAACCATATTTCGATGTTTTTCCATTTCCAAGCTTGACAGGTTTGAAGGCTTCTGACAATACTTGTTGATCGAGTAATTTATTACCATACAACGCCCGGTCCCATTTCAACAGGTCGCCTGTGGTAGAATTTACTGTACCATCACCTACAATGCCATCGAGGCAATACACCATGTTGCGGTAGTCGGCTAAACTGTCTGGTAAAACAAATCCTAGCTTTTTATCTTTTACATAGCCAAGAGCATAATTGTCTATTGACTTGTTCTCATACCTTCGACGATAAACCCTGGTCCTGTTCATTTGCAAAGGAGTAAAAATATTTTTCTCCAGGTAATCACCGTAAGGCATACCCGAAACCTTTTCAATCACACTGGCCAGTAATGCATAACCGGTATTGCTGTATTCGTATTTCAT
>ERZ795056.5149-NODE-5149-length-13206-cov-12.603528_pt1 | contig 13206 bp, 9 predicted proteins | sample MGYA00375140_ERZ795056 | MGnify/ENA primary metagenome ERZ795056 (study PRJEB30185, sample SAMN05720227) | activated sludge metagenome | isolation source: Anaerobic digester | place: USA | collected 2015-03-09 ...
TATGTTTAAATCCACATTTGTCAACAGAAATTAATTGATCAGCTGCTAAATCGGCCCCACCATCTGTTGCCAAATTCAAATCAATCATATCATCTTTTATCGTAACCGTTATCGGACGATCTGATTCAATTTTAGTTCCTGCTGGTTTTGCAGGACCTGTTTGATCTATTGCTTCGCAATAATAGGTTTGTCCTCGATGTAGATAAATGCTAAATGGAACTCCAGCAAGGTGATTCAAAATATCTATTGAAGGCGTGATTGTTACCGTTGTTGAATCGTCGGTTGCAACAATCACAAATCCACTTCTAGGAGCGGGAATGTATGGACTACCTCCTAAACTTTGGTCATTTTCCCATTCGGTTTGAAATGGTGTGTAAAACAAAGTTCCATTGGCATTTTTTCCTTTTAATGCAATCAAATCTCGGTTTGCAGCTGCCCCCAACTCATAATAAGCTGTTATTGGAGCAGTTGAACGAATTAGAATCCCAGTATTCATTACCGAGTCAACTTCTCGGGTCTCAATCTGGTTAAGCCAATTCGTTAGATTAATAGTTTGTGTCGAACTGGCCGCAAGGTTAACGACAATAGGCGCAAACGACAAATTGGCGGGTTGCCAAAGAGTTATTTGAGCCGGATCAGTTAATGTTGACACAACAACCTGAATAGGTCTGTCTCGGAATGCATTTCCATTTATTTCACCTTGTGTACCCTGAGTTAAATCAGGTGCTCCAAACCAAAATTCTTGGTCTATTTGAGCTTTAGACTGTAAACAAAAAACTGAAACGAAAATGAAAACAAGTAGCGAATACCGCATAATTGCCTGGATTGGGTTAGTTTAGGAGCAGATAATGAACGATTGAATAGAGAAATGAAAATTTCCTCGGCTGTTTACTGAATTTGACTTAGGAAGGTTTCATTTTTTATAAATGAGCATGCAAATTTGCTTAAAGAATATGATATGGCAAGGTTTAAATTGATGACATTCTTACTTGTAGACTAATTATAATGATTGTTCTTAACTAAAACACACATTTTTTTATTTGTAATACGGGTGGAATCTTGATTCAATCCTTTCTGCCTAATTGTTTCCATGAATTCATTAGAATCAATAAATCTTGCTGAATACGATAATCTTTAGCATAAAGTAAATTGGTTTGATGCTTAATCTTTTCATCGTATGATTCTTTAGCATAAGGATCAAGTGGATGAAGTATTCCCTTAGTAAGCTTAGGTAAGGATGAATTCTTTTCAGATTTTGAATATCCAATCCAAGATCGGTTTCCAGTAAAAACCTGCCAAGCATTTAGTAATGCTCGTAATCCATTAGGTATGATTAATAGTGTGACTGGAAACAACAACATCATCAAAATAGAAACACTCAAATCAAAAATTCTTTTCTTACGCTTATTTGATGGTTTTGCAACAGAATTTAAGCCTACAGTGTATAGTTCTCCGCTAGTTTGTATGGAATTACTACCAATAATAAACAGGCTTTCGGGAGGTGCTATTTTATATTCTAATTCAGGATGATTAATTTTCATCATTTGATCCATGATCTGGGCAGAACTCAAATCTTTCCCACAAAAAATCAATTCATTAATTCCGAAAATTTCAACCATTTCTCGTAATCGACTCAAATCCCCTGCATAACGCTGTGTCTGGGAATCATCAACTCCTGGTGATACTATTCCTACATAAGATGTCTTTACAGGTGATTGGTTTAGTAAAGCAGCAATTCGAGTTGCTTCTAGCTCCTCACCAACAATCAATATGCGCTTTAATGTACTGTCTTCAGGAAAAAAACTCTTATAGCGAAATAAATTATAAGCCATTCGAATTCCAGTAGCTGATATAGCCGCCCATCCTGCTCCAACTAGCGTTAGAAAACGAGAATAACGATGCGCCTCATCAAGCATTCCATAAACAACTAGGATAATTAATGTGCCGATGGCTAATCCTCTTATTGTTTTTAAAATTCTTAATGGATGATCATATCCACCACTTATCCATGTAAATGATACCCAACTTAGAATATAAAGTGGAACTGCGACCCATAAAAACTCCATTGGATAGAAAATCCCACTTCGTGCAGCCCAATAATCTTTAAGGAAATACATCCCAGCAAACATCACAAGAGCATCGGTTAATGGCAGCCATACAGCCGAAACTAAGCGATTGATAAGCGAAAATGCTGCTCTTAAATAAACAGCTATCCGAATAAGAAAACTAAATAATCGAGCATTCTTCTGTGAAAAGTGCTTGTTTGCGAATATGATCATCGCTTGGTAAAAAACAAACACATAATTAATACTGCTCTTCTTCGTACTCTCGCCTCGATAATGGATTATTCGTGTCTTAGGATGATAAATAATTTTATACCCAGCTAAAGAAATCCGATAACTTAAATCAATGTCTTCTCCATACATAAAGAAGGCTTCATCTAAATATCCCGCTCGATCAAGTGCTGCCTTACGCATAAACATAAATGCCCCTGATAATATCTCAATCTCATTTGTTTCCTCTTTATCCAAAAAACCTAAATGATATCTGCCAAAGGTTCTTGATTTAGGAAACAACTTTGATAGTCCAAAAATCTTATAAAACGATACGGTTGGTGTAGGTAATCCGCGCTTCGATTCAGGTAAATAATTCCCTTTCCCATCTATCAATTTTACTCCTAATGCTCCTGCTTCTGGATGTAAATCCATGTAACTAATACATGTACTAAATGTATCTTCCTCTACAACAGTATCAGGATTTAACAACAAAACATACTCGCCTCTTGCTAATCTAATAGCTTGGTTGTTTGCCTTACTAAATCCAGTATTCTCTTGATTCGCGATTAATTTAACTTCAGGATACTTCTCCCGAAGCATCTCTACCGAACCATCAACCGAATTATTGTCAACTACATATATTTCCCCCGGTATTCCTACCATCGCCTTTTGCACCGACTGAACACATTGATCCAGAAAGTGACACACATTATAATTAACGATGATTACCGATAGTTTCATGCAAATTTTCAGGGAATGTGCATGTATTTATGCGTCTGCAATGAAATCTGCCACGTCGGATTTTCTTTCACATATTCTACAATCACTTCTGTGAGCTTTTCTGCTTTACTCCATTCTGGTTGTAAATACCTTAAACAATCTGTGCGAATTTCTTTTGCATGGCCTTCTGCCCATTCAAAATCAGATTGATTAAAGACAATTACCTTCAACTCATCAGCCCTTTCCAACATGTCTTTTCGTGGACCCTTAAATTTCTTAGGTGATACACACACCCAATCAAAATGACCACTAATAGGATATGCTCCAGATGTTTCCAAGAAAATACGAATACCTGCAGCTCTTAAAAGACTGGTTAATGGTTCAAGATTATATAACAAAGGCTCTCCGCCAGTTATTACGACAGCCTTTGCTGGGTATAAAGCCGCATTTGCTACAATTTTCTCAATAGGAGTTAGTGGATGAATTGTAGCATCCCAAGATTCCTTTACATCACACCAATGACAACCAACATCGCATCCTCCTAAACGAATAAAGTATGCTGCCTGTCCGGTATTTCGTCCTTCTCCTTGAATCGTATAAAACTCTTCCATCAGAGGTAACGATTCACCCTTATCGAGCTGTGCCTGTTGAACTTCGTTTAGGTTTGCCATTCGTTTCAGCTATTCAGCCGACGTTTGTATGCTTCTAATGTATTTTGCATCAATGCGGCAATCGTCATTGCACCAACTCCTCCTGGTACAGGTGTTATCCAGCTGCATTTAGGAGCAACTTGCTCATAGTCAACATCACCACAAATTCGATATCCTTTTACAGCAGTTGAATCTTCCAAACGAGTTATTCCAACGTCTATTACTATAGCTCCTTCTTTTACCATTTCAGCCTTCAAAAACAAAGGCTTGCCAAGTGCAGCAACTAGTATGTCGGCTTGTTTCGTATGGTATGATAAATCCGAGGTTCTGCTATGTGTTAATGTTACTGTACAATTTCCAGGTTGACTATTTCTACTAAGTAAAATACTCATAGGGGTTCCAACAATACTGCTTCGCCCAATAATTACTGCATGCTTCCCTTGTGTGTCAATGTTGTAATGTTCTAACAACATCATTATTCCTTTAGGCGTAGCCGGAATATATCCCGGTAAACCTAGCATCATCCGACCTAAACTCTCAGGATGAAATCCATCTACATCTTTCTCGGCAACAATTGCCAAAGTAACATGATCTTCATTGATATGCTTCGGAAGTGGTAATTGTACCAAAATCCCATCTACATCAGCGCGATTATTCAAACGATGAACCTCTGCGAGTAACTCGTCTTCCGTTACATCTGTGTTAAATCGAATCAAGGTAGACTCAAATCCTATTTGCTCACATGATTTAACTTTCGATGCAACATAGGTTTCACTAGCACCATCATTTCCAACTAAAATAGCTGCTAAATGAGGTTTGCGCATTCCTTTAGCCAAATACTCTGCAACCTCTACAGTAATCTTGTCTTTGTAATACTGCGCCGACTTCTTTCCGTCAAGAATATTCATGTTGATTTATTATTTCTGGGCGCCTGGCATATTGCGCATTAAACCAGCCATCTTTCCAGGATTACTCATCATGCGCATTACCTTTCGAGTCTCTTCAAATTGCTTTAACAACTTGTTTACATCTTGAATAGTTGTTCCACTTCCATCTGCAATTCGCTTCCTTCTTGAACCATTTATTATGGATGGCTCATCGCGCTCCTGCGGTGTCATTGACAGAATGATCGCTTCAACACTTTTGAATGCATTATCATCTATGTCAACATCTTTCATCGCTTTGCCTACTCCTGGAATCATTCCAACCAAATCTTTGATGTTACCCATCTTTTTTATTTGTTGGATCTGATCGTAGAAATCATTAAAACTAAATTGATTCTTGGCAATCTTTTTCTGAAGTTTTCTTGCCTGTTCTTCATCAAAGTTCTCTTGCGCCCGCTCAACGAGTGATACAATATCCCCCATTCCAAGAATTCGGTCAGCCATACGTTCTGGATAGAACACATCTATGGCTTCCATTTTCTCTCCAGTTCCTACAAATTTGATGGGTTTTGTTACTACCGAACGAATTGTTAAAGCCGCCCCGCCTCGAGTATCACCATCTAATTTCGTTAATACAACTCCATCATAATCAATACGGTCGTTAAAGGCTTTTGCCGTATTTACTGCATCCTGACCTGTCATGGAATCCACAACAAATAAGGTCTCATGAGGCTGAACTGCTTGCTTAACATTAGCAATCTCATTCATCATCTGCTCATCAACTGCTAAACGACCAGCTGTATCAATGATGATAACATTTTTTCCCTGTGCTTTCCCTTGCTCTATTGCTCGTCTAGCAATGCTAACGGGATCTTTGCTTTCTAAATCAGCAAAAACATCAACGCCAATCTGTTCTCCTAGAACTTTTAATTGATTAATCGCAGCTGGACGGTAAACATCTCCTGCAACAAGCAACACATTCTTCTTTTGCTTGTTCTTTAACATGTTTGCTAGTTTTCCTGAGAAAGTTGTCTTTCCAGAACCTTGCAAACCTGCAATCAATATGATACTTGGATTTCCACTTAAATTAATCTCTTCACGCTGACCGCCCATCAACAAAGCTAATTCGTCATGGGTAATTTTTACTAAAAGTTGACCAGGCGAAACAGCTGTTAAAACATTGGCTCCAAGGGCTTTCTCTTTTACTTTGTCAGTAAATTCTTTGGCAATTTTATAGTTCACATCGGCATCTAATAATGCCTTACGAACTTCTTTCAATGTTTCAGCAACATTGATTTCTGTAATTTTACCCTGCCCTTTTAGAAGTTTAAATGCACGGTCAAATTTCTCACTTAAATTCTCAAACATATCTCGATTGTTTTATCTCGAAGGAGCGCAAAATTACAAAAATCGTTGGGCTGGCATTGATTTTGTCATGCACGGCCGCCTTTAAATTGATATGAAAACAAGATTTCTTTTCGTTCTCAGCCTTTTTGTGTTGTTCATCACTGAACTGAATGCACAAAACAACCAGTTGTATCCATACTTAGGAAAAAAAAGATATGGATATGTAGATGACAAATTTCTACCTGCCATAGCTGAACAGTTTACATATGCAGAACCTTTCTCTAATGGACTTGCCATTGTTTCTGATAGAAATGGTTCCGGTATTTATCCTCCTTATGTTGGATTAATTAATTCAACCGGAAAGTGGATTCTTCCTTCTGATTATGATCAAATTGAGCCATTTTATGAAGGATATTCAGTAGTGAAAAAAGGTAGATATCTTGGTTTGATTGATACAACTGGAGGTCTAATACTACCATTAAGATATGAAGATATCATGCGTTATGGTAGTGGATTAATTGGTGTTAAAGAAGGTTATTATTGGGGATATGCTGATCCGTTTGGGAATATTAAAATTCCTTATCAATTCGATAAAATAACTCCTTTTGAGGGAGATAGAGCCATGGTTAAACAACATAATTCATGGATTATGATTGATAAATCTGGACGACAAATTTTTAATGGTGAATGGGATTTAAGTGATGGATTTAGTGAAGGTTTAGCTAGTGTGAGATTTTTTGGGGGAGATTTCGGTTTTATCGACTCAACTGGTCGAAACATCATCCCAACACGTTTCGAAAATGTTCGTTTATTTCATGAAGGAAGAGCTGCTATCCGAAAAGATGGCTTTTGGGGCTTCATTGATAAAAATGGTAATCAAATCTCCAAGCCGGTATATTATGAAGTACAAGACTTCTCGGAAGGTTTAGCAGCCGTTGATTACAAAGGGAAATGGGGCTATATCGATATGACAGGTAGAGTTGTTGTTTCTGCCATTTACAATGATGCTGAGCCATTTAAAAATGGATTAGCTCGAGTAAAAGACAACCACAACACCTATTATTATATTGATAAAACAGGAAAAGTAGTTTACAGCTACCAATAATTACATTCGCTCAGGCATCTCTATACCTAATAGGTAGAAGCACTGCTTGAGCGTTTCTCCAACTTTTTTAGCTAACAGTAATCGAAAAGATGCTGTATTCACGTTTGATTCTTTAATAATATCAAACGTGTGATAAAATTGATTGAATTCTTTGGCTAAATCATAAGCATAATTAGCAACCATTGCCGGACTGTACGATTCGGAAGCTAATTCAACTGTTTCACGATATTGTTCCAACATTCGTATTAATGACCGATGTCTGATTTCATCTTCTAATAATACAGCGTTAAAATCTACAGGAATCTGTGTTTGAGCTTTTCGGATGATGGATTGAATCCTAGCATACGTATATTGAATAAAAGGACCAGTATTTCCGTTCAAATCAATCGATTCAGAAGGATTGAAAACCATTCTTTTTTTAGGGTCAACTTTTAGGATGAAGTACTTTAAAGCGCCTAACCCAATTTTAGAATACAATTGAACCTTTTCTTCTGCATTCATTTCATCATTCTTGCCCAATTCTTCTGATCGCTCTTGGGCTTCTTGAATCACATCCTCAATTAAATCATCCGCATCTACAACTGTTCCTTCACGAGATTTCATTTTTCCACTAGGTAAATCAACCATCCCATAGGATAAATGATAAATACCTTTCGCCCATGCATATCCTAGCTTTTGAAGCGTATGTGATAATACTTTAAAATGATAATCTTGCTCATTTCCAACTACATATACATAGGATGAGCAATTCAATTCCTTATGCCTCAATAATGCAGTTCCTAAATCTTGAGTCATATACACAGAAGTGCCATCAGATCGTAATAGGAGCTTATGATCCAAACCTTCTGCAGTCAAATCAATCCATACAGAACCATCTTCTTTCTGATATAATACTCTCGATTCTAAACCTTCATCTATTATATCTTTCCCTAATACATAAGTGTTAGATTCATAATAAAAATGATCGAAATCAACACCTAAACGCTTATAGGTTTCATCAAAACCTTTGTAAACCCAAGCATTCATTTTCTTCCACAATCCAATTACGTCTGAATCACCATTCTCCCAATCCCGCAACATTTGTTGAGCTTGTCTCATCAATTCCGTTTGGTTATTCACCAAAAGTTTCAAATCGTCCTTAAGGGCATTGACTTTCTGAGCATCTTCTGTAGTTGCTATTTTAGCTAGCAATTCTTTGGCTTTATTCCTTGATTCATCACTTAGATTGGAATAATTACCTTGTTCTAATTGATCAAGAATTCCTTGAGCCTCAACTTTTAAAGCTTTATCAAATTCAACATAATATTTCCCAACTAAATGATCTCCCTTAATTCCACTGGAATCAGGAGTTTCATTTTTGCCACTTAACTTCCATGCAATCATCGATTTGCAAATGTGAATTCCTCTGTCATTGACTAGGTTTACTTTGACAACCTCATGTCCAGCTGCCTGCATAATTCGAGAAACAGAAAATCCTAAAAGGTTATTTCTAATATGTCCTAAATGAAGTGGTTTATTTGTATTAGGTGATGAATATTCAATCATCACTTTAGATTTACCAGAAGCTGGGATACTTACATCGGATGAAGATGATTGTATGTAACTTGTCCAATAATTAAAACTTAACTCAATGTTAAGAAAGCCATTTACTATGTTAAATCGAACTATTTCAGTCGAATGTTGGCATAGTTTCTCTCCTATTTCTTGAGCCGTTTGAGCAGGATTTTTACCAGATAACTTTGTTAAACCAAAACAAACTAAGGTAATATCACCCGGGAATTCTTTCCTAGTGCTTTGAAATACAATTTGATCCGCATGAGCTTTGTCTCCATATAATTGATGTAATGAGGAGAGTACAATCTCTTTTAACCAAGCTTCTTTAGGTTCAGTCTTCATTGCTAAGTGCTGCATTTGTAGCAGCTTCTAATATTTTAAAGGCAGTTTCTGCCATTGAATTTTCGGTGTCAAGTGTCGGATTTATCTCAACAATCTCAAAGCAACATACTTTGGGATTGGATACAAGCTGAGTCATTAAATCTTTTGCTTCTTTTACTCTTAGCCCATTTGGAACAGGTGTTCCAGTACCAACTGAAATTCTAGGATCGAGGCTATCAACGTCGAATGAAACATAAATTCGATCACAATGATTCAAATGTTGAAATACATCATGTACAATGGTTTCAACTCCTTTTGTTCTTAATTCTTTAGTTGATACATTCTTAACATGATGTTTTTCTATCAAGAAATCTTCTTGTTCCTCTGTATCTCTTACTCCTATATATACAAGATCCCTGTACTCAATCTTTGGAACTATTCCACCCGAATTTTTTAATTTATCCCAAAGTTCAACTGTCTTTTCATCCAGTTCATTTGTCTTCATTTCAAGATTGTCTTCTCCAAGTGCTGCTGCTAATGGCATTCCATGCATATTGCCAGAAGGAGTAGTATAAGGAGAATGAAGATCTGCATGCGCATCTATCCAAATTACTCCTAATCGCTCTTCTGGATAAGCGCTTTTTATACCTGCAATTGTACCTCCAGCTGTACTGTGATCACCTGATAATACAATCGGATATGCAGCTTGCTTCTTCATAATACGACCAACCGATTTAGATAGTCGTTCATAAATCTTCATTATTCCTCGAATCCGCTTAGCATATTTAAACTTAACATTCTCTAATAAAAGCCAGTTCTCATCACTTATTTCAACTTCATCATATTTTCTAAAGTAATCGCTTTTAAGATCAATTGCAGCAATTTTTAAGGCATCAACACCCATGCTAGCGCCTCGTGTGCCAGCACCCAATTCTGATCGAAGTAAAACAAGCTTAGCTTTTTTCATAAATGTAAATTAGTTACTTCACTTTAAACTTCATTAATCCAAGTTACTTACTTTTGTAACTTAATCCTGTTCCCATTTAAACCATTCGGAATTTGAATGCCATGAAAAACAAATATGAAGATTTGATCAAACAAACTTTTGAGTTTCCACAACCCGGGTTTGATGTGGTAGATAATGAATTGAATTTCAATGGCATCCCTTTGATGGATATTATCCGACAATATGGTACACCGCTAAAAATTTCTTATCTCCCTAAGATCAGTGAGCAAATTCAGCGGGCTAAAATAATGTTTAATGTGGGAATGGCAAAAGCCGATTACAAGGGTAAATACGTATATTGTTATTGCACCAAGAGTTCCCAGTTTTCTTTCGTTTTAGAAGAAGTACTTAAAAACGAAACTCATATTGAAACTTCTTCGGCCTACGACATGCCCATAATCAAGGAATTGCATGCAAAAGGACTTTTACCCAAAGATAAATTCATCATTTGCAATGGATACAAACGTCCAATGTATCAGGAATTTATTGTCGAGTTGATTCAAGATGGATTTGAAAATCTTATTCCCATTCTTGATTCAAAACGGGAAATTAACTATTACAAAGAGCATCTTAAGACCAAAACGAAAATCGGAATTCGTATTGCTTCTGAAGAAGAGCCAAGTTTTGAATTCTATAGCTCCCGACTTGGAATTCGATATAAAGACATCCTTCAGTTTTATAAGGAACAAATCGAGAACGATAAGCGATTTGAATTAAATATGCTCCATTTCTTTATAAATTCGGGTATTCGTGATACTGTTTACTATTGGAGCGAATTAGCAAAATGCCTTCAGGTATATTGTGATTTGAAAAAGATTTGTCCAACACTTAAGTCTCTGAATATTGGTGGTGGTTTACCGATTAAGAACTCTCTAGCTTTTGAATTCGATTATGAATACATGATTGAAGAAATTATTCGTCAAATTAAAACATTCTGTAATCAGCAAGGTGTGGAAGAACCCGATATTTTTACAGAGTTTGGATCGTTTACTGTTGGTGAAAGTGGAGCAACACTCTATTCTATTATAGATTTAAAACAACAAAACGATACCGAAAACTGGTATATGATCGATTCTTCTTTCATTACTACTCTTCCTGATACATGGGGAATCAATCAACGATTTATTCTTCTTGCAATTAATAAATGGGACATAGAATATTCTCGAGTGAATCTTGGTGGTTTAACTTGTGATAGTTTAGATTATTACAACGCAGAAGCCCATATTTCGCAAGTCTTTCTTCCTATGGTAACCGAAGAAGAAATTATAGATGATCCTTTATACATTGGGTTTTTCCACACTGGCGCATATCAAGAATCTTTAGGTGGTTATGGGGGTATTCAACATTGCCTTATTCCTGCACCCAAACATGTTATCATCAATAAAGATGAAAATGGGGAATTAGGGACATACATTTTTGGCAAGGAACAGAGTTATAAGTCTATGTTAAAAACCCTTGGCTATTCATAGTTTTGCTACTAACAACTAATTCTTTATCAATCAACTAAACGTTTTCATGATGAAAAAAATAATCCTCTTTTCTCTTCTTGTTTTCTTGAGCACTATTATCCAGGCTCAATCTTTTGAGGGTAAAATAGTTTTTAACGTTACCATAAATGGAATAGACGATCCTCAAGCTTCTGCTATGTTACCAAAAGAGGCAACTGCCTATTTTAAAGGAACAAAATCGAGAATGGAAATGAGCTTGATGATGGGAATGAAAAATGTGACTATCACAGATGGAGCTACCAATAAATCTACAACCCTTATGGATCTAATGGGTAATAAATATGCTATTGATAACTCAACTGATAAGACTACTGAGGAATCCAAGAAGTTATATGAATCAGCAAAAGTTAGTATTACTAATGAGAAAAAGAAAATAGCTGGTTATACCTGTACTAAAGCGATTGTTGAATTTCCAAGTTTAACCAATAAAGGACAAACCGAAAAAATTGAGATGTGGTTTACCAAAGAACTTTCTCTTAATAAATCATATGCAAACGGACCAATGAGTAAGATTGATGGTTCCGTCTTGGAATTCAATATTAACCAAGGTGCATTTGTTATGAATCTTTCAGCCAAAGAAGTTCTTAAGCAAAATGTTTCTGATGAACTCTTTATAGTGCCTAGCAATTATAAGATTATGACTGCAGATGAATTGAAAAAGTCTCTTGGCGGCCAATAGAATGCTGTTGAAAACACTGTAGAAAAGCCTTCTTACTGAAGGCTTTTTTCATGCTCGTTCTAAACGAAGTTTGTCTTTACGTATTTACATAACAAAATGTCAGAGAAAGTCAACCGTTTGAAGAATGAAACTGAGGAAGTTCAGGCGCCTGAGAAGAAGTCGCGTCGTGAGCCTAAAACGGCTGTACCTGATAAGAAACAGCAGTCTAAGTCTTTTCTAAATTTTTTCAAGAACGAAAACGTTTACCGGATATCAGGACTATTCCTGCTGCTTTTTTCTTTATTTCTAACCTTTGCTTTTGTTTCTCATTTGATCCATTGGCAAGCTGATTATGATAAAGTTAAAGACTCTCCATTGGGAGATTATATTCTTAATCCTTCCCTAATTGTATCTAATAACATGGGAAAATTCGGAGCTTTATTCGCTTTCGTTTTTTTTCATAACTGGTTTGGGATCGCATCTTTTATTATTCCGTTTTATTTGTTTTTGATAGCTTTTAAAATGTTCTTCTCGGTAACACTTCTACCATTAAGAAGAACATTTGCATACAGTCTTTTTTCTTTAATATTTATTTCTTTATCTGCAGCTTTCATTTTCAATGATGAGAAACTTTTGCTCAGCGGAGGTTTTGGGTATCATCTAGATAGATATTTAAATTCCATAATAGGAGCTACTGGAGTTGGTTTTCTTCTTTTGTTTTCAGGTATTGTATTCAGCATGCTTGCTTTTAATTGGAAATTCGCCTTACCTCAAAAAGCACAAAAAATATCTTCTGATGAGATAGATTCACCCGAAATCTTTGCTGCTAATCAACCCAAAACTCGCGCAGAACAAGCTGTTGAAGAAGCTTTCGCATCAGGTTCTGGTCATTTAGGTGATTCTGAAGAAGAGGATGAAATCGATTTGGAAGATGAGTCTGGTGATATAGATGATGAAGTAATTGACAATGAGTCAGTTTTAGATATTCCTCTGTCAATCAACGATATTCCAGTTGTTGCTCCAATAACTTCTGGACTAGAACTTACAATTGAGGGTGTAGAAGATGAAGAAGTAATTGAAACTCCATTAGTTGTAAGCCCATTAGTTGAACCTACTCTGTTGAGCGAAGAGGATAAAGCTCGAATGAACCTGAATGAGGTATTATCTGATTCGGAAG
>ERZ795056.5152-NODE-5152-length-13202-cov-10.545219_pt1 | contig 13202 bp, 9 predicted proteins | sample MGYA00375140_ERZ795056 | MGnify/ENA primary metagenome ERZ795056 (study PRJEB30185, sample SAMN05720227) | activated sludge metagenome | isolation source: Anaerobic digester | place: USA | collected 2015-03-09 ...
TGAAAGACGGAGAGGCAAGCATTCATTACGAGAAGTAAGGGATATGTGGAAGATACCGGAAAGGGTGAGCATATGAGGTGTGGGGGTGAAATGAAGAAAACGGTATTGCTAACGATCTGCATTCTATTGCTGGCAACTTTTATGCTGGCAAAAAGTGAAAACTTCGTGCTGGTAGAGAAGGGCAGCTTCACGATGGGCGATCTGTTGAATGTGACACTTACCTACAACTTCTACATTGGCAAGTATGAAGTTGCTTTCGACGAATATGATGCTTTCTGTAGTGCTACCGGCAAGAGCAAACCCGGCGATAGAGGGTGGGGAAGGGGAACCAGACCTGTCATCAACGTGAGCTGGTGGGACGCGATAGCATACTGTAACTGGCTTAGTGAGAAAGAAAAACTCCCGAAAGCATATGACGACGAGGGTAATCTACTGGACCAAGATGGAAAAATAACGACTGATCCATCGAAGGTAGTAGGCTACAGACTGCCGACAGAGGCAGAATGGGAGTATGCGGCCAGGGGTGGAAACAAGAGCAAGGGTTACAAGTATGCTGGAAGCAGTACCGTCGGTGACGTAGCCTGGTACGATTCGAACTCGGGGAACAAGACACAGGAAGTGGGGAAGAAGGCGCCTAACGAGCTGGGCCTGTACGATATGTCAGGAAACGTATGGGAGTGGTGCTCAGATTTGTATGGAAACTACTCCAGCTCAGCACAGACGAATCCGTACAACAACAACAGTACAGCTGATTCCAGCCGGGTGGATCGTGGCGGTAGCTGGTACTACAGTGCGACGTACGTACGGGTAGCGTATCGCGACTACTACTCGCCCACTCGCACGTACTACCGCCTGGGGTTTCGTATTTGCAGGACGGTGCCCTGATTTACACTTCAGCATTTTTACCCTGTGCTGAGTCTCAGAGCACCGGGCACGGAGTAGCCCGCAAGCGCGAGGAGACGCAGAAGGCACCGGAGTTTATATGGCCTTCAGGATAATTACGGTCCGACATCGTAGGAGTAGCCAGCTGTTATAAATTCAGCTCCACATAAATATCGTTAAGCTGCTCCTGGGTGATACCAATATACCGCAGGGTAATCGCCGGAGAAGAATGGTTAAGCATCTTCTGAATGTACTCCAGAGCCACGCCTTTCTTGTACAGGTGGTAGCCGAAGGTCTTGCGGAGTGTGTGCGTGCCGATCCCCTCATCCAGTCCGACCATATCGGCGTACCTGTTCAGCATCTGCCAGGCTGCGATACGTGTTATGGGTTTCAGGGTACCGTCGGCTGTTTTGCGGGAGGAGAAGACTGGATCATCAGGGTTCACACTGTCGAGGGAATCGTGATAGAGCTTCAACGCTTCCGCGACCGACTTGTTTATCACGAACGTCTTGGCCTTTTTCGTCTTGATCTCCACAACGTTCAACTGGTCCCCTGCCTTCAGGAGTTTGCCGCCGTTAAGGAAACTGCTCCACTTCAGGGCGAGTATGTCCGATATTCTCAGTCCGGTGTTTATGCCCAGGGTGAAAAGAAGAAGGTCCCGGTAGTTGGATTCACCCTTCATAATGGACTTCATCGCGTCGATCTTCTTAGTATCGCGTATCGGCTGGACTTCCTCCATAACTACACCTCGCAAAATGCCCTGTAACGCGTTTTCTTGTGCGGTACCCTCATCTACCTATACCCGGCGACAAAACTTTCAATACGGCGCGTTTAATACAGTGGAAGGCCCAGCTGTATAGGCTTCTCATTCTTCTCCCTCAGGTACGGTGGCTTGACCACTGCGTAACGATGCCTCTGCCTTATACGCATCTGCCTGTTGAAATACCTGCGTGCCCTGGCCTCCGTCGGGAAGACTTTAGTCACGAACGTCGCGCGTTCGGATATACGCCCGAAAATGATGGTGACCGGATAACCGACAAACGTGGTCTGGTGTTCGTCGCTTATAAAATAGAACCTCTTCACATTCTTCTCGGGTACGACTTTCTCCAGGTAAATCGATGGCACTTCGGGACCTCCGGGATGGATTCGATGCAATTAACATAAAGCTATTATATACAATTATCAGTTAAATACAAAATCGGGCGTTGTAAAAGCTGCCCGGAGTGATCCGGCTGAAAGCCTTCAAGGGTCAGGGAAAGGGAAGAACCAGCGAACTTAACACAATCCCCTTGTGTTAAATTGCTCGCCTGCCAAAACTTCACTGTCGGCACCTGATTTGTTGAATAAAGAATGGAAACAGCCGTTAATCCAAACTCACAGGGTATAAGTGGACCTGATTATAGAAAACACCGTATCCAATAAACAAATCAGCAACAATTGAGGTAATCTAGAATAGGATCGTTGAGCACGAACTTCGAGAAGGCAAGAGTAACAACCGTTAGAAATAGTGCCGTTACTCTGGACAAGAGATCATCTCTGCCACCTTTTCTGGGAATCTCCACTCTGAACACCTCTTTCATTTTCTGGAACAGCCTCTCTATCTTCCATCGCTTTGAATATGTCTGTGAGTGCTTCTCCTTGAAGCTCGAATCCTTCTTCCTCGATCTCGGTCTTACTATGGCCCGTAGATCGCCTTCTTTGGTGAATTGGGACAAGAAGCTCCCTTTGAAGTAACCCCTATCGGCTATAATCAGACCGTTGAGATTGTCCAGCATCTCCTTTCCAACTCTAGCATCGTCTTCATTGGCCTGGGTCAACTTGAACTTGACAGGTATTCCTTCTTGAGTGATTATGAGATGTACCTTCTTCCCCCAAAAGAACCCATTCTTGTTCTTGCCGAACTTCAGATTCTTACACTTTTTTATCCCTTGACTGGTGATGTCCTTTATCGGTGTCGAGTCGATTATGTATGTTCCGCCTTTTATGCTTTCTATGATCCTCCTGCTTATCGCTTCAATATCTAGCCTTCTCAGTCTATATGATAATGTCTGCCTGGATGGAAGCTCACCTATCACTTTCAACAGCCTCTTCTTTCCTTCGATCATTTTGTACATCTCAACGATTGAGCTGCAACGGAAAAGTGTGAAAAGCACGTACAACAACACTATCGTTCTGTCCGAGTATTCTCTGGGTCTTCCTCTCACCTGCCTGTGCGCAGGTATTATCTCTCTCACCGCTTCCTTCACTTTTCTTATGTCTTTTGGTGTTATCATTTCTTCGGGACTCTCTCCTTTCGTTTTGTTTTTCATACACAAAAAACATTCTATATGGAGTTGAGTCCCTTTTCTTTTGCCTTATTTCTTTCCTTGCCTATTTATTGGATACGGTCATTATAGAAAACCACTAAATACGCCGTTTTTTCGCTATTAAACAGGGTGATATACTCAATGTGAAAACTTACAAACAAAAATCAACTAGATTTGATGCTGTTCCGTATGTTGTTACAATTATCCAGGCAAAATTCGAAAGCTATTTAAGCAGGGAGTACGGTTGTTTTTGGCTCTTCTCTAATCTCATTCTGTTCCAGATCTAATTAAGTGAATTAGGAGGAATGACAGTGAAAAGACACATGTTGATCGCGATTTTGGTTGTCGTTGTTTTCATTCTAACTGCGTGTCCTCATACTAAAAAGCTGAGCGACGCATCACTAGCGAAAATAAGCGTGGGTGATACCTCTCTACAGAATTTCAATCCAGACGTCAACGAATACACCGTTGAACTGGCCGCCGGGACGGTTCAGGTCCCAGTCATTACGGTCACACCGAATGTTGAGGGTGCCGTTATCAGCATAGATAATGCGAAAAAACTCCCTGGCACGACAAAAATAACGGTAACTGCATTAAATGGCAGAGATCGGATGTTTTACTACATACACTTCACCGTCCAGAAGAGCGATGACTCTTCCCTATCGGCATTGTTTTATAACGGAATACCTGTTGCGGAGTTTGAGCCCGAAAGGTTCGATTACGAAGTAGTTCTCCCTCCTGAGGTGCTATCGCCGCCTTCAATCTCAGGTATTACAAGCGATTCGATGGCAACGATAGAGGTCTTTCAGGCCGCCACCTTGCCAGGTACAGCCACAGTAATAGTCACCGCGGAAGATGGCGAAACTACATCAACATACAGTGTTCTATTCGTCCCAAGCTACAGGGTTGGAATTCTCTGCAATCCTGAAGCAGGTGGTGCTGCGATCGGCGCTGGGGTTTTCGTCCACGGAGATATTGTCAATCTGTCGATCTCAATCAACGAGGGATATGAATTCGTTGACTGGTCTGAAAATGGAGTTCAGGTGAGCACAAACCCCACTTACTCCTTCACAGCAACTGGAAACAGAACACTTGTGGCCAACTTCACTCTGAAAGCGTATACGCTCACAGTTAATGTGATCGGCCAGGGAAATGTGACCAGGAACCCGGATAAAATTATATACAATCACGGAGAGATCGTTCAACTGGCCGCCAGCCCTTCGGAAGGCTGGAGTTTCACAGGCTGGGGCGGTGACCTTTCAGGTTCAAAAAATCCTATAGATATAACGATAAACGCAGATAGAAATGTCACTGCCAGTTTCTCACTCAACAGTTATACGATAGCTGTATCTGCAAATCCAGAAGCCGGAGGAACGGTAACGGGGAACGATATTTACAACCACGGCGAGACGGTAAACCTCGCGGCCTTCCCCAATCCCGGCTATAGTTTCGTGAACTGGACCGAAGATGGAGTACAGGTGAGCAATACTCCTGACTATTCGTTCACGGCTAGGCGTAACAGAACACTCGTAGCTAACTTTACCCGGAAGATATACACGCTCACAGTCAACGTTACCGGAAACGGGACGGTTGCTACAGTTCCCGCTTCTGCCGACAACATGTACGAAAAAGGCACGGCAGTTCAGCTGACTCCGACTCCCGCTGTAGGCTGGGAATTCGTGAAGTGGGTTATTGGCGGAGTTGAATCTACCGATGTCCCCAAGACAGTCACCATGAATGCCGACACGACCGTTGAAGCTGTATTTGAAGAGAGTCCATACACCCTGACGATCAACGTGACTGGTAACGGAACGGTTGCTGCGGTTCCCGCTTCGGCTGATAACAGGTACGAGGAGGGTACAACAGTCCAACTGATCCCGACTCCCGCTGCATGCTGGAAGTTCGTGAAGTGGGTGATTGGCGGAGTCGAAGTTACCGATGTCCCCAAGACAGTCACCATGAATGCTGACACGACCGTTGAAGCTGTATTTGAAGAGAGTCCATACACCCTGACGATCAACGTGACTGGTAACGGAACGGTTGCTGCGGTTCCCGCTTCGGCTGATAACAGGTACGAAGAAGATACAACAGTTCAGCTGACTCCGACTCCCGCTGCCGGCTGGGAATTCGAGAAGTGGGTGATCGGGGGATTTGAATCAACTGAAGTTCCCAAGACGGTAACTATGAATGCAGACATAACTGTCGAAGCCTTTTTCAAGAAGATCGTAGGCCCCGCACCGTAAATCTTTAACCTGAGCCTCACGACGGAAGATTTCATGGTTCTCCAGTAGTAGATATACTTCAGAAGAGATAAACAGCTAATAGTGAACCGTCGTACCCCGACCTATAACCCCTCGCCTGCACGCATCACTATGAATGCGCTATAGTGTCATTAGGAGCAAATAAATTGTCAGAGGAGGCTTCTAGTGCAAATAACAGACGCGGGCGACGGCTACATCTACATTGAATTTCCAGCTTCAGCGCTGGTGGGAAGGCAGAGATCTGGGGAGTTCATAACCTACAGCGACAATAATGGCCTGAAGAAGCTCAGAAGACTGCTGCACGCAGAAGAGGTCGAAAGCTTCGTCAAGAGGCGGTGCCCGTCACTTTTGGAGGCCGTTACCAGAGATAAGATATTCCGAAAGGTCAAAAGCGCGTTATCAGAGAAACGCAGATCATAGTGAACCCGGCAGCACCTCGCTGCCGGTTTTTCCCCCCTATAATCTATCACTACTCACCTTTCGCAATTCTCCAGTTACTCCCAACACCACACTCCACGGGGGTATCGATCCCTATCACCTCTCTGCCGACCGTTTCCATGACATCAACAAGAAGCTCCCTGGCTCTGTCCCTGTCCTCTCTCAAGACCTCCACCAAAATCTCGTCGTGAATCAGATTTACTATCTGTGCCCGTAATCCTTCTTCTCTTACCCTTCTATGAAACTCAACTGCAGCTCGTTTCAGGATATCCGCTCCCGTACCCTGAATAATATGGTTGAAGTTATGCGCGCGGAGCTCACTCTCTTCAGCGGTCGCTGCATCTATAGCAATCGACCGGCCGGTCATAGTATGGACTGTAACCAGTCCGCTCACCTTTTTCTGTTCCCTTGCGAGCTTCCCGGCTTCGTCTATGAGGCCTCCGAGTTTTGGATAGGTGCTTTTGAATTTGGATATTAACTCTTTCGCCTCAGAGAGGGTCGTTTCGATTCCCTGGTCCGCCAGCCTATTCTGAAGAGCGTTTCCACCCATCCCGTATAGAAGGCCGAGGAACATCGTCTTGACTTTCGATCTGGTCTGGGTGTCTACTTTTTCCGGTGCAATATGAAAAAGTGAAGATGCGATCTCCCTGTAGATGTCCTTACCATCACGGAAGACCTGTTGTAAGGCCTCTTCACCGGCGTAAGAGGCGGCTATCCTGGGTTCGATCTGGGAGTAGTCAGCGCACAACAGCACGTAATTATATTTAGCTTTTACCTCCCCACGCTCTTCCCTGCTTATACCCATGACATTCGGATTCACACTCGATAACCGGCCGGTAATCGCTCCTATCTGGTTGAAGTAAGCGTGCTTCCTACCATTGAAATCGACTCCCGCACTAACTGCAGCTACTATTACCGTAAGAAGCCCCATCTCCAATTCAAAATGCCCATCTCCTACCCCTAATTGGGTTATCAAGCCACATTCTTCGGGCAATAAAGGATTCAGCCTGAACAGCTTCACGGTATCCTTGAACAGGTTTTCCTGGTAGGCGCAACAGGCGACAAGGCTCTCCCTGTCGATTATCGCCGTCCTGGGCGCCTTCCAATCGCTGTACACGGCTTTTGGAAGTCCGTCCATAAACTCTCTCTTCACATTTTCGAAACCCTCTCCCGTGGCCCTGCTCAGATAGTCCAGTGCGACTTTCAGGCAGTATGGATTGCTTATAGTGAGGTTGTGTTGCGCCTTCAACAGTGCTCCCGATTGCTGGAGGTCCCAGCCAGCGACAAGAGACTTATCAAAAATCCTCTGCAACTGCTGGATAATATCTGTCTTGCCTGCGGTGAGTATCCTGAAAAGGTCGATAAAATACGTCTTGCCGGTGGAGTAATGGTGCAATACCAGATAACGGACCCTGTCGTCCAGGTTATGTGTCTTCTCGGCGAGATCCTCCAGCGCCCGGACCCAGATGAAAAACACTCTGGACTCCGGCAGGTCTGTAATTGATTTCTCAAGCTCGGCAAGTATCTCCTTACCCTGGAGGTAATTGTTTATGTATGTCACATTGCCCACAGAGACAGATGGGATCGGTATGGCAGCATACCTCGCAGGGACTATACCGTCGTCATCTGGCTCCATCGAAAGCCCGGTGAGGCGGGCAGTGTAATCAAGCGTGAGGTAAGGCTTCAGATCTCTCTTTCTGACTTTTTTCTTGACCGAGCCCGGGGGCAACCCAAACAGGGTCTCGAACTCATCTTTTTGAAGACTTCCATATAGTCTGAACACAGGATTCCTATGTAGTGCTCTATCGGCATTAAGAAGGGCATTGTAGAAGAACGTTGCCTCTACTGATGTGGGGCTGCATTCGATGTTAGTTACATCTTCGTCAGTAATAACATACAACCTCTGAGTCTGGAGAAATGTGTCCCGGAGTTTAAGGTCCTGGCACTTACTTTTTGAGACTTTGAACCAAGCATAGGTGAAGCGCCTGAAACCGAGCCCGGCTAGTCTGGCTGCCCTGGCCCGCAGCTTTCCGTCTTGCACCTGCGCCTCTAAACTGACCGTATTCCGCTGCTTTTGGAAATTCGCCCTCTGTGTTGCATAACGACTCTTCTTAGTCAGCCCGAGAGAGTCTAGCTCCGCTTCACTCAACAGGTCAGCTATATCTATAGTTTCGTCCGCGAATTTCTCGGCGTAGGGGTCGTAATGCACGACGTACAGAGACTCTCCAAGCCTGCGGTTGGCCCTCAAGCGACCCTCAGCCTGCAGGTAATGGTCATCTCGCTCGGCTGCAACCTTTTTCTGCAAACGGGGATCTATGAAGTATTTCTGTCCCCGCTCTTCGATCGACCCCTTCTGTAAAGGTTCGCCAATCTCCAGCTCCACTTCCGAAGCCATATGTGCCAGGTTCTTTTGGGGGATACCTATTAGGTGAAGAATATTTACACCCCTATCATAATAACGGTTGGAACCTTTTTCGTCCGCGTGCCAGTGGCCAGTTTCGAATTCCGGTAGAATCTCTCTGGCTAAAGCCTCGTATTTTTTGAATGTCAACAACCCCGAGTTTCTTTCTTTTTCGTAGCGGAATATCAGCTTCTCGTTCACCAGTTTCACCATCTGGTAGAACCTGCGGGCACGTTTGTGCCCGCTACTCAATTTTAACGGTATCACACCGGTTATAAGAATCCTCATCGGCCGACTCATCCCTTGCCTCCCTCCCAAATTTAACGAAATGCACCTTAACGTCACCGAAAAGTTTTGTGTAAACCTCCCTGTTTGCAGACGCGTCGAGAACGAGTAACTTCACCTTGCGATCTTGAAGTCTGCTGATCAGGTTACTTAATCGACTATCTTTACGCATTATGTGCAACTGCCCACCGGCGATGTAGACATTGCAGCCTCTCTGGTAGTTTATCGAGTTCAAGCAGTGGATCATCCGCCGGACGCTCTCCACAAGCCCTATTCTTCTAAGCAGTTCCTCCTCCCCAGAAGAACGCCACCGGGAGGAGAAGACTATTTTGGAAGGCTCGAAGTCCCCCAGCTGCCCAATAGATCTGAGCCTGTCCGACCCCGCCCGCAGCTTGTTCCGCAACTCCTCCGGTGTAAAATGTTTGAGATTCCCCTTCAGAGGGGGGGTTAAGATATCTATGTATTCTTTCGCTGCCTGCATTTTCTCTGTCCAGTCCCTTACGACTTTTTCAGGATCTATCTCGGCATCTAGGTTTTCTGCCGAATACTCTTTATAAATCGTCCGGCCATCTTTCAATCTGATTTTTTCAGTTTTGGTTGACGTCAATCTCGATATCCGGCCCAGGATCTCGATTATTTCAGGGTCGCGCGCGTCGAAGCGAGCGACAATCTCAGCAATCTCATCCAGATCGACCGTGTCCGTCTGGTACCGCGGGAGGTTATTGAATTCATCGACCACAACCAGATCACCGTCGAGGGGTACGTAGCTGCTGAAACTTACACTCAGCAACTCCGCGGAAGCCAGAAGGTCCCTGTCCCGCCGGAAAGGGCACTCGTTACGGTGCCCGCAACAGTCGCTACAGTATTTACTGACATAGGCATAGTGGCCCTGACTCTCTAGAAGCCGTATAAATTCATTTTTGCAATTGGCCTCTATAGTGGCCGTCGGCGTGTCTTTCTCTGCCTCTTCGCGAGTTCGCTCCCTGTGTCTCCCGATCTCCGCGTCATAGATATACCCATAGGGAGTTCTCCCGACCTGCACCTTAAAGCGCCTCAGCCCTTCCACGGACGGGTTTAAGGGTGATTGCGAGATATACACCACTCTCTTCGCCGGTCCCTTCAGAGCTTCAGGGTGTTCGGCTATTTTCATGCTTTTACCCGATCCTGTCGGGCTGCAGTCGACAAGAACGCTACGTCCGCCCCTGAAAACAAACTGCCCCCAAGCATCTACATCCGTCCCGGCTCCGGCAAACAGCTCCTGACTCAGCGTCTCGACCTCCTCGATATCCGTCGTCGTTAGCGTATACTCTATATGATTTGCGACCATCTGGTCACAAAATTCCTCTTCCATCGCCCGGGTGAGCTTTCTTGTCGTGTCGCTAAGCGCAATAAAGGCGGGATCTTCTCCATACTTCTTCTGGATGCTATGTTTGGTGCTGCAGGCATCTATAAACTCTACGAAACTCATCTCCAGCGGCATGGCAGGGGGCATAGCAGTGGAGGTTAGAAGAAAGTCGTCTATGCCTTTCTCGCGTGCACCGTAGGGAAGCCAGGCGAGGAAAGTCACGTCAGTGTTTAGATTTTCTACGTCCATAGCGGCTTTCACGATATTCTCGGCGATATGGGTGTTTTTCTGGTAAGTGTCTATGTCCGGCGCTATGTAAACGACTTCATAGAATTTTCCACTGGTGAAGAGGTGCTCAAGTATCTCACCGACTTTCGTGAAGGAGGATGCCCCGATGAGCCCGATAGCATCGTAGCCATAGTAGAAAGCAGCCACCTCCGCCTTGATCTCGCCTTCGACTATAATTAATTTAGATCCGTCTTTACCCGGTACAAAGGTATGGGACGGACGGCCGTATGTGTCCGTACCTTTCGATTTAGAGGCGAGCCATATGTATTTGGAACCCCCGTACAGGTTTCGTTTGTGGTAATCAACCAGAAGCAGGTCTCCCCTTTCTGATAGGTTGTATAGGGGTATAAGTAGGCCGTTCTGAAGGTTATCTACCTTTATCTTCCCTTTATTCGCGGCAGTTAGTGCGGGGTGTTTCCTCAGTACGAGCTGTTCAGATCTGGTACAGACGATCTCCGAGCCCTTCCGCTCGACAAATGCGTAGCCCCTCCCGCACATGGATTCCGCAAGCTCTTGCGGGACTCCGCGATCTTCTACCAGATAACGCAGCGTCTCTTCCCGGTCCGGCCGGGCGTTGCGGATGAGTTTTTTCCACGTGGTATCTAGCAACTGCGCGGTAGTGTTATCTATACTTTTTTCCCGTCTCCGGGTATAACTGCTTCTGGGCGCACCGGGTACTTCGCCCTTGGCGCGGCACTTCAAACAGTAGTAGTTGCCCCCGTCGAGGAAGATGCCACAGTGGCCACCTGTATCACCGCATTCCGGGCACTGTATCGATACCCTAAACTTTCCACTTTCGGGTTTTACTTCGGGTAATCTTCGCAATTCGAGCATGATGATCACCTCTTAGGGCAGAGATTCTCGGTGCCCCGCTCCTGATGTAGTCTGTAGCTGCCAGCTATACCCCCAAGCCGATAGACTATCCTTTTAATTAAATATATATTTAATAGCGTATCGGTCTGGGGGTATACCTGTAAGCCAGGAGATAGACCAGGAGGGGCAGAGCTCCATTCTCTGCCCATAAGCGTGCAACTCGACCTCGAATCGTGTTTTTCTATCGAGAAGGTGTCTAGCAACCTGGTATGCCGTGCGCAAGAACTGTCTTCCAGTGCAGGTTGTGGTATAATTGTGTTGTAGATTGATACTTCCTCTGGTACTTCCCCGGCCGTCTTGCAGGAGACGGCTGTTTCTTTTTTCATAATTCCCTCCTATTTCTGCAAGAAAGACCTTCCTCAGGTCTACTTATTGTCGTATTCGCCTAACAATGAGGTTTTCAATTCTTCCAGTTAACCAGGTTTTGGTCCCTCGTATTACAAGCATATACCCGGCGTGGGTACCCCTGCAGACGAGGGGTAGTTCCCTAGACCTCCGTTGGGGGACACTGCATGTATACTTATGTTTCGTGCCGATGGGACGGTTCCTACGGAAGGAATCGATCAGCTAAAAAGAAAACAGTGCCATTGAATCACCTCCACAGATTCGGTAAAAGAAAAATTTGAATGTTTCCACACTCGAAATTTTCCTTTTAGGGGTAACCCCTGTAGAAGTGCTCTAAGGCACTGTCGGTTAGTAGGAAATTAACGGGACAGTTACCGACCGGAAGGTTTCATATTTACAGGCACCTTACCTGATCGAGGTACACATCGGTGGCAACCACTTGTCCGCATATTCACTTGTATCTTTAATTATACCTCGTATTCGATTTTTTTGTAGTCATTCCCCGGAAGAAAGCGGGTGGTCACAGACCGTGGGTGTGTGAAAGGGTCACCCCTGCCTATCAGTTACTCTGAGGGTCCTGCTATCTAGTAGACTGACATACAACACTTCAGCACTGTTCACCAGCGGGGAGACATGGATGCCGTACACCATTCCATAATACTGCTGCGAAGGATGGCAGGTTATGACATACAACATCTTCAGTTTCCGTTTAATCCTGGGGTGTCTGTACAACAGACGCAGCAGTTCTTGTCGTACTGACCGTCCTGACACATCACTATGGAATAACGCATATCCCGTATGTTTTTCTCGCCACAAACAGGGTGAGAACACTTCCTTTTTTAACTCTCTACGCAACCTCAACCTCGCAAGGAGAGGCAGTCTCAACAAAATCACTTTCGACATCGGCACACCCCACTGGAATAATTTGGCGGGCTAACACACCCCGCTTGTATTATATACATCGCACCCCGGTTATCGTGCTTTCCCGTTTCCAGTACCTCTTCCCCCTGGAGGTGAATAGCTCCGTTGAGACTGCCGCGGACCTACATTCTCCACCCTTAACCCCTGGGCACGGTGGTTGTATATATCGAATGCGTCCATCTGGATGCAATTCCTCCTTTACCTGTCTGATACAATAGACATTTCTCGAAATGGAGGTGACCGGCTTCCCATGCACTGCACCTAAAACGGATCCGGGTGCCAGAACCAGACTGAATAGATATATATATACTAGGTTATCTGGTCCTGGCACCGGGGACCGTTTTACCCAGACCACTCTACAAGCCGCATACCATCAGTCGTCAGATCTGGTTAACCTCCAATTCATAACAGAGCGTGTACGGCTTGCAGGGCTTGTTACAGTTAAAATTTCAGTTTCTTCCTTCCACTACCTGCACCCACGGGTTTGCGCACAACTCTGGTGGAATTCCTGCCGGAGGGTGCCTGCCTGGGGGTAGATTCCTCACCGTCGCCGGTACCGTCCCCGGAGTTTCCATCCTTCTTGTCCGACAGAACGAAGTTGACCTCGTCTGCCCGGATATAGGTGTAGCTCGTGTAGGTGTCGTCGTCGTTCTTGACAGTATCGATGTGGAGACTGCCAACCACCTCGATCGGTTTTCCCTTCTGGAAGTACTGCGCGACGAAGTCGGCCCTACCGGCACCGTAAACCTTGACCTGAATGAAGTCCGCCGACTGCTGTCCCTCTTTCGCCCACCTGCGGTCGACGGCGACGCGGAACTCCGCCACCTTGTTCTCCTCACCGATCTCCCTGACTACCG
>ERZ795056.5155-NODE-5155-length-13199-cov-8.666464_pt1 | contig 13199 bp, 7 predicted proteins | sample MGYA00375140_ERZ795056 | MGnify/ENA primary metagenome ERZ795056 (study PRJEB30185, sample SAMN05720227) | activated sludge metagenome | isolation source: Anaerobic digester | place: USA | collected 2015-03-09 ...
TACTGGGGTTTTTCTCTCCTGCTATCCAGATGAATCCATCTTTCACTTTGAAGTCCAACAGTATTTCTCCCTCACTAGTGTTAATTGGGATTGTTCCGATCATTTGCCCGAAACCATTTAAAAGCATAAGTGCAGATTTACCTTTACTTGCTGCCAAATCCCAATATCCGAAAAGAGCACAATTCAAATCGTCCGATACTCGTTCTATCCCGCTAAATCCACCAAAGAAGCCTGTCCATTTTGTCGAGATTGTGTCTCCATTTTCATTAAATTTCAGCAAAATGGCACCTCCTACACTTGGATTAAAGATTTTCCATCTATCTGAGTATCCACATCCAAGGTAGGTTCCATCACTTAGTTTAATTACATCGCTTAACTTTTCATAGCTTGAAAGGGGTATCTTCTTCTCCCAGATCAAATTCTGGCTTTGCCCCTGAAAAACGATCAGACCCCAAAACAGACAGAAACAAAAAACGCGATTCATGGGATTTTCGGAACGGGACATGGCAAAGGGGATTTTGTGGAGCAAAATAATATGAAATGATGAGTGATGAATAATAGAATGCAGGGCGATTCGAGGGGAAATGAAGATTTGAGGAATCAGTACAAAGTAATCCGTAATCAGGTTAGAAAGTAGTTTGGATATCTCAGGTTTTAAGTCAAAGGTCAAAACGCAAAGGGAGATTGTGGTACGAAACCAACGAAAGGTAAAAAGTGGAACCGCATTCAACCCAAAGTGCGCCCCTGCATTCCATTCATAATTTATAATTTATAATTCATCATTCAATCAGGCAGTTAACCTAAAAATAGCAGCCTTAACCAATAACCACTCATCACAAACCACTCATCAGTTTTTCTCCCACTTCCCCGTCCAGACTTTGCCGTTTCGTTGCAGACGGTACTGGTAGAGGCCGGAAGGAAAGGTTTGGGTGGAGATGCCTTTTTCGGGGAGGTATTCGCCTTTCCAGACGGTGCGGCCCTGCATATCGGTAAACGACACCTGGCCCGGACCTGCCAGTATGGTAAATTTTACATTTCCGCTACCCGGATTGGGAAAGGGAATCGGCTCGGCATTGGTCTGAAGAGATTCCATCGCTTTGGCCGAGGTGGGGTTGAAGGGGATGCCAAGGCCGCCGAATTTACAGATGTAAAGGTTGGTGGTGCTGAAATTGAGTGGAAAAATATTGCCAACCGCTACTCCTGAACTATCTGAGTTGAAATAAATATCAAGAATGCTTTTATACTCCTGAATCATTCCTGGTGCCATAAAATTAAGTGAAGACAACACAACAGAATCGGAGGAAAGTCTTATAATCTTAGATGTTGGTGGGCTTGATTTACCATAATGATAAACAATTGAACCGTCTGAAAAGACAAAACGTTCACCCGTTCCTCCCGAGCTTATTCCTCCCCAGATACGGGCACCCGTACTGTCGTGCTTCCCAATGTAATATGAGGGGGGACTGGTATTTCGGTTTGCGGCCACTAAACAGCTTCCATCAGGCATCTGATTTACGCCTGCTGCCTGCCATCCTCCATTGATTGGATTTGTAAAATAGGATCGGTACTGAATCTGGTTGCCCGCCGTATCGATTTCAAAGGCGCAGAGTTTGGTGCCTGCAGTTCCGGAAAAAAGGATGTTGCCGTTGGGCATGAATTCCATCTTTTCTCCTCTGCTTGTCTGGTCGTTTCCATTGTAGACAAAGGAAAAAACTTCGGTACCATCCAACCGGAGTTTCTTCAACATAAAATCAAAGGTTAGTCCTCCTGGATAAAATATACTGGGGTTTTTCTCTCCTGCTATCCAGATGAATCCATCTTTCACTTTGAAGTCTAACAGTGTTTCTCCCTCACCAGTGTTAATCGGGATTGTTCCGATCATTTGCCCGAAACCATCAATAAGCATGAGTCCAGATTTACCTTTACTGGCTGCCAAATCCCAATATCCGAAAAGAGCGTAGTTCAAATTGTCCGATACTCGTTCTATCCCGCTAAATCCACCATAGAAGCCTGTCCATTTTGTAGAGATTGTGTCACCATTTTCATTAAATTTCAGCAAAATGGCACCTCCAACACTTGGATTAAAGATTTGCCATCTTTCAGAGTATCCGCATCCAAGGTAGGTTCCGTCACTTAGTTTAATTACATCGCTTACATTTTCATAGCTTGAAAGGGGTATCTTCTTCTCCCAGATCAAATTCTGGCTTTGCCCCAAAATGGGACAAAGCCAGATTATTAAGAACAAGATCCTTAGAATATGCATGTGAGCTATTTAATTACAACCAGTTTTCGGGTGCCAATAATTTTACCACTTTCTGAAAAACTATAGCCATACACCCCAGCCGGTAAACTCTGAACTGAAAACTGGGGTTGGAGGGCTCCTTTACCAAAGATGAGATGTTTCATTTGATTGGCCTTGCCATCCAAACTAAAAATGGATAGTTGATATGTTTCATTTGAATTGGCTGGAATGAATATAGGAATAATTAGCTGATCAGTTGCAGGGTTTGGCACCACATCGCCCAAAATAGCTTGATTTCCGCTCTCATTTTCAAAGGGAATAATATTAGTGACGGATGAACCTTCTGGAGCCACGGCCATAGCCCAAAGCAAATGATTCCTCATTCCTACTTCACCTCCATCCATCCTTTCCACTCCTTCCCAAAGCTACTCACCCTGAAAAAGTAAGTGCCCGATAAAAGGCTCGTATTCGGCCAGTTATTTTGGTAGGAATCCGTTTCAAAAACGATTTGGCCCCAGCGGTTGTAGATACGGACGGATACCGGCTGGTGGTAGAGGATATTGCCCATTTCCCAGCTGTCGTTGAGGTTGTCGTTGTTGGCAGTAACCAGATTGGGAATAAAGAGAGGATACAACTCCCGGCAGGATTCTGGATTAGGAACGGGTGAAAACACCAGATCGGTTCCGGCACAGCCCAATCGGTTTAGGCTTTTGATGGTAAGCCGACTGTCGGCTTGGGTTTGAGTCCCATCAAACCAATGCACGGTCAACGTTGAATCGGTCTCTTCCACCACTTCACCACCTTCCACCTCAACAGTATTGACTTTTGAATTAGTACTTATCACTTTGTATTCCTTCGTTTCCTCATTGCCCAGACAGTGGCCATTGTCGCTTGCCACCAGTTGCACAACAGGCAAAGGTTCAACCACTATGGTGACGGTATCGCTGGCACCCGATGTACAACCCTCCTCCGTCTGATGAATGGCCCAGTATTTTCCTGCTCCCGAAACCGACACCGAATCACCTGTCTGGCCTGTATTCCAGACCACAGAACTGCCAGTACTTTGAACTTTCAACGTTGAACTTTGAACTCCGGTACACACTTCCACCAATTGAGGCGACTCTAACACCGGAGAAACTGGTACTAAAACGTTTTTCACGCTGACAACAAGCGTATCGCCCACCTTCATCCCGCAACCCACCGAATTACTGACCGAATCCAGAGAATACAAACCGGTTTGGCGGACGATGGTAAACGAAGCCGTATCACCTGTACTCCAGAAATATTGATTTCCCACAACAGGATTCAGCACCTTTAAAATGACGGAATCGCCTTTGCAGGGAACGGTTTTTTGGATGGTGGAAACCATGGGTCTTGCCGGAAGAGGCTTTATTTCGACCGATATGGTTTTCTCAAACACATCCCCGCAACGGCTAAAGGCACGGCAGGAAAAGGTATAGTTGCCGGGAGCCAGTTGGCGGGTGGGAATCTTTTGCCAGGTGAGGGTATCGAGCTTCACCGAAGCCGGAAAAGCAGGACTCACCGTCCATTGAAACCGTTCTGCCCCGGCCCCATAGCCGGAAAGCTCGAGGGTGTCACTTTGGCAAATGCTTCGTTTGTTGGCCTGAAGCTGGAAGATGCCCGCGTTGCGGACGAAGGTTTGGTTGAGGGTAGGGAAAAAAGAGCCGTTTAGACCTGCTTTAAAAGGATGAGGTCCTGGACGTAAATTGTAATCCCGTAATTTTAACTGACAACTTATTCCCCTTTTGTCTGGACAATGAATTACAGACATGAGTGAATCCTTATTTGAACCTGGACTAATGTAAATTTTACCATCAATGGCAAGTTGAAATCGAGGAGAAAAGGGAAATGGCTCAGGCTTGGTAGAAATGAACCGATCGATTTTTCCGAGATACATTTTGCTTTGTTCGATAGCGGCAGAATCAAACACTGAAAGATCATACTGCCAGAAAAACCCTGGCCCGTCTGTATCAATTGCAACAGCCCTTCGAAAACCGGAACTGAGGTACAATAATCTTGAATCTGGTGAAAAGCAGCCATCCGGAAAACTGTTTGGATAAAGGCCGGATGATATCGTGGTATCCCGAATCAATACTTTGTTTAAAAAAACTCCGGAACTTCGGTCAAATTGGTAAAGCTCATGGAAAGGGTATTCCAGCGATCTTCTGGGAACAAAAAGCATCCGGCTGTTTGGTGAAGTTTTCAACTGACAATCTCTTCCATTGGTTGTAAAGGGAGGAAGATAGGAAGGTTTTCGTGCAGGAGAATCAATATCCGTGTACACAGTATCAACTACCCCATCCCGGGTGACAAGGAAAGCCATCAGAGAGTCCGTGTTTTGGATTCGGGCAATCAGCCAGCTGTCACGACCATTGGCGTGCAACATACATGCCAGTTGGTCGGCAACTCCGTTGTAAATCAATTTCAAAGTTGATGGATCAACATCGCCTCGACCCTGATCCAACTTTGAATTGACTTGCCGAACGGTAATTCTAGGCTTCACGTCATTGACGTTGATGAATAAACGGTACAAATGAGACGAATCCGGATGTGCAATAATTAGTTGCCCATTAGCAGTATTTGTTGAGTTCAGATCAACATCACCATGGGGCATCTTTTGGTAATTTGAATTGAAAATAATTTGATTGTTACAAGAGAATTGAAATTGGCCTATACTATCACACACAGTTGATGCGCCTCCATTACCTCCACCACCAATAACGTAGCTTAGTTGAGGGGGTGAAGTTTTGAAATTTATTAAATTAGCATTACCATAATGCCAAATTGCACCCTCTCTGTGCTGGGAAATGCAGCAGATTGAGAATTCAAAAAACAATAATGTAATGAGAAATTGTTGTTTCATGCCCAAAAAACGGGTCAGCAATTCGCAATTGCTGACCCTAATCTAAAAATCCAAGATCTTTTTTTATTTCACAATCACCAAAGGTTTTGTGCCTAAGTGCACCCCATCTGAGATAACCACCAACTGGTAAAAACCTCTTGCTAAACTGCTGAAATTGACCATCTGATCTTTATCCAACAAATTTAATTCAAATTGAATCTTTCCTAATGCGTCATATACCAAAACTTTGTCTCCTTTTGACACTCCATTTAAGGTAATGGTTCCATTTCCGGGATTAGGGAAAAAGCCCCATTGTCTTTTGAACTTGCCATTTTGATCATCTGGACTGGGCATTGTGAGTATTTCCAGATCGGGCGTTGAATCCTGAACATTTCGCCTGCATGTACTCTCGGAAGTTTGATTTGGCACTTTTGTGTAGGCCAAAGTTTTGAAAGCACCACTGGATTGTATTGAGACAGCATCAACCAAAATGCGGAATTTTGCGATATCCAAATTTGAATATTTATAACCTTCCACTTGGGAAGAAGAAATTAAGTATTGTTGTCCAAGAAGGGATGATGTAGGCGATTCGGTAATATCTTCAAACGTACTTGACGAAGTATTATAGAATTGAATTTTGACTGTCGTTGCAAAACTTGTAAATCCAGAACTAACCCTTAACTCCCGCCATGCATTCTGCCCTGTCCCCTCTTTCTCAATAGTAATTTCATACGTAACGTCTTGTCCTCCCACTGAATTGAAGTCTTCTGTGCATGGAGTTCCTGTTTCCAATACAATCGGACAAGGATTGCTTGGATTAGTTCCCAAATCCCAGATGTGGTTCGGATGAACCGTCACTGAACCCATATTATAACCAACACCATCAATGGTCATGGTACAAGTATACGTAGTTTGCGTAGTTGGATTAGCAACCGGGCTTGCAATATTGGTCGCACTGAGTCCACTAGAAGGAGACCATGAGAAAGTTGCAAAAGATCTGCTAACAAATTCTGAAATCCCAGATCCATCGATATTCCAGTTTATCTGGCTCCCGGAGGATCCGGTGAACAAATGATTACATTCAAGTTCTGGGACCTCTGCAAAATATAGATTATCAAAATAAAGATACTTATTATTAAATTCTCTTTGAGAGTTCGATGGTGTAAACCAATCTGCAGAAGTGATATTAGTTGTATTTGATCCTATAGAAAAACTATGATAATCTCCTGGTAAATACGGCATTGTAAAGACAGTCCTTTTTGATGCTGACCAGCCTCCCAAAATTCCAGATGCAAAAATATCTATTGGTTTAATAATTGTTAGAGGTAAAGGACTATTATTCTGTGTAAATCCCTGAATAATTATGGGAACTTGATATGGGATATAATATGACTTTTTACCTGCTCTGACATCAAAAGTAATAAAGTATTTCTTGTTTGTTTTTAAAGTTGAGACCAGTTTTTGAGAAATATAAACACTTTTTGCATCACCACCACATAGGCCATCATTCACTGAACTAGAGTTGGGGTCTGAATTCATAAAACTACCAATTTCTTGGCTACAGGTGCCAGATAAGTCAAAGTTTGTATTTCCATTTGGTCTGTAGTAATCGGCAACACCAGACCAATATTGAGCGTTGGAAATGCTTCCGGATCCCGATCCCCCTCCAGATGTTGACACTAAAGTTGTTCCAAAACCAGCATTGCATAAAAGGTTCGTACCAGCACAAGCTACTGTTGGGCCAGTAGGGACCACCATCCTTTTGCCATAAAACCCACCTTCTGCTGTATCAGAAAACGCACAGCCAAATGTATCGGTGATGGTTATCAGTGTGTAATCGAGTGTGTTTGCTATTTTGATGGAGTCACAATTTGGAGTCAAACAAGTGTCTTTATTAGTCCATTCAAACTGGTACGGTGCTGCTCCATTAATTCCAAGTGCATACGCAGTAAATGACGTATTTAACCCGCTCTGTAGAGTATTGTTACTCACGAGTCCTACCAAACTCCCAACGACAACATTCTGCGTGAAAGATTTAGAACAGCCTAATAGGCTATTTGTAACTTGAAGAACCACCTCTTGATTTCCGGATTCACTTGAACGAAAGAATGTTCCTTGCCAGGCATTTTGATTACCCGAAGGTAAATTCGAATATGCTGAACTTGGTGTGATGGTCCATTGATAAGAATAGGGTACATTTTGTCCGTTGACTGGATTTGCCATTGGCACTACACTAAAATTTGTTAGTAGGCCAGCACAACCTACTGAATCAAATTGGAAATTCGGCGAGGGATTCCAGATATGGATTGTATCCACCGCCGTCGTACACGTCGCCCCATTCTCAAATGTCCAAACGCCCCTGTAATTTCCTGCAAGGGTAGCGGAATACGAAGCACTGGTGGCACCTGAAATGTTAGCCCAACTTCCGCCAGTCGGTTGGCGTTGCCATTGAATGGTTCCGGTAAGCAGACTACTGTAACCGGAGGTAAAGGTTAGGGAAGTTCCTTCGCAAATGGTTGTACTGGAAGATGTAGGAGCCGATAAAGAGCAGGTATTGGCCTCTATTCCAAATCCGGCAGGAAACACATTCTGATCACTTTGCAATCCATGGTTATCTGTCGCTACAGCGTTGAAATCATGCGTACCCGCTGTTGCTGACCAGCTGTATGACCATGGACTTGCCATGTCGGTGTACACCAAATCGCCATCCACATAGAAATCAACCTGGCTCACCGTGCCATCGGCATCTGTTGCATTCACTGTCAACGAAAGTGGTCCTTCAGCATACGTAGGAAATTCAAGGTCGGGCGTCACGAATTCAATAATGGGCATAGTCCGGAATGAAATGGTTCTGGCTGCTGATGTTGTGTTCGCTCCATACGAATCCGTCGCTTTGGCTGTCAGGCTGTATGAGCCCCCAACGGTTGGAATGTAGCTAATGGAGTATGGAGAGCTTGTTTTCTCTCCAACCTTCGTTCCATTTGAATAAAATTCAACCTTTGAAAGATTGCTTTCGGCATCAGTAGCCGAAGCCTGAAAGGTGAAAGCCGATGCCCCTTCATTGTAGACACTATTATTGGCAGGACTGGACAAACTAATTGTGGGTGCAGAATTCACCAGAGTTACCGCAAAATCATCGAGCCACAAACCAACTGATTGGGTTGTGAATTTTTCTCCCCATAGTACAAAATATGGAGAGCCCGTAGAAGAAGGGGTATAGTTAACTGTAAATGTGGTATAGCTTCCGGTTGATACATACCCAAAATTTTGAATAGAGGTGGCCCCCGAACGAGCCTGGCTGGTATTGACACCCAAAACGAGTTTACGGGTGCTGGCTGTCGCTACCGAACACTTTATGGAGATTTGGTAAGTGTTTCCACCCGTGAGGCTAACGGAAGGAGTTGCAATGAAATAGTTGGTTTCATTGATGCAGGAACCCTGTTGCTGACCTTCTTCACATACAATTGTTGAGGTAAGGCAGCCTGAATTGCTGACACCACCTGTAGAAACCCGTGACCAGGTATTGCTACTGCCATTCACCCAGCTCTCAATCGAACTGTTGAAATTGGCAGAATACACCTGGGCTTTGAGGCCGTTGGATAGCGAAAAAAACATGAAGAATAGAAGGACGGGTATCAAACCTTTCAAAAGGCAGTTACCCATTGAAGAATATAAGAACTTTTTCATAAAATAGGGCAGGATAGAATTTGATGGTGAAGGACTTAAAAAATGACTTTTTTAGTGGACAATGGTTTTCATCCAAACAAGAGAATTTGTTCAACTTGATACAAATGAAATCCAATGAAGGTTATCCAGAAATTCTGGATAGTAAAAGCAGAACAGTTGATCACTCAACCATATGTCGGTTCGATTGTATCGAATCCGTCAGCAGATATTGTAAAATAAAATTGGAAAACCTCTGTAAAGTCGCGGGCAATCAGAGGTGCAGGTAGTAGCGGGATGATGAGGTATACATCGGGTCGGGATCGGTCATATTGGTATGTCTGGGAATAGGGAGAAAATTTATAAGGTGAACGATATATAGTTAAAACCGTATTCGGTATGGCATCAACGGGATGCCAACCTGATCCGGTGAAACGAATAAAGGGAATGCGGATTTTATTTCCAAATTATTCGTGAATTTCTAGTGAAAACACGGGGAGCGAAAATGCTGGAATTGATTATAAAGCACTGATAGCCAAAAAGAAAAAAATCAGAAATTTTATCAAAAGTAATACAGAAGCGATCTTACATAAACCTAAATATGGATCATATCTACACACATAAATAAGATGGAAGGTCACATACATTCCATTCATTTGCATCATGATCATGAAAACGAGCAATTCCTCATGGTACAAACGCACGAAAGGAGGATAACAAATGATTAACAAAATCAAATTCATTTGGGTGCCCGACCATCCCCCGATTTGGTTTCCATAAAAAAACACCACCCCCAACAGAGGTGGCGTTTCAATTAAATAAACCAAAATCATGAATCATGTCCCGTTGCAACCCCTGGGCAAAAACGGAAAATGAAAACGGTCGGAATGGCGTGGTTCTCACTTGTGCGTAGTCTTTGCGGAGCGAGACTACGCACTTTGAATACGTTTGCAGCTTGAAAACGAAGCCGAAGGCATTGGGACTCCGTCCCGGTAGGCATAGACAATTCGCAAGGCCTTGACACCCCCAACCAATAACCCGTTCATTCGTTGGTCCGCCCTAAAACAAAAAACCCCCGCCATGTACGGCAGGGGTGGTTGTCTTTGGTTCCGGAGAATCCTACGACAGTTCAGTTTTTCTGGCCTGAGCTCCTGCAAGCAGGTTCTGTGCCTCAGCGATCTGGAAATCAGTTTCGTTTTCGTTGTAAACGCCAGTGATGACACCAACGGCAGACGACGTCTCCAGACTGAATTCCAGTGCATAAATATCCGAATCCAAACTTCTTCTCTTCACCTCCAGGCGTTTCCATTCGGCAGAATTCACATCGGTGATGGCAGCCTGCTGACTGATTACGCTGTTCATATCGACTCGGGCGGCAGACAGATCGGAATTCCGATCGCTCAGAGACCTGGTCGAATTGGTGGCACGTAGAAAAATGTTGGCTTTGCGGGTTTGAGCAGTTAAGACCTCGTGCTCAGCGAAGGAGATCACACTGTCGATTTCTTTGACAGTCGTGACCAAAGACCATGGATATGGCTTTGACATATAATTTATTGTTCGGGAGTTTAGTTAGTTTTACCGAACGCCACAAAGGTAAAATCGGTTTTTTTTATATTCCTAATAAAATTTTCAGAAAATGCTAGTATTTAGAAATTCAGATTGAATATCAATGAATTGAAATTGAAAAAAAAATTTCAATTTCCCGGATATTCCGACGAAAAAAAAATAAAAATGGTCCGCACTAATAAGGACCAGGGGCATAATCCAACAGAGCTTCGGCCAGAAAATCCAATTCCCTTTGCTTCTGCCCCAACTGAAAACGGATCCCTTTCAGTGCCCTTGGCCCCTCCTCAGCATAATCCAACCGGACCTCCTCAAACCATATTTCGAGCAACTCTTTCAACCGGGGATTTTCCAAAACAATGTCCGATTCAAGCACCTGTTTTCCAAAAGCTAGGGCCGTTTCCTGGTATTCAATCTTCTGTACGATTTCCTTTTCCAACTTCCGAAGCTGTTGGATGTCCCGTTCGCAGGTTTGCTGTTTGCGCTTAAAATCCTCGTTTTTTTTGGGAAAGGTAATCGTACTATCCGGAAGACCCGGCCATGGGGAATCCCCATTTTTTATGGATTCCAAGAGTTGATTGAATTGACTAAACAAGATTTCAGCCTCCGAAGGCAACTTTCTTTTTTGGGCTTCTGCCAGGTTCACAAGGGTTTGCGATACACCGAGCCATTTAGCCAACCGGGACTGGCCAATGTGAATTTTGGTTCTGAAAGAAGAGAACGAGCTCATAGCGCTTAAAAATTATGTCCGATTTTGTAATAGCAATTGTTGTAATAATTTTTTTCTATTACAAACTTACCTATTACAACTTTGTAATAGAAAACCTTGTAGTAATTTTTTTTTATTACAAATATTCCTATTACAAAAAGGAATTCAAAAAATCAGGTCCCATTGTCTCTTGAATTCAAGTTCGTTCTTTTCGGTCAACTGTCGTGTTGTTTCGTTGAGATTGAACAGGTTTACAACCCAGCTTTAGCAGTGGGCGACACACGCACCTGGTCTGTGTAGTTACTAATTCATAAGCCCGGAATCAGGATGGATTGCGCAAGCCGAAGCGTTTAGCCGAAGAAAAAGAGGCCATTGTAGGATACCGGGCGACCCGATCAGTTTTCCTGAAACTCCCAGGCAGACAGATACAGCGCATTCTGCTGCATGTAGTCCAGCAGCTTGTCGTAAAATCCAAAACCAGCCAGGGTAGCGGAATCGCCAATCAGCACCAACCGCATCCGGGCCCGGGTAATGGCCACGTTCATGCGGCGGATGTCGCGGAGAAAACCTATGTCGCCACGGTCGTTGCTGCGCACCAGACTTATGTACACCAGATCGGCTTCCTGTCCCTGAAACCCATCCACCGTGCCCACCCGGAAAATGACCCGTCCGTTTTCCTGTTTATCCAATGACGGGATGTCCTTTTTCAGTCGCTCCACCTGCTCACGGTATGGCGAGATGATGGAAATGCGCATGGGTTTTTTCATGGCATCGCGTTCACTGCCTGTGGTTTCGAGCCACTGTCCTAAATGACGGAGCAGCAACCGGGCTTCCTCGGGATTTGACAAGCCCGTGCTTTCGCGGTGGAACATTTCTTCGTAGCCTGTTCCGGCTGTATCAATAAACGTGAAGGGATGATTTTCGGGAGAATCGCCTTTCCATAAAAGGGTATTCTTCACACTGGCATCTCCCTGCAGACGGTTCTCATAAAAATACCCGGAACTAAACTGCATAATGGTGTCGTGCATCCGGTACTGGGTTTCGAGCATGGCCCGGAGTTCGGGTCCGCCCCGTTCGGAGATTTTTTCGAGCAGCGTTTTCTCGAGACCCAGCCTTGCCGCTTCTTTCGATTTCACGGTCGGTGGTAACTGGCAATGGTCACCGGCCAGCACCAGTTTATCGGCTTTGAGAACCGGGATCCAGCAGGCGGGTTCCAGAGCCTGTCCGGCCTCGTCGATCAGCACCATTTCAAAACGCTTTCCTTTCAGAAACGGACTGGAAGCTCCCACCAACGTACATACAAAGGCCTGCGTACTTTCCCTGGCGCCATCGAGGACGTATTTCTCCATATTGGCGATCTGGGACAGGATGCTTTTGGCTTCTTTCAGCATCATCTGTTTTTGCTCCCGTTCGCTGCGGTCGTAGTATTTCTTATAGGAATACGCCATCCGCTTGAGTTCATAGGCCAGTTTGCGGAGACGTTTGATTTCCTTCGCTTCCACATGGTTGGAAATGAGGAAGTCCATGGTGTAAGGCAGAATGTCGTCACTGATCCGGGCCGGGTTTCCGATGCGGAGAACCTTGGTTCCGGCCGCTGCCAGTTTTTCGGTGAGGAGATCGGCCGCCGCATTGGAAGGCGCACAAACCAGCACCTGCTTCATATACAACAATGCCGTTTGAACAGCCGCCACCAACGTCGTCGTTTTTCCGGTTCCGGGAGGTCCGTGAATCACAAACACGTCCTTGGCGGCCATCATCCGGGCGATGGCGGTTTGCTGGGAAGTATTCAGATGGCGGACGGGCCAGTTTTCGGTTTTCAGCGAAGCCAGATCCTGAAAATCTCCCTCCGCATAACCAAGGGCCACATCGCGGATTCGCTCGAGTCTGGAACCTTCCGGTGCCTGCCGCAGTTTGTCGAGGGCAAACTTCATTTCGCGGTAGCTGTTCTCATCAAACAGAAGATCCACCCCGATGTGTCGCTCGTCGATCCAGTCGGGCAGTTCTTCTTCCAGAATCTGTATTTCCATCCGGCTCTGATCCACCGACAGAATCGTTCCCGCCAGTTGCTGAACTTTCTGGCCCACCGGTGCATTCCAGAATACTGCGGCCTGGGCACCACTTTGGAACTGGTGCGGCTGGTTGAATTCCACATTCCGCTC
>ERZ795056.5157-NODE-5157-length-13194-cov-42.390441_pt1 | contig 13194 bp, 12 predicted proteins | sample MGYA00375140_ERZ795056 | MGnify/ENA primary metagenome ERZ795056 (study PRJEB30185, sample SAMN05720227) | activated sludge metagenome | isolation source: Anaerobic digester | place: USA | collected 2015-03-09 ...
GCAATAAATCAGCCTCACAGTTTCTCATTACACAACGTCTTGCCGGTAATTTTGCTCAACGAATCGCATGAATCTGCAACAAATTAAGTACATTTGCGCCGTCGTCGAAAGCGGCTTTAGTGTGTCCGACGCTGCCGTGGCGTGCTACACCGCGCAGCCCGTCGTCAGCAAACATATCAAAACGCTGGAAGACGAGCTAGGACTCAAGATTTTCGAGCGCCGCGGCAAACGCTTCGTGGGCCTTACGCAGGCGGGCGAGGAGGCGTACGCCATTGCCAAGCGACTCAACGGCGATGCGACGAGCCTTAAGGCGCTCGCGTCCGACATGACCAACGCCAAAGCTGGCGTGCTGACCATTGCCACCACGCACACGCAGGCGCGCTACGTGCTTCCTCGCGTAGTCACACAGTTCGGCGCGAAGTATCCCGATGTGAAGCTAAAGCTCAAGCAGGGCAACCCGAAGCAATGCGCTGACTGGGTGGCGGGGAGCGAGGCCGATATTGCGATTGCGACCGAAGCGTTGTCGCTGGATCCACTGCTGGTGACGCTGCCCTGCTATCGCTGGAATCGCTGCGTGATTGCGCCGCCGAAACATCCGTTGTGCAAGGAAAAAGTGCTCACGATTGAGGCGCTCTCGAAGTATCCGTTGATTACTTACGACACGGCGTTTACGGGACGCTCTCAAGTAGATCGCGCGTTCGCAAGCGTGGGCGTGACGCCGAACGTCGCGCTCACCGCGCTTGACTCTGATGTGATCAAAACCTATGTGCGCCTCAACGTCGGCGTCGGCATCCTTGCCGAAATGGCCTACGAACCGAAGGTGGATTCCGACCTGAAACGCATCGACGCGTCGCACTTGTTTGCGCCCTCGGTGACGCGTGTTGGACTTCGCCGCAATGCGTTTTTACGGCGCTTTGCCTACGACTTTATCGTGATGTTTGCTCCGTCGCTTAAGCGCACGGAGATCGAAGAGGCTGTGTTTGCATCGCGCTGATCCAGCAGCGGAAGTCATTGCCGACCCGGTAGAGCCAGCGCACCCAAACGCCCATCTCATCGCCCGCTACGCCGACGGCCGTGCGCGCATGCGCTTGACGTGGCTGCTTGCCGCCCTGTCGATGCTCGGCCCGTTTTCGATCGATACTTATCTGCCGGCGTTCCCCGCGATGGAAGCCGCGTTGCCTGCGACCGAAGTGCAGATGCAGCTCTCGCTCACGGTCTACTTCATCGGTTTCGCGATTGTCTCGTTGTTTCACGGCGCGATCAGTGACGCCATTGGCCGCAAGCCGGTCATCGTCGGCACGATTTGCGTTCACGTGCTGGGCTCCATCGGTTGTGCCCTCTCGCAGTCAATTGACGCGCTCTTAGCGTTTCGCGCATTGCAAGGTTGCTTCGCGGGCGCAGGCTATGTAGTGGGGCGCGCGGTCGTACGCGATTTGTTTGAAGGCGACGAGGCGCAGCGTCAAATTTCGCGCATCCAGATGCTCTTCGCGCTGGCGCCGATCATCGCGCCGATTCTGGGCGGATGGCTGGTCGCGCACATGGCGTGGCCCGCGATTTTTTGGTTTCTTGCCGGCTTCGGGGCATTGCTCGCGATTTGGTGCTTCTTCGGACTGGAAGAGACGCATCACGGCGATCACCGCTTGGCGTTCGCCGTGCGGCCGCTGACGCGAAACTACTGGCGAATTTTCTTCAACAAATCGTTTCAGCCGCTGGCGGCGATTGCGGGCATTAACTTCGTCGGTTTTTTTGTGTACATCGCTGGCGCGCCGGCATTCTTGATGCGTCATTTGGGGCTCACCAGCAAAGACTTCGCGCTGCTGTTCATTCCCAGCATCATTGGCATCACCTGCGCCGCGTGGCTATCCGGGAGGCTCGCCGGACGGATCACCCGTGATCGGCAAATAAACTGGGGCTTCGCCATTATGGGCGCTGGTGCAGTCATCAATCTCGCTGTCAGCGTCGCACTGCCCGCAAGCGTTGTTGGCAATATCGCCCCCATCGTGATCTACAACTTCGGCATGGCACTCATCACTCCCTGCATCAGCATTAAGCTACTCGACGCCTTTCCATTGGCGCGCGGCAGCGTCTCCGCCTTGCAGTCGTCGACCCATGTGGCGATGATGGCGGTGACCAGCGCACTCGTAGTGCCGTTCGCGCAGCAAAGCTTGGTACGCTTTGCCTCCGTGATGCTCGCCTCGACCGTTGTCGGTGCCATCATTTGGAAAATTTATTTGGCGACGCATCCGGCAGAATCGTCTCCGACCTCTTCAACTGCATAACGCCTACGAATCATCATGCTCCGCTTCCACCGCCGCCTTGTCTCTAGCTTCTGTGCGTTCGCTATTGCGACGCTGTTCACCACTTTGTTGCCGACGGCGTCCTTGGCGCAGGTCAACAAAGATCTGCCGGTGATTGAGCTTTCGATTAAGAACGTGAAGCTCAAAGCGGAAGTCGCGGCGGACAACAACTCCCGAATGGTTGGCTTGATGAACCGCTTTTCGCTCAAACCGGACACCGGCATGATCTTCGTGTTTGCCGAGAGCCAGCCGCTGGGCTTCTGGATGAAAAACACCTTCGTGCCGCTCTCCATTGCCTACATCGACAGTAAAGGCGTGATCCTCAATATTCTTGACATGAAGCCGCATGACGAAACCGCCCACCCGTCGGCAGGCCCGGCGCTCTATGCGCTCGAAATGAAGCAGGGCTGGTTCAAAGAGCGTGGCATCGTGGCGGGCGACAAGCTCGTTGGGCTGGAAAAAGCAGGCAAGGGGAAGTAACGACCCGTCGCCCAATACTGTTCGGTTAGCGAAAACGAGCCATTTTTTGCCACTGATTTACACAGATTACACAGAGCACAGAAGCAAAAATCTGTGTTCATCTGTGGAAATCTGTGGCAAAAATCTCTCAACCGAACCGTAACGGGTCTTCACCAGATTTCGCCCGTTTACAGCTTTATCGGTCAAGCGACTGACGGGTGGTCGTTCTAGGCCATTTAGTCGGATACTCGACTTGCTCCAAAAACTGGCCATAATCACCGTTTGGTGGTCTCTGCAACCAGAAAGCTGTTTCCAACGATTTCCGCGGTGGCCGTTGATTTTTTTCCGCGGAGCGGCTCCGGCGACGACGTGCACACCCATGAAACAATAGGTTCATGCAAACCGAAATTCTTCTTCCCAAGCACGTCCCCATCGCCTACAGCACGCGCGGAGCACATGTTGAAAATGTGTTTTACGGCTCGATTGCCGTTGTGGATGGCGCTGGCAACCTGCTGGCGCACGTCGGCGACGTCGATTACCCGATCTTCACACGCTCCGCCCTGAAACCGCTGCAGGCTCTGCCGCTCATTGCGAATCCAAAATTTGCTGAGTTCGGCTTGACGTCTGCCGAAATCGCGTTTCTCTGTTCAAGCCACAACGGTGAGGCGATCCACGCGGACACCGCCGCGCGCCTGCTGGCCAAGGTGGGCCTGACCGACAGCGCGCTGCAATGTGGAAACCATGCACCGTATTGGTACAAATGGAATAACGGCACGCCGGAGCCTGGCAAACGTTGGAGCTCGCTCTTTCACAATTGCTCGGGGAAGCACTCCGGCATGCTCTTGCACGCCAAGCTCCTCGCGGCCGAATCCTCGACCTACCTTGAGCCGGACCATCCAGCGCAGCTCCTCATTCGTGAAGCCGTGGCATATGCCTGCGGTGAAGCCGATCCCGCGAAAATGGCGTGGGGGACGGATGGTTGCAGCGCGCCAAACTTTGCCGTTTCTCTGCGCGGATTGGCGCGCGCGTTCGCGTGGCTCACGAATGCAGACGACGACGCTCGCTACGGCGCCGCCCCCCGAATCCTCTTCGACGCCATGTCGACGCACCCGGAAATGGTGTCCGGCGAGGGCCGCAACGACTTGGCACTTGCCCAAGCCGGGCGCGGTGATTGGGCCAACAAGGTCGGCGCCGACGGGGTGCAGACCTTGGCCTGCCGCTCGCGGGGCATCGGCATTGCCGCGAAAGTCAGTGATGGCGACATCAAAGCGCTTATGGTCGCGTTTTGCAATGTGCTCGAACAGCTCGGCATGCTGGATGACGCGGCGCGCGCAGCGTTGGCGAGCTGGGCCGGCGTTTCGATCAAATCAGTGCGTGGTATTGAAGTCGGCCGACTTCAGCCCCATGTATTGCTGAGGCGTTGAGCGACGTTAAGTTGCTGCGCGCGCTGAACTTTTCCCCCCGAAGTCCGGTCATTCACACAGATAAGCGTCGGCGAAGCCAGGCGAACACAAGAAAAAAGGGATAACCGCTGATGAGCGACCGCGTGGTCGATCAAGAACTCGTGGAACGCGTACAGGCAGGCGATAAGCGTGCCTTCGATCTCCTCGTCCTCAAATACCAGCGCAAAGTGCAGCGGCTGGTGTCTCGCTTTGTGCGCGACTCAGGCGAAGTGGACGACGTCGTTCAAGAGGCCTTTATCAAGGCCTATCGTGCGTTGCCGACCTTTCGTGGCGACGCAGCGTTTTATACGTGGATTTACCGGATTGCCATCAACTGCGCCAAGAACTATTTGGCCAGCCCCGGGCGCCGGATTGTCCCGATGAGCGATTTGATCTCAGATGATGACGATGATGCGGAATCTTTTGACCGCAACGAAGGTCTACACGACGTTGCAACCCCAGATGCCGAATACGCCACCAAACAAATTGGCGAAACGGTGAACCGGGCGATGGCGGCGCTGCCAGAAGATCTGCGCATGGCGGTCACGCTACGCGAAATTGAGGGTTTGAGTTACGAAGAGATCGCAGAGGCGATGGATTGCCCGATCGGAACAGTGCGCAGCCGCATTTTCCGAGCACGAGAAGCAATCGCGACCGAATTGCGACCGTTACTGGGAACACGGGAAGACAGGAGATGGTAAGGACACTATGGACACAACCATGAAATCACCGGATGCTGGAGCAGCGATGGCGCCCGACGCCGCCACACGCGAACAAATTTCTCGTTGGATGGATGGCGACATCGCGCCCAATGAAATCGAACTGGCCATGGCCACGCTTTCCCGTGAAGAAGGTCGCTATTGCTGGGCCGAAATGCACTTTGTCGGCGATTGCATCCGCGGCATCGAACACGCACCGCCGAGCGGTTGCGCTGATCGCATTCGTTCAGCGATTGCGGTTGAGCCTGCGATCCTCGCGCCCGCTGGCAAGCGCCTGCGCCAAGACCGAGAAATCAAGGAGCGCGGACTGTTTAGCGCTATGACTTCGATGGGCCGCGGAGGCCGTGCTTGGGCGACGGCCGCTGCCGTTGCGGCCGTTGGCTTCGTCGGTACCGTTGTCTATAAAGATCAAGTGAGCGCGCCGCAAGTCGCTGTTGCGCCTGTCTCGCCATCCGTTGGCTTCGCGTCGGCGACGCCAGCAGCCAATGCGAAGGGCAACGCCGAATTCAACGCCTATTTGCAAGCGCATCAAGAAAGCGCTGACGTGTCGAGCCTGTCGCCGATGCGCCAATATTTGCGTCCCGCCGTCATCGTCCAAGCGCAGTAGGATAGGAGCACTGCCCGTGATTTTTGCGGTTTCTAAGACGAACTTACTTCGTCATGTTTTTCGGGCGCGGCGGTGGCGAACGCTGCCGTGGCTCGCCGCCGCGCTCACGAGCGCGCCTGTGGTGGTGTTTGCCCAATGGCCACAAGGCTTGGGCAATGGTTCCCCGCATGTCAGCAGCGCGCCGCAGTCGAGCGTAGTACCCAGTATTGGCCAAATCCTGCAACAGGCGGCGAGCGCGGCTTCCACGCTCAATTACACCGGCACCATCACCTACCAACGCCGCGGTGCCGTCGAGACGTCGCGTGTAGTGCATTTGTTTGAAAATGGCGTGGAAATGGAGCGCATCACCACGCTCGACGGCCCGCCGTTTGAGGTCGTTCGCGTGAACGACGAACTCACCTGCTACATCCCCGAGTCGCGAGTCATACGCATTGAACCACGTACCGGGCGGCAGGGTTTCCCGTCGCTCCTGCCCCGTCAGATGACAACGCTCGCGCAGCACTTCACGGTGAAGAAACTCGAAATCGAGCGCGTCGCCGGACATGACGCGCAGGTCTGGCTTTTCGAGCCGAACGATGAGTTTCGCTTCTGGCACAAGCTGTGGACGGAGCTGAAAACTGGCTTGTGGCTTCGTGGACGCGTGCTCGATGAGCGTGGCAACGTGATTGAAGAGATCACATTTAGCGACATTAAGATCGGCGGCCGTATTGATCGTGAACAGGTCAAGCCAACGCTGGCGTCGAGTATTGCAAATTGGCGCATTGACCGCAGATTGCCTTTTAGCGGTTTGAAAGTTGACACTGGCTGGGTCGCCAAAATGCTGCCGGCCGGTTTTGTCAAAGTCAGTGAAAACTTTATGCGCTCGTTGCCTGGTCGTACTGAGCCTGTCTCGCAGTTGGTGTATTCGGATGGTTTGTCATCGGTGTCGGTCTACGCCGCGCCGCTAGCAGCCGGAGAGACGCCTTCGCTCGGAGCCTCCGTGCAGGGGGCGCACCAAGTGTTCGCACGTCAGGCGAACGATCAGCTGATTACCGCGTTCGGCGACGCGCGTCCGGCGGCGGTTAAGGCAATCGCCTCGTCTCTGAGTCGCCGCTGAGTTGCCCCGCGCTTAACTTGGCTGTCGGCAGGTTCGTCTCGTCATCGTTATCGTTTTAGTTTCTCGTCTCTCACCATTTTTTCCGGAGAAAAAACAGTGAAAAAGTCACTCGTCGCATCGTTAATTGCTGTTGGCGCACTCGGCGTAACTGTCGCCGCGTTCACGTCCCCTCATGGCCCGGCGGTCGCGCAGGCGTCCGGCGCGGCTGCCGTTGCTCCCGCCACGCCCTATGTTGCACAGGGCTTGCCGGACTTTGTGACGCTCTACGAACGCAATAGCCCGTCGGTCGTGTCGATTAGCGTGAGCTCCACGTTCGGCAAGAGCAAGTCGCGCGCTGACGGCGACGAGGGCGGCCCGGACGCCAAAGAGATGGAAGAGTTTTTCCGTAAGTATTTTGGCCAACGCGGCCAAGGTGGCCAAGGCCGGGCGCCCCGCGACCTTCGCCGACAAGGCGGCGGGTCCGGATTCATTATTTCTGCCGATGGCCAGATCATCACGAACAGCCACGTGGTCGAAGACGCCGACGAAGTCATCGTAAAGCTTACAGACAAACGCGAGTTCAAGGCGAAGGTGCTTGGTTCCGATAAGCGCACGGATGTGGCGCTTATCAAGATTGAAGCCAGTGGATTGCCAGCACTCAAAATTGGCAATCCGTCAACGTTGCGTGTGGGTGAATGGGTCGCGGCGATCGGCCAGCCGTTGGGCTTTGAGAGCACGCTCACGACGGGCGTCATCAGCGCCAAGGCGCGCGCTAGCCGTGGCGGCGACAGTACGGGCGATCTGGTGCCGTTTATCCAGCACGACGCAGCCGTGAACCCCGGCAATTCCGGTGGCCCGCTGTTTAACACGCGAGGAGAGGTGGTCGCGATCAACTCGATGATTGCCACCGTAAGCGGTGGCTTCCAAGGCATCTCGTTTGCGATCCCGATTGATCTAGCTATGGATGTTGTTGGCCAGCTGCAAAAAGGCGGCAGCGTGAAGCGCGGCATGCTCGGCGTGCAGATTGGGGCTGTCAGTCGTGATCTGGCCGAAGCGTTTGGACTACCGAAGCCGCAAGGTGCGATGGTGGGTTCCGTCAACAAAGACAGCGCGGCGGAAAAAGCTGGCATTCAAAAGGACGACATCATCCTCAAGTTCAACGACCGCGTCGTTGAGGACTCACGTGATTTGCCACGGTATGTGACAAGCGTTCGACCTGGAACCCCAGCCAAAGTGCAGGTCTGGCGCGACGGAAAGACGCTCGACCTCAGCGTGACACTGGAAGAGTTCAAAGACACGCAGCAAGTTGCCTCGGTCGAGCGAGGCAGCAAATCTCCGAAGCAGACGGGCGCGCCCGAAACGACCAAGGACGCCCGCTTGGGTCTGACGCTGCGCGCACCGAACCAAGCCGAGAGAGACGCGGCGAAGGTGAAACAAGGCGGCGCCGTCATTGCTGATATTTCTGAGAAATCTAGCGTTCGGGCGCTCAACGACGGCGATATCGTGCTGAGCGTTACTCGCAAGGGTAAATCCACAGCGATTGGCGATCCAGCACAGCTCGCAGAAATCCTGAAATCGGCCGACAAAGGTTCCACCATCGCCTTCCGCGTGAAGCGGGCCACAGACCGTGCGGGCAGTGAATATGCGGAAATTTTTGTTCCCGAGAAGCTGCCCGAATAATTCCAACCGCAAAGCACGGCGTAACCGCTAAAATCAACGGTTAGCCACGAAAAGGCCACAGGGGTGCACATCGTGCGTCCAGTGGCCTTTTTACTTATTTAGCATGCAGAACATACGTAACTTTTCCATCATTGCGCACATCGACCACGGCAAATCTACGCTGGCGGATCGCTTTATTCATAAGTGCGGCGGGCTCTCGGATCGCGAGATGAGCGAGCAGGTGCTCGACTCGATGGATCTCGAAAAAGAGCGTGGCATCACGATCAAAGCGCAAACCGCCGCGCTGACTTACAAAGCGCGCGACGGGCAGGTTTACAACTTAAACCTCATCGACACGCCGGGTCACGTTGACTTTTCGTACGAAGTTTCGCGCTCGCTCTCCGCGTGTGAAGGCGCACTGCTGGTGGTCGACGCCTCGCAAGGCGTGGAGGCACAAACCGTTGCGAATTGCTACACCGCGATTGAGTTGGGCGTCGAAGTTGTTCCAGTGCTCAACAAAATCGATTTGCCCAGCGCTGACCCCGAACGCGTCAAAGACGAAATCATGGACGTGGTGGGCGTAGACGCCACGGACGCCGTGCTTTGCTCCGCAAAAACCGGCGTCGGGATTGAAGATATTTTGGAGGCGGTGATCGCCAAAATTCCCGCGCCAAGCGGTGACGCAAACGCTCCGCTCAAAGCGCTCATCATCGATAGTTGGTTTGACAACTACGTCGGCGTCGTCATGCTCGTTCGCGTAGTCGACGGAACGCTAAAGCCCAAAGAAAAGATCACCTTCATGGTGACCGGGCGCAGCCATTTGTGTGAGCAGGTTGGCGTATTCGCGCCACGCTCGACGCAGCGTGACTCGCTGTCGGCTGGACAAGTGGGCTTCGTTATTGCCGGCATCAAAGAACTTGATTCGGCCAAGGTAGGCGACACGATTACACACACGCAAAAGCCTGCTGCCGAGGCGCTTCCTGGCTTTAAAGAGGTCAAGCCGCAGGTGTTCGCGGGCCTGTATCCGGTCGAGTCGAACCAATACGAAGCGTTGCGCGACGCGCTCGAAAAATTGAAGCTCAACGATTCGTCGTTGCACTACGAGCCAGAAGTGTCGCAAGCGTTGGGATTCGGCTTTCGCTGCGGCTTCCTCGGTTTGCTGCACATGGACGTAGTGCAAGAGCGCCTTGAGCGCGAATACGACATGGATTTGATTACCACTGCACCGACGGTGATCTATCAAATTCTGCAACGTGACGGCACCGTGTTGAACATCGAGAATCCGGCGAAGCTGCCTGACCTTTCGCGCGTTGAAGACATTCGCGAACCGATCATCACGGCCACGATTTTGATGCCACAAGAATACGTTGGCGCGGTCATGGTGCTCTGCAACGAAAAACGCGGCACGCAGGTCAACATGCAGTATCTCGGCCGACAAGTGATGCTCACGTACGACATGCCTATGGCCGAAGTCGTGATGGATTTCTTCGATAAGCTCAAGAGCGTATCGCGCGGTTACGCGTCTCTGGATTACGAGTTCAAAGAGTTTCGTTCTGCGGACGTCGTAAAGCTCGATATTCTGATCAATGGCGACAAGGTGGACGCGCTTTCTAGCATGGTGCATCGTGCGCAGAGTGCATATCGTGGTCGTCAAGTTGCGGCCAAGATGCGTGAGCTAATCCCACGCCAGATGTACGACGTGGCAATTCAGGCGGCCATTGGCGCCACCATCATTGCGCGTGAAAGCTTGAAAGCGATGCGCAAAGACGTGTTGGCCAAGTGCTACGGTGGCGACATTTCTCGTAAGCGCAAATTGCTCGACAAACAAAAAGAGGGCAAAAAGCGCATGAAGTCGGTCGGCTCTGTAGAAATTCCGCAGGAAGCCTTTTTGGCGATTCTGCAGACCGGCGACAAGTAACTCGCGCCTGCGGATGAACGTTCGCGCCGCAAGGCTTCGATTGGTCGCAGCGGCGCAACGCGAAGGCAATTTTTGGTTAACGTTGTATTGTCATCCTGAGCATCGCGAAGGATCAGGTGACAAGTGGCGCGGTGAAAGCCCGCCGCAACGAACTTACACGCGATTCTTCGCTTCGCTCAGAATGACATTGCTGCAATGAAATATCTTCCCTCTCTAGCGCTCGCTCTTCTTGTGGTCACCGCTCTCCGCGGTGTGTTTACCGGCGTGCCCGTTAACTTTCCGGCGCTGCTCCTCGGCGCGGTGGTTGTGTGCGGCATCGCATGGGCCGTCGACAAGTTCTATCTAGCTAAACGGCGCGCTGCTGGCGAAGTGTTGCACTGGGGCATCGAAGTCCCGGCGTCGATCTTCACCGTGTTGTTGGTAGTGTTTGTCTTACGCTCGTTTTTGGCTGAGCCGTTTCGCATTCCTTCCAGCTCTATGCGGCCCGGATTGATTACCGGCGACTTCATTCTCGTCAACAAATACACGTATGGCATTCGTTTGCCGGTGCTCGATGCAAAAGTCATCGACATCAACAGCCCCGCGCGCGGCGATGTTGCGGTCTTCAAAGCACCGCATGAACCCGAAAAAGATTACATCAAGCGCATCATCGGTTTGCCGGGGGACACGATTGTTTACAAAGATAAAAAGCTAACGCTGAACGGCGTTGCAGTGCCCCAAGTGGAAGATGGCATTTACAGCTATTCGGAATTCGGCCAACAGCTCACGACTGTGAAGTTCAAAGAAAAACTGGGCGACCGCGAACATCTCATCGCGCAATTTCCACAGATGCCCTCGTTCCTCCCGAATCAGAAGTACCCCGGCACCCCCGTGCCAACGTGTACAGATGACGGCAGCACGGTGACCTGCAAGGTTCCACAGGGTCACTACTTGGCGATGGGCGACAACCGTGACAACAGCCTTGATGGCCGCTATTGGGGCTTCGTGCCAGACACACACCTGCGTGGCAAAGCTTTCTTTATTTGGTTTAACTGGGAAGACGTGTCGTCCTTTGCTTTCAAACGTGTGTTTCGCGGCATACAATAATTCTTGTTAGCAATTTGCGTGCACTCTATGGCGAACTTGAAGCGGCAACGCGGTCTCAGTCTGATCGGGTTTATTTTCCTCGCGGCGATCGTGGCGTTTGTCATGTTCACCGCGTTTCGCTGCGTACCGGCTTGGACAGAGTACTTTTCATTGAAAAAAGTATTGCAGGCCACCGCCAACGAATTCACGGTAGATGCCCAAGGCTCCGCGATTCGCAGTGCGTTCGATCGTCGCGCAAGTATCGATGATTTGCCAGTTAAAGGCACCGATCTGGACATCGCCAAAGACCAGGGTCGCCTCTCACTCGGCGTTACGTATCAGCGGCGAGTTCCAGTCGCGGGCAATATGAGCTTATTGTTCGACTTTGCCGCATCCGCTACAGGCAATCGTTAGCTTTGAGCCTCGAAGCCTCCCTCGGATACACGTTTGTTGAGCCGCGCTTGCTGCGCGATGCGTTAACGCATCGCAGCTTCGGCACACCACATAATGAGCGCCTCGAATTTATCGGCGACGGCGTGTTGAACTGCACCATCGCGCTCTCGCTCTACAACAAATTTCCTGAGCTTCCCGAGGGGCAGCTCTCGCGCATGCGTGCGAACCTTGTGAGTCAGCCCGCGCTGCACTCGCTTGCGCAACGCCTCGACATTTCGCAGCATTTGCGCATTGGCGAAGGCGAAGAAAAGAGCGGCGGACGCGAGCGCCCCTCGATGCTCGCCGACGCGCTAGAGGCGATTTTTGGTGCAATCCTTCTCGACTCTGGCTTTGACGCTGCGGCGACCACAATCAATCGCCTTTATAGCAATCGCATTTCGCAAGTGAACCCGAATGAAGGCGGAAAAGACGCCAAAACGCGCCTTCAAGAGTTGATGCAGTCGAAACACTTTCCGCTGCCATCCTACAACGTTGAGCGCGTGGACGGCGAAGCGCATGCACAGGTCTTCACGGTGCGCTGTAGCGTGCCGCAGATGGAACAAGAAGCGATGGGCAAAGGCTCGTCGCGACGTGCTGCCGAGCAACAAGCGGCCAATGCGGTGCTGAATAAATTAGGTGTGTGATTGATCATGGCTGACACAAAACGCCTGCGTTGCGGGCAAATCGCCGTGATCGGAAAACCCAACGTTGGCAAGTCCACTTTGCTCAATCGCTTGGTGGGCGAAAAGGTGTCGATCACCTCGCGCAAAGCGCAGACCACGCGCTTGCCGCTGCGCGGAATTCTGACCACGGACACCGCGCAGTTTGTATTCGTCGATACGCCAGGTTTCCAGACCAAGCACGGCGGCGAAATGAACAAGCGCCTCAACGGTAGCGTTCGCCGCACCTTGGACGAGGTGGATGTCGTGCTTTGGTTGTGGGACGCAACGCGTCTCTCAACCGCGGATCGCGCTGTGCTCGACCTGATTCCGAAAAAAGTGCCGGTCATCGCGGTGCCTAACAAAGTCGATCTCATCAAAGACCGCGCTGCGTTGGCCGCTGACATTACCGAGCTAGCCGCCGCACGCGAATTTGCTTCGGTGGTGCCCGTTGCTGCGAGCAAAGGCACACAAACCAAAGATTTGCTGGCCGAGATTGAAAAGCTCTTGCCCATCGGCGAACTGATGTTCGAAGCGGATGACCTCACAGATAAACCGGAACGCTACCTCGCCGCTGAAATCATCCGCGAAAAGATTTTTCGCTTGACCGGTGACGAGCTGCCGTATCGCGCGGCCGTGATGATCGACAAGTACGAGCAAGAAGGCAATCTTCGCCGCATCTTCGCTGCGATTCTCGTAGACAAAGACTCGCAAAAACCGATTCTTATTGGCGCCGGCGGTGAGCTTCTCAAACGCATCGGCACCGAAGCACGACTCGACATGCAAAAGCTTTTCGGTGGCCCGGTGTACCTTGAACTCTTCGTTAAGGTCAAAAGCGGTTGGGCAGAAAACGCGGTCGTGC
>ERZ795056.5158-NODE-5158-length-13192-cov-19.727944_pt1 | contig 13192 bp, 11 predicted proteins | sample MGYA00375140_ERZ795056 | MGnify/ENA primary metagenome ERZ795056 (study PRJEB30185, sample SAMN05720227) | activated sludge metagenome | isolation source: Anaerobic digester | place: USA | collected 2015-03-09 ...
GAAGTAGATCAGCAGGCCGCTGACGTCGACCAGCGTGGCGACAAACGGCGCGGAGGCGGCAGCAGGGTCTAGACCAAAGCGGCGCAGGATAAACGGCAGCATCGAGCCACAGACGGTGCCAAACAGCACCACGCCGATCAGGCTCATCGACACGGCGATGGCGATGGGGAAGTAGTGGGGGCCGTAGACGGCGACGCGCGTGGGCCACAGCACGATGCGCAAAAAGCCAATCGTGCCCAGGATCGAGCCCAGGACCAGACCGCTCATTAGCTCGCGGCGCAGGACGCGGGGCCAGTCGTTGTGCTCAAGCTCTCGCAAGGCCAGCGAGCGGATGATCAGCGACGTCGCCTGCGAGCCAGAGTTACCGCCGCTGCTGATGATGAGCGGGATAAACAGCGCCAGCACCACCGCGCGCGCGATCTCGGCTTCAAAGTAGCTCATGGCCGTCGCGGTAAACATCTCGCCGACGAACAGCACCAGCAGCCAGCCCGCGCGCTTTTTGATCATGTCCATAAATGGACTGTCCATATACGGCGCTTCCAGGGCCTGCATACCGCCGAGCTTCTGGATGTCCTCGGTCGCTTCTTCCTCGGCAACGTCGAGCACGTCGTCGATGGTGATAATCCCCAGCAGCACCCCGCGCGTATCGGTCACCGGCAGCGCCACGCGGTCGTACTTCTCGAAGGTGGCGACGACTTCTTCGCGGTCTGCCGTGGCCAGCATGCTGTACAGCTGACCGTCGTTCATGTTCTCGACTTTGGTCGTCGGATCGGCCAGCACCAAGGTCGCTAGCTTGAGGTCGTTTAGCAGTCGGCCCTTGTCGTCGGTGACGTAGACGACGTTTAGGGTCTCGCTGCCCTTGCCGTGCTTGCGGATGTAGGTCAGCGCTTCCGCCGCCGTCATGGTCGGTCGAATCGCCACGTACTCGGGGGTCATGCTGCGGCCCGCCGAGTTCTCCGGATACCCCAAAAGCTGTCGCGCGATCTTCAGCTCACTGGGCGTCAGGCTGGCCAGCGCGCGCTTGGTGACCTCGGGCGGCAGCTCCTCGAACAGGCGCGTACGATCGTCGGGGGCCATGCCGTTTAGCAGGTTGACTAGCTGCTCGTCGGCCAGGCTCTGCACCAGCTTGGTCTGCATCTCCAGCGGCAGGTACTCAAAGATCACCGCCGCCGAGTCACGCGGCAGCATGCGAAACACGACCGCACTGTCCTGCAGGGGGAACTCTTCCAGGATCTCGGCCAGGTCAGGTGGATCCAGCTCCGCGAACTCTTCGCGCAGCGTCTTCCAGTCCTTGTCCCGAATCAGCTTTTCGTAGTCTGGCCTAAGGAGAGTCCCGAGCATGGTCGTATCACCGCAGTGTCATCCCGACAAAAACCGCGCCGCTGTGCTAGCAGGCTAGGCCGCCCTTGCTGGTGGGCGGGGCCTAGCTGCTACGGCGGTGGGTCAGTGGTCTATGTTTTTCTTGTTGCGAGTGTAGGCCGCTAGCTGCGGGGGCGGGGAGAGAAAATGCAGGCGATTACTTGCCGCGTTTTTTCTTACCGCCGCCTTTGGCTGCGGGTGCTGCGGGCGCAGAGCTGGCGCTTGGTGCCGACGACGAGGAGTCGCCGCCTTCAGGCGCGGGCTTGAGGATGACGAACTCGACGCGGCGGTTTTTCTCCCAGCAGGTCTCGTTGTGCTCTTGGCAGACCGGCTTGGTCTCGCCGTAGCCCTTGGCGATCAGGCGACCGTCTTCGACGCCTTTTTTCACCAGGTACTCTTTGACCGACTGCACGCGGCCTTGGGTCAGCTTCAGGTTGGTGTTGTCGTTGCCGCGCTCGTCGGCGTGACCTTGGATTTCCAGCAGCTCCAGCTGCGGATTGCCTTTGAGGGTCGCCGCCACCGCATCCAGGATCGGGAAGCTGATGGGCTTAATCGCCGTCTTGCCGGTCTCGAAGTACACCTTGTCGAGGATCATGATCTTGCCGCTGGTGACCATGACGCGGCCCTTTTCGGCATCTGGGCAGCCGTCCTCGTCCTCGACGCCGTTATAGGTCTCGGGCTCGTTCGGACATTTGTCGAACTTGTCGGGGATGCGATCCTTGTCGTTGTCCGGATCGGGGCAGCCGTCGTTGTCCTCAAAGCCGTCCTTGTCCTCGGCCTGATCTGGGCACTTGTCCTGCTCGTCGGGAATGCCGTCGCGGTCGCGGTCCTGACCGTCGGGGCAGCCGTCTTGGTCATCGATGCCGTTCTTGGTCTCCGGCTCGTTGGGGCACTTGTCGTCGTTGTCCGGGATGCCGTCCTTGTCGTTGTCCAGCTCCGGGCAGCCGTCGTCGTCTTCAAAGTTGTCGCGATCCTCGGGATCGTCGGGACACTTGTCTTTGCTGTCGGGAATGCCGTCGCCGTCGCGATCTTCGTCGACCGGGCAGCCAGCGTGCTCCCAAGTTCCGGGCACGTTGGGGCACTTGTCGCGGGTATCGGGGATGCCGTCCTTGTCGTTATCGGGATCGGGGCAGCCGTCGATATCCTCGAAGTCATCGATGTCCTCGGGCTCGTCGGGACACTGATCGACGTTGTCCTTGATGCCGTCGCCGTCGCGGTCGCCGATGCGAGGCTCGTAGACAAAGCCCAGGAAGGCGCGTACGCGTGGGCTGCCGGTCTGCTCGCCGCCGTTGCCGTAGATACCCGCGCCAGCGCCAGCCATTAGGAAGGAGTTACGGGCGAGGAACAGCTTGACCGCGCCGGAGGCTTCGATGGGCAGGGCCTTGGCGTTGCCGGTGACGTCGGCGTAGCCGTAGACCTCACCCAGGATGTCAAAGCGCTGCGGCACCACGGCGAAGGCGACGCCGAGGCCAAAGGTCACCTGCGTACCGACGCTGCGCGAGAGGCCAGTGCCACCCAGCGTGCTGCTGCTGCACTTGGTCATCGTCGGCGGTGGGTCGGTCGGGAAGCACAGATCGTTGGCGCCAAAGGCGACGCTCTTGCCGATGTCGGTGAAGGTCTCGCTGCCAAAGCGCACCAGCGCGCCGACGTTCAGAGCGGTGCGGAAGCGACGCCCGCTGTCCCACTCGCGGTCGATGAGGAGCTGAGGACGCAGCGTGACGTTGTTTTCCCCGAGGAAGGTCTTGTAGCCGCCGTTGTCGGCGAACTTGGACAGCGGGATGTACACCGACAGCATCGCGCCCAGGCCCACCGGCATGCTGCCGACGTCGAGGATGCGGCCCTTGATGTGGATCGGCAGGTCGCCAATCATCACCTGGCTGAAGCGCAGCTGGTCGCTGGTGTTGGAGGTCTGCTCCTCGTAGCCCTTGCAGTTGCCGTTGGCGTCGCAGACCTGGCGTTTGCCGATGGCAATGCCGACTGGGACGCCGATGCCGATCTCCACGTACTTGAACAGGCCCAGGGCAAACAGCAACTGCGGCGTGATCAAGTGGTCGACAGAGAACGTACGGGTCGTTTGGACCGGCGCGCCCGAGCCACCGTAGAGAGAACCGGCGTCGGTCTGTAGCTGCAGTGGCTGGAACGCCCACGTCCCCACCAGACCCAGCGAGAAGTCGAGGTGGCCCAGCACTCGCGACGAGTTGACTGTGACGTAGCCACGCGAGTCGATCGCCGGTCGCCACAGCTGCATGTCGTAAGTCGGGGTCTGGAAGTTGTTGCGATCCACCGCTTGCGCAGCTGCTTCTGTGCTGTGGGTCGCCATTGCCAGTGTCACGGCAGCAGCAACAGCGAAGCGAGTCAGGGGACTGGCCATGCGACCTAAACGATCCGTCGGAACCACGGTGTTTCCTCCAGGCGAGCAACTGGTGCCTACACCTGCGCCTACAGGTGGGCAGCAACATTATTTCACATATTTAGTTTTCGATATAACTGATTTTTTCGTCGTCAATATCCAGTTCCCGAGAGACGAAAATCAGAAAATCAGAGGCTGAGTCATTTTCTTAGGAAAGCAACCACTTGCCGTAACTGGCGAAAATTCTTTATAATGATCAATAATAAGTAATTTATAATACAAATAATCGCCTTGTTGTTTGGGCGTGCTTGTGAATCCGCTGACAGGAGCTTCTGAGAACATGCCTGCCTGCTTAAACCCCGCTGCTTCTGGGTCTTTTACGCTGCCGCTTGCGGCTAAGCCGTCTGTGCGGAGCGGGCTACGCTTGCTTGTGGCTGTGGCTGCGTGGGCACTGCTTGCGCTGGCGGCTGGCCCTGCATTTGCCAAAGCCGACGACGTCAACTGCAACGGCATCAGTCGCACCGACGAGATGGACTGCGTTGACTTTATGACCAATGGCAACAAGTGCACGGGGGCCAATCCTCCGACGCGACGTTGCGACGACTACGTGGCTCCTGGGATGGGGATTGCTGCGCAGTGCTCGGCCACGCTGGCAAAGGACACGGATGGGGATGGTCAGGGCGATGCCTGTGACAACTGCGTTGCTCTAAAGAACAGCGATCAGAAGGACGATGATGGCGACGGTATTGGCAACCCCTGCGACAACTGCCCGGCGCTAGCCAACCCGGATCAAAAGGACGGCGACAGTGACGGGCTTGGGGATGCCTGCGATGTCTGTCCTGCTCGCGTGGGTGGCGGGCCGGATACAGACAGTGATGGCTTTCCTGATCTTTGTGACAACTGCGTCATGGTGGCAAACCCAGATCAGGCGGACCAGGATCGCGATCAAGCGGGTGATGCCTGCGACAACTGCCCAGGCATGCCCAATGACAATCAGAAAGACCGCGACAGTGACGGCGTGGGCGATGCTTGCGACAACTGCCCGACTATCAGCAATGCGGATCAGGCGGTGTCTTCGATGCTGGGCCCCGACGGATTGCCGCTGGGTCGGGCGTGTGAGTACTCACTGCCTGGCTGCCGCACTGCTGCCGTGGGTTCTTCTAGTGCTTCGTGGGGCGGCTTGCTCGGGATGCTGCTGGTGCTTCTGGGCTGGGGTTGGAGCAGTCTTCGCGTGATGCGTCGCGAGCAGCAGCGCCTCGACCAGTCGTGATGAGAGGGATGGCTGCGCGCTACTCGAAGAACGCCTCGGTGCGGATCTGACGTTTTCTGTCGACGCCACGCTGGACTAAGCCCGCCTTTACTTCATCAATCATGTTGCCGTTGCCGCACAGGTAAAACGTGGGCGCGCGCAGGCTGGGTAGTGACTCCAGCACAGGGCCGGTGACGCGACCGTTGACGCGGCCCCAGCCGGCTCCGGCCTGCGACAAGAAGATCTGAACCGACAAGCGAGGGTGCCGCGCCTGTCGAGACTGCAGCTCGTCCTGCCAGAACACATCTTCCTGGGTGCGCAGACCCCAAAACAGCAGCACCTTGCCGGTCTCTGGACGCGCCAGGGCTTCGTCGAGCATCGGCAACATTGGGGCCATGCCGGTGCCGGTGGCGATGTAGACCGCGTCGCCGGGGTGAGACAGTTCGTTTACAAAGAAGCCCATGGGGCCGGTGAAGCGAACTTTTTCGCCAGGCTGTAAGGCTGCAAAGAACTGTGAGCCGACGCCGCCCTCGATGTGACGGAGCACGATCACGATCTCGCCGCGACGCTGTGGTGGTGAGGCAATGGAATAGCTGCGCAAGATCGGGTTCTGATCTGCGTCGATTCCTACCTGCACCGAGACAAACTGACCCGGACGAAAGGTCAGCTCTGGGTTTTTGTGGGCAAGGACGAGCTCAAAGGTATTTTGGGCTAGGAGCCGTCGCGATATGAGCTGGGCATGATGGATTCTGCTTTGCACGGGTGGTAAGGTATCGACATGCATAAAAACCGTCGAGCATTGTGTTGGGGGACGGCGCTGGGCCTGGTGCTTTCCGGCGCGCTTTCGGGCTGTGACAAAAAGGAGCGCACGGTCGCTGCTCCGCCACCTGGGCTGGCTCCGATTGCCGCTGGGTCTGCTGGGAGCGCTGGGGCTGTGCATCAGCCGAGCGCTGCACCTGCGATGCCGATGGACCACCCGTCTGCGCTGCATGGACGCTCTGAGGGACCCGAGCCTGCGGCTGCTGGCACTTCGGGGGTCCTACGCGGCTCGCTGCAGGTTGCCGACAGCGTCAAAGACAAGGTACAGCCCGGCGCCGTTATTTTCCTGGTTGCACGCAGCTTTGTACCCGGTGGTGGACCGGGGCCGGTGCTGGCTGCCAAGCGGCTGACTGCAGGTGCCTGGCCGATGGCGTTTGAGATGTCGGACAGCGACGTGATGATCTCGGGCATGTCGCTAAAGGGCAAGGTTGTCTTGACGGCACGGGTGGACCAAGACGGTGACGCCATGACCAAGATGCCGGGCGACGTGGAAGGCGTCACTGCTGCGGTGGATGTTCCATCAAGCAATGTTGACGTCGTAATCAACACGGTGCGCACGACTGCCGCAGGCGGTCCGTCTCCGGCCAACATGGGCGGTGGGATGGGGCAGATGCCTCCAGGGCACTCCGCCATGGGGATGCCAGCCGGTCACCCGCCGACTGAGCTACCAGCCGGACATCCGACGACGGGGATGCCAGCCGGACACCCGGTAGCGGCACCGACAGCTCCAGCCTCGTCGGCATCGACAGTCAAACCGCCAGCTGCAGGCACGGCCAAGCCGGTCGTTCCAGCCAAGCCAGCAGGAACAAAGCCTGGCGTTCGACCGATTCCTCCCAAAGCTGCGCCAGCTGTTGAGATGCCAGTGACCTAGCCACTTGCAGGCGTGCGTTTAGGCCCTGCGCTAAGACGGTGTGACCGTCGCCGCCGCTTGCCAAGCTGAAGACCCTTGAACTACCCTGAGACGACGCGCTGAGAGGGTGTATGGCCAAGAGTGTTGAAGACATCCAGTCGTACCTGCTGAAGATGGAAATTCGCCACGAGGAGCTTCGGGAAGGCACCTGGCTGCTGTCTGGCCTCGATGGCGTGGACACCATCATCGTCACGTTGGCGGGTCCTGTTCTGGTCTTTCGGGTGCGGGTGCTAGATATTCCCCGCCATAATCGTGAAGAGCTGTTTCGGACCCTGCTCGAGCTAAACGCCACCGAGATGATGCACGGCGCGTACGGGATCGAGGGGGATGCAGTCGTAATCTCCGATGCGCTGCAGATCGAGAACCTGGACTATAACGAATTCGCCGCGACCATCGATGACATCACATTGGCGGTCGCTTCCCATCATAGCCGCCTGGTTCGCTACCAAGAACCAGGCACCAATCGCTAGTCTCTGCTACTTGGATGACTGCTCAACTCGAACACAAGGATAAGTTATGGGGCTGTTTTCTCGTCTAGGGGCGCTGATCAAGTCGAACCTGAACGATCTGATCTCCAAGGCCGAGGACCCCGAGAAGATGCTCAACCAGGTCCTCGTCGACATGAAGACTCAGCTTGTCGAGGCCAAAAAGCAGGTCGCAGTCGCAATCGGAGACGAGAAGCGGCTGAAGAAGCAGTGGGATGAGCAGGTTGCTCAGGGCAAAGAGTGGGAACGCAAGGCCATGCTGGCCGTGCAAGCTGGCGACGACGAGCTGGCCAAAGAAGCGCTGGGCCGAGCTAAGGAGCACGAGGACCTGTCGACTCAGTTTGAGCAGCAGTGGGTCCATCAAAAGGACGCTGTCGACAAGCTCAAAGGCCAGCTGCGGATTCTGAACAACAAGATTGAAGAGGCGAAGCGGAAGCGCAACATCCTGGTCGCCCGTCAGAAGCGCGCCGAAGCGCAGAAGACCATTCAGTCGACGATGGCAGGTCTGTCGGATACGTCTGCGTTCGATACGTTCGATCGAATGGCCGAAAAGATTGAGGCGATTGAAGCTGAAGCCGAGGCCAATACGGAAGTGATCGGCGACTTGGAAGGTGACTCGCTGCAGCAGCGCTTCAAGGCGCTGGAAGCGAAAAAGACGCCCGGCGATCTGGCGCTGGCAGAGCTAAAAGCCAAGATGGGTCTACTCCCAGCCGCAGCAAAAGCCTCGGAGACCAAGGCGCTGCCGCAGTCGGGAAGCAAGGCTGATACGAAGTCTGGCGACGGCGATGCAGACGGGTCTGCAGATTCCGCAGGAAAGTAGAACGCTGCTAGCTCGCATTTTTACAAGAGAGAGTCGACGCTGGTGTTTTCAGCGTCGACTCAACGCGAGCTTGCTGATTCTTGATTACGTTTCGTCGATGGTGACCAGAGTCTGGCCTTCCATGACCGGCGCGCCTTCTTGAGCGTTGATCGCAACCACTCGACCTGGCCGGTCTGCTTCCACCGGCATCTCCATCTTCATCGACTCTAGGATGGCGACCGTATCGCCCTCGGCAACTTCATCACCTACTTTGGTTGTGAGCTTCCACAGTGTTCCAGTGATGTGCGCGACTATGTTGTGCTGAGCCATAACGTTCCTTCGCTTGCATGCAAGTGAGCTATTGGTTGCTGCAGCCGTGGGAGTTTCCGCCAGGGCTGCAGCTGGAGCGATTACTTTCCTAGCGTATCGACGATCCCGCCCAGCTGCGCCGGGACTGCGCGGAATTTCAGCGCTGCCGAGACGCCATCCACAAAGCGGAAGTTGCCCTTGCTGTCCTTGGCAAATACGCAGCGCTTCATCGGGTCGTCGTTGGGGACTTTGGTGTCGCCATTGACGATGATTGTACCGTCTCCATCGCGGCAGGTGTCGACCAGCGCAGGCATCTTGTTTGGGTCCGAGGCCCAGAACGTTTCGATGCCATCGCCGTCGACATCCATGTCTGGCAGCGCATGGCCGTCTGCATCGCGCTTTAGACCCAGCACCGTGGCGAGCGCGCCGTTGGCCCAGATGGCGTCAAACAGCGACTGCGGCGGCGTCAGGAAGCCCTTGATGTTCAGCTTGTCTAGACGGGCTAGGCTGACGGCCTGCAGCACACCACCCAGCATCGCCTTGTCCAAGTAGGTCACCATGCCAACTTGGCGGAAGGTTCCTTCGACGCGGGTGCCGGACAGCTCTAGCTGCAAGTCGGCGTCTTTCACCAGCGGCACCGAGACGCGGAACAGCGACGGACCTGCTGACAGCTTGTTGGCCTTTACGTTGCCGCTCTTAAACGCCAGTAGCGGTTGCTGCTGCGCATCTAGCGATAGCTTTTGGATATCCAGCTTCACATTCGCATCACCGAACGGATCACAGCTGGCAGAGTTGTCGGGAATCCCGTCGCAGTTGTAGTCAATTCCGTCGCAGCGCTCTTCGCCAGCCGCGATGCTCATCGACATCTTGGCGGGGTGGCGTAGCTTGGCGAGCGGCACCATCTCGGTTCCTGTCGGCACCATCGGCGAGTTCGCGCGGTCGTCACAGTCACCATCGGCGATGCTGACCCCATCACCGTCTTTGTCCATGGTGTCCGTCGAGGCTTTCTTCTTCACTGCATTGTCCGCAAAGCCGTCGCAGTCGTCGTCCATGCGGTTGGTCAGATCCTCGGTCGCGCCGGGGAAGACCTTGGCATCTTGGTCATTGCAGTCGCCCTTGGCGGCGTCCTTGTCCGCCTCCCAGGTGGTGTCGGCCTTGTCCTTGTCGCGGTCCTGGTTGAACTGGCCCAGGTACAGCGCAAACTTGGTACAAGCCGAGTCGCCCGCGGTGCCGCCAAAGAACTCAATCGGGATGACCACGTCATGCTTCTCTTTAAACGTGGCCTCCAGCTCCGAGTTGGCCAGCGACGAGACGGCACCCAGCTTGTTGTCGATCTTGCCATCTTTGTCGAGGTCGAAGCCTTGGTTTGCGGGCGCGATCTCCAGCTCGGCGATGACCATGCTGCGAGAGCCTTTTTTCAGCTCCACATTGGTGCCCATGCACTCTGGCACCGACGCGAACGGATTTGTCTTGGGCATGACCGGGGGCATCATCTCGTTCATCATCATCGCGCCGTCGTCGCCGCCACATGAGATGGCACCGAGCGATGCTGCCAGCAGCCCGGACAGGCTCAGCACAGGAATCACAAGACCGGAGTGTTTCAGAGAAAAAAACATAGTTGGGGATCTCCTTCGCCGTAGTCGGAATGGCGCGTCGAGGGGGAGCCCGTCGACATCGCTTCACTGAGCAGCTTGGCTCACAATCGTCGCATCGTTACAACCCGTCGAAAGCATCGTCAAGCCTCCTTCGCGACGCAGTGCGTCGTGAGCTTTTTGGGTCGTAAGTTCCGAGGCCGGCCTGGCTTGATTGCGCGTTGCCCTCGCGCCGTGGTACGCGACGAGAATGCGCAGTCGCATCGAGAACAACAACACCGGTCGTTTTGGCAGCGTGTGCCAGTATGCTCGCGCCGGGTTGTATGCCGTTGTTTTGCTCAGCTTTGTGGTTTGCAGTGCGCTGCTGTTGCCTTCCGCGAGCGCCCATCCACAGTTCGCTCTGTCGACGGTGAATCGCTACGGAAAGCTGCTGCTACTGCGGGGCGGACAGCTGCGAGTCTTGTATACGCTGATGATTGGTGATGTGCCCGCTCTGGCGCTGCGACAGAGCGCGGATCGCGATGGCAACGGCCTGCTAGATGCGCAGGAGCAGCAGCAGCTGGCGTCGCGTCTGGCCGAGCGCATCGTCGGCGGTGTGCTCCTGCATGAGCATGCGCAGCCGCTTACCGTGAAGTGGCAGCCCGCAGCGCTGACGCTAAGCGATGCCAAAGTGGCTCCGACCGCGTTTGCGCTGGAGCTGTCCGGCTCCGTTCCGCTCGCTGTACCAAGCACCTCGGAGGGCGCCGCGCCCTTGTATGTGCTGAAGTATGAAGATCACGTGGAACTGCCGACGGCGAGCATGGGCGAAGTCGAGCTGCGGATTGAAGAGGGCCCCGGTACGCGAGTGCTATCGACGAAATCAGCAACGGCAACTTCTCCAGCAGGGGCAGGGGCCCAGCCGCTGATCTTTCAGCACTTTGGACCTCCGAGATCCTCACTGACCGATCGGTCAATCAGCATCCAGTTTTCCGAGCTGCTGGCTCCACAAAAGTCGCAGCAGCGACCGCGCGTGCCTCTCAAGCTGCTGCCTGTGCCGATCCTGATTTTGGTGTTGGTGGGTCTGCGTCGGCTGCGTAAGCAAAAGTAGCTGGAGGCAAGGCGCGCCGTCGCTAGCGGCTAAAGTGGGGTTAGCTCAGGTGCCAGAGGTTCGTCGCTGTCTCGATAGCGCGGCCTTCGTCTTTTAGCTTGTAAAGATGCGCCCGTAGGGAGCCGCTTGCCAGGCCGTGTAGGGCTGCTGGCGTGTCGTTATACGCTTGCAGCAAAAGCTCCATCAGCGAGCGTGGCTGCGGGTCGAGCGCGGCCAAGACTTTTTGTTCGCGCAAGTGCCGGTGGTCTAGATAGCGCTGTAGCAGCGACGGTGCATCCTTGACGACTGCGCCATGCGCGGGCCACAGCCGCTGTGGCCGCAAGTCCAAAAGGCGCTGCAGCTCGCGCACGTACTGACCCATATCGCCGTCATCGTCCGGATGGATCAGGATCGTCCCCACCGAGGCCGCCATGTCGCCTGCGATCAGGTCGCGGGTCTGCGCATCAAACAAGCACAGGTGGCCTGGAGCATGCCCAGGGGTGTGCAGCGCTTCAAATCGCGCGCCTCCGAGCTCCAGGACTTCTCCGTCTTCGATGATGCGATGTACGCGCAGATCTTCTTCCCGATGCAGCACCTCCACTCGCACGGCGGTCTGGTGGTGGGCCCACACAGGCACTTGCAACGCGCGCTGCAGATACGCTGCGCCAGAGACATGATCTCGGTGGTGATGCGTCAAGAAAATGCCGATGACACGAAGCTGCTTTCCCGCACGCTCTGCGTCTAGTGAGAGGGTGCGCAGATACGCAAGTAGGCGGTTGTTTTCATCGACCGATGGAGTCCCCGGGTCCACGATGACCAGCTCGTGCTCGCCAAGGATATAGGCGTTGGTGTGGGTCGCTGGTGGCAGTGTGGGACTGCGCTGCGGAAATCGTCGCAGCCAGGGGAGCTCGGCCAGGACCTCCAGGCTGGTGGGGTCGGCTGGGATTTCCGTCTCAAGGGAAGCTGAGGACTTGGACATTTAAAGCCTCTGGGCGCGTGCGTTGGGCCGGTGTTGCACTTACCAGTGGGTTTGCTGTCGGCCTTGCGGTCTGGCTACTAGCCTGCGCTGGCTGCCAGTTGCAGCGTACAAGCTCCGTCTGTAGCGAAGTCAGCGTCGCGCATTTCCAAGGCGGATACTAGCAGATGGAACAAACCGCTGGATTAGGTCCACGATAGGGCTAAGATACACAGAAAGAGGGGTTATCTCCGTCGCCCATGGTTAATGTGACGGCACGCAAAATCCGAGAACAGGGCCGCGATCGGGCAGCTAGCTCCGGTTCGGGTGCGGCTGGGCGTGTTTACCACGGCCTGCTGGTGAGCTACCCCGTTGTCGGTCGGGGCATGGTGATCTTTCGCGACCCCAATGGTCATCGCATGGTGACTACGCCGGTGCGACGCGTGCTCACGGACCCCGACAGCGAGACGATCTACGTCGAGACTGAGAACAGCGTCTATCGCCTCACCATTCACTCGGCGGTACCGCTGGCTGCTGCTTGCTAGGGAGCTAGTCCTTTTCCCAGGGCAAGAGCTCGTCGGGTTCACCCTTTAGCTCGTCCGGTAGCTCGCGCTTGCCACGAGCAAATCGCGCTTGGTTCTTTTCCAGCGTCGAGCGCAGTGCCTGATTGCTGGTGCCTGGAGGTGTACTTGCCAGCGCCTGCGCCTCCAGCTTGAGCGCGGTGTCTCGATCGCCACGCAGATGCATCACCTCGGCCATGGTGTCTAGGTACAGCACGTTGTTGCCGTCCAGCGAGATCAGTCGGCGCGCAGCCCGCTCCGCTTCATCAAAGGCCGCTGCGCGTAAGCAGCTGTAGATCGCGAGGTTTAGCTGCTCTTCTTGCCCTGACTCCAAGTGGGCATCGACGTAGCGCGCCATCGCCTGCTTGCTTGGCGCATCTGCTGGCCCCAAGCGCGATAGTGCATTCATCGCAGTATCCGCAGATGGTCCGCGAGGATGTTGCTGCAGGTGCTCGATGGCGGTCTTGCGCGGCTCCTCTCGGAGCACTCGCTTAAGCCGAATCAGCTTGCCCTCCCAATCGGCAGCCGCGGCTACCGATTCATTTTTCCCCGTCGCTGCCGTCTTGGCTTGATCGTAATACTGCAGCGCTTGGTTCTCATCTTTGTTTCGCAGCAAGCGTCGGGCGTAAAGCAGTAGCGACTCTGCATCCGCGGTCGGTGAGGTTGCACGTGCTTGGATGACCTCCATCGACTCTGAGTCGGTGGCCACCGATTGAATCCAGCGCGTAAATTCCTCTGC
>ERZ795056.5159-NODE-5159-length-13191-cov-29.630253_pt1 | contig 13191 bp, 9 predicted proteins | sample MGYA00375140_ERZ795056 | MGnify/ENA primary metagenome ERZ795056 (study PRJEB30185, sample SAMN05720227) | activated sludge metagenome | isolation source: Anaerobic digester | place: USA | collected 2015-03-09 ...
TGTCAGGCGCGGGGATCTTCGATGTCCCGCCGCCTCCACCAACTAGAAACCCGGTCCCATAATCTCCACTCCAGTACAGGCCGGCAGGCAGAGGCGGGGGAGGGCCGCCGGCAGGTGAATTGTTCAATACTTGATACGAACACTCGCAACCCACAGATATGGATGGGTTTTGAGTAATTTCGTCAAGAGACCTCCGGCTTTACTGGGCGGCGTCGGGAAAGTGTCGGGAAAGCGTCGGGAAACCCCGTCCGATACCATTCCCGAACTGGCTGAATTGATCGGCGTTACCGAGCGAGGTCACCTGACCTTGCGGTCAACCTTGTGAGAACAAGGACCACCGCGGGAATAGCGGCCCCTGCCTTGAATATCCATCTCCGGCGTCGACGGCTTGCTCGTTGACGCAAACCCCTTCCGGCTCTATTGATACATTTGAAATGGTTCGACTAATGGATCTGCTCGGAGAGGGGCGGACATGAATGCGGTGCATGCGGTCATGCTTCTCGTGATCGCCTCCATAGCCTACGCTGACCAGAATCCTTCGCTTGCCACGGTACTGACACCTGACGGAAGAATCATTGATGGTGCGTCGGGCAGTTTCGATCCCGAAGGGTTCTGCATGAACTACGGTCCCGAAGGGGAGCCGTTGTTCGAGGAAGATCCAGTCTCGCCGTGGGAGCCCGTTTTCTGGCCCGATGGACAAGATCCTGAAGGTGCATGGTATACCTTGGGAAGCGGTGTGAACTACTATGTCTATACCATAGACATATCCGATACGGGCATTCTGTATGCGGGGGGGACTTTCACCAGTGCTGGAGGTGTTCCCGCAAAATTCATCGCCCTGTGGGACGGCTCTTCCTGGTATCCTCTGGGAATCGGCGTAAACCTTTATGTCCATGAAATCGTCGTGAGCGGCTCAGATGTGTATGTGGGAGGGTTTTTTGGTCTCCCCGTCAAGCACATCGCCCGATGGGACGGCAGTTCCTGGCATTCTGTAGGTGGCGGTGTGGACGGTTATGTCCGTGCCGTCGCCGTGAACGGCGCGGATGTGTATGTCGGGGGGGATTTTTCCCATGCCGGAGGCGTCTCCGCCAACCGCATCGCCCGGTGGGACGGCAGCTCCTGGCATCCTCTGGGTGGCGGTGTTGACGGGAGCGTCTACGAAATCGCGGTGAGCGGCTCGGACGTGTATGTGGGAGGGGAATTCACCCGGGCAGGGGGTGTTCCCGCAAACTACGTCGCCCGCTGGGATGGAAGTAACTGGCATGCTCTCGGAAGCGGTGTAGAGGGAGAAGCATACCCTTGTGTCTATGCCATCGCCGTGAGTGGCTCGGATGTGTACGTTGGAGGGTGCTTCAGCCAGGCCGGAGGCGGCACCGCCAAGCTCATCGCCCGTTGGGACGGCAGTTCCTGGCACCCGCTGGGAGTTGGTATAGCGGGTATCCTGGGCGTAGTTAACGACATTACGATCAGTGGTTCGGACGTGTTCGCCGGGGGGCATTTTACCGAGGCTGGAGGCAGCTCTGCCAGACGGATCGCAAGATGGGACGGTACTTCCTGGCATACTCTCGGAAACGGTTTGAACGAATGTGTCTATACCATTGTCGTGAGGGGCTCGGACGTGTATGTGGGAGGGTCCTTCACCGAGGCTGGAGTCAGCCCTGCCAACCGGATCGCCCGCTGGAATCCAAACACGGGGACCGAACCGCCTCCGGAGGAGATACCGATTTCTCTCGATGCCTCTCTTCATGCCTCTCCCAACCCCACCAGCACCGGAACGGAACTCTCGTTCCAGAGTAACGGCCTTTCCCCTCTGAAGCTCGAGGTCTTTGACACCGCCGGGCGGCTTGTGAGTGCGGAGAATCTGGGAACCCTGCCCGCCGGCTCACAGACCCACTACTGGAACGGCCAGGGCGGGAACGGGCAGGCCCTTGCCCAGGGGGTGTACTTCCTGAGGCTCTCCAGCGATGAAATCGAGGCTTCCACGCGGGTGGTACTGCTGAGGTAGTCGGGCGACATCGACTGTAGCGGGCCGCTGCTTTTCAGCGGCCCGTTCTCGTTCTGCGATTTGCTAAACTGATCTTTCGGCGAGATCGTCGATTGTATTCGTGTGGAGATGTACGAAGCGGTTTGATCCAAGAGCCTGACTGGATAATGAGCTGCCGTGAAGTCGGCGGTCTCTGTTCACGCCACCGGAAGAATAGCTCGTCGATGATCATTCAGCACCTTGCATCGATGGCTTACGTTGACGTAAACTGCTTCAGGTCTCATTATTAACAATCAGGTGTGTTTTGATAAGCTCCTTGCTTCCGGGTATGAAGTACTGGAGGCGTTACCTGCTCGTCAATAAAGCCTTACATAGAACACATCGTGGGAAGGAAGCACATGGCCCAGCTTGAACATATCGAAGCCATTGAAAAGCGCCTCTGGAGCGCGGCGGACACCCTGCGGGCCAATTCCAACTATGCCAGCAACGAATATTTCCTGCCGGTGATGGGCCTGATCTTCCTGCGCCACGCCTACAGCCGGTATCTGAGTGTCAAGGACGACATCGAAGCAAAGTTACCGACACGAAGCGGCAAGTCGCGGCCGCTGACCAAAGAAGATTTCTCACAGAAGAGCGCCATCTTCCTGCAACCCAAAGCCCAGTTCGACACCTTGGTGGCCCTGCCCGACAGTGCCGACCGCGCCAAGGCGATCATCGACGCCATGGAGTCCATCGAGGCCGACTACGAAAACCTGCGCGGCGTGCTGCCCAAGAGCGAATATCAGGAACTCGATAACGCCGTGCTCGGCCAATTGCTGCGCACCCTTAACCCTGAGGAGCTCAAGCGCGTCTCCGGCGATGTGTTCGGCCGTATTTACGAGTACTTCCTGACCCAGTTCGCCGACCAGAAAGCCCACGACGGCGGTGAGTTCTTCACCCCGGTGTCGCTGGTTTCGCTCATCGCCAATATCATCGAACCAACCAGCGGCAGAGTGCTGGACCCGGCCTGCGGTTCGGGCGGCATGTTTGTGCAGAGCGCCCGGGTGGTCGAACGGCGGCACGAGAACCCCACCGAGAAGCTCACCTTCTACGGCCTGGAAAAAAACGCCACCACCATCCGCCTCGCCAAGATGAACCTGGCGGTGCACGGTCTGGAAGGAAATATCCAAAAATCGATCACCTACTATGAAGACCCGCACGAGTTGCTGCGCAAGGCCGACTTCGTCATGGCCAATCCTCCCTTCAACGTGGACGAAATCGACGCCGACAAGGTCAAAATCGATCCTCGCCTGCCCTTCGGTCTGCCCGGCGTCAACAAGAAGGGGAAGGTCAGCAACGGCAACTACGTCTGGATCAGCTACTTCTACAGCTACCTGAATGAACAGGGCCGCGCCGGGTTCGTCATGTCCTCCCAGGCCTCTTCCGCCGGGCGTGACGAAGCCAAGGTGCGCCAGAAGCTGGTGGAGACCGGCGACGTGGATATCATGGTCGCCATCCGCTCCAACTTTTTCTACACCCGCACCGTCCCCTGCGAACTCTGGTTCCTCAATCGCGCCAAGCCGGAAGCGCACCGTGACAAGGTGCTGATGATCGACGCCCGCAACATCTACCGCAAGGTCACTCGCAAGATTTACGACTTCTCCCCCGAGCAGGAGCAGAACCTTCTGGCATCGTCTGGCTCTACCGAGGTGAGACCGGGCGCTATCTCGACCTGGTGGCGGGCTACTGCCGGCGCATGCTGGCCGAGGGCGCGGCATGCATCACCACGAAAAACGAAGCAGGAGAAACGCTCGAACCACTGCCGGGTTTTATCGCTGCGCTGGCGAACCCGCGCAGCAGTATGGAACCCTTCCTCAAGTCCCTGGCCAAAGACTCCCCCCACATTGAACCGCTCAAGGAACTGGATGAGGCTATCCCCCGTTTCAAAACGAGCGTTGAGGCATTCCGGAAAAGTGTCGGCGAGCAGCAGGCGGCCTGGGAACAGCATAAAACCACCAACGGCGAATTGAAGAAAGCCGTGGACCGTCTCGCCACCCTGGCCGAGACCAGCCGCGATCTGGCCGGGCAAACCGACCTGCTCTACAAGCTCGCCTGCCGCCTGATCGAAACCTGCGAGAACGAATGCGACGCCCGCGATAACGACGCCTGGACAGGCCGTGACATCACCCGCGCCCGCAAGACAGCCGACGAGGCCCGCGTCCTGGCCGTAGAACAGCTCAAACAGGTGCGCTATTTCTGGAAACAAGCCCACTGGCTCACCGAACGCTTCCCAGAAGCTGAACTGCGCGATGTGGAGGGGCTGGTCAAACTGGTGGACCGGGCTGAGATTGCGACCAACGACTGGAGCCTGACCCCCGGCCGCTATGTCGGCGTCGCGCCCGAAGAAGAGGATGAGGATTTTGATTTCGAGGAGGCCCTGCGCAATATCCATGTGGAACTGGAGGATCTGAACGCCGAGGCCGTACAACTGGCGGCAACGATCAAGAAGAATTTTGAGGAGTTGGGGGTATGAGCGAATCCGAAAAGAATCTGGATGACGTATGCGAATTCATCGTGGACTGCCTACACGCGACCGCGCCGGTTCAGGAGGATGGTTTTCCGCTAATTCGCACGCCCAATATTGGTCGTGGGCGCCTTTTGCTCGACGGAGTTTATCGAGTATCTGAAGACACATACGATGAATGGACACGTCGCGCCAAGCCTGAAGCAGATGACCTGATTCTGGCACGAGAAGCGCCAGCCGGAAATGTAGCAATCGTGAAGAATGGGCAGACTGTTTGCCTTGGCCAGCGGACAGTTCATCTCAGACCTGATACGCGACAAGTTGACCCAGATTTTCTTTGCTATTATTTACTTGCACCGCAACAGCAAGGGCTTCTACTTGCAGCTGAAACTGGCGCTACCGCCAAGCATGTCAATATGAAGGATATTCGCCGCTTACCCCTGCGAAATATGCCCAATATCGAAAACCAACGTCGTGCAGGTCGGTTTTTGGCTACTTACGACGACATAATCGAGAATAACCGGCGACGGATTACCTTGCTGGAGCAGGCGGCGCGGCTGCTCTACAAGGAATGGTTCGTCCACCTCCGCTTCCCCGGCCACGAACACACTTCAATCATCAACGGCGTACCGGAAGGATGGGAGAGGAAGAGGTTAGGAGAAATAGCGACAATTTTGAAGGGTAAAAAAATAGCCCAAGAAATGACTGAAGATGGAAATGTTCCGGTTGTGGCGGGGGGATTGAAGCCAGCTTATTACCATAATACAGCCAACGCGTTAGGCCCTGTCATAACTGTTAGCGCGTCTGGCGCCAATGCAGGCTATGTAGCCCTTTACCATCAGGATATTTGGGCATCAGATTGTTCATATTTGAGCAGTAGCGATAATCCGGAGATTTGGTTCCTTTATCTTGCGATGAAGTCTAGTCAGGCCGAGATTACAGGAATGCAGCAGGGATCAGCGCAACCACATGTTTATCCGAAGCATTTGAAATGCCTTTGTCTGCAAAATCCACCCAAAACTCTACGAAAACATTTTCATGAAACCGTAGAGTCGAGCTTTCTACAGATAGAGAATCTTGAAAAGCAAATCGTAAAACTAGCCCGCGCCCGCGACCTTCTTCTGCCCAAACTGATGAACGGGGAAGTGGCGGTATGAGCAGTCTCAAGGCAATCGAGAAAAGGGGCTTTGAAGATTTTTCGGGGTGGCGAGCGGTTATGTGCTTGACTTTTCGAACTACATCTTTGCTAAGTTTTCCGTGATACCGTCAATATCTACATCTATGCGCCCCAATATGCCCGGCGATTCCAAGGCCAAGCGTTTACAGGTATTTCAAGGCTGCAATCACCGATTTATCAGGAGATCGTAAATGAGCAAACGAATCCGAAGAGTCGGCTCCATCAAGAGCGAACTGCTTAGGAAATCGCGAGAAGCGGCCCTTGCCGCCGTGCAGATCTTCAACAATCCGAATATCAGCTTCAAATCCGAATCCTATGTAGTGCTAATGATCATCGCTTGGACCTATCTGCTTCACGCCTATTTCCGCGACCAGAAAATTGAGTATCGCTACCACCACCAACACGGTAAGCTGCGCAAATATGATAAGACCAAGCATGGAGCCTATAAATATTGGGAGCTTGAACGTTGCCTAAACGAGACCAAGTTGCCAATCGATAAGAATACAGGTAACAACCTGCGATTTCTAATCGGACTGCGCCATGAAATTGAGCATCAGATGACGACTCGGATTGATGATATACTGAGTGCGCGATTTCAAGCGTGTTGTTTGAACTATAACGAATACATCAAAAAATTATTCGGGGACAACAACGGAATTGACAAGCACCTTTCCTTTAGTCTCCAATTTTCGACTATCTCCACAGAACAGAAAGAATTGCTCGAAGAACAGCCTGGGTTGCCGGCCAATATTCAAGGATACATTCAAAAATTTGACGCCGGGCTGACCGAAGAGGAATTTGCCAGCTCACATTATGCCTACCGGATACTATTTGTTCCTAAAACAGCGAATCGAAGGGGTCAGGCCGACCGTGTGATCGAATTCATCAGGAGCGAATCTCCGCTGGCTAAGGAGGTCAACGATAAATATACGGTCATTAAGGAAACGGAAAAGAAGAAATACTTGCCCAAGCAGATTGTGGATTTGATGAAGGCAGAAGGTTATCCCGGTTTCTCGATCCACTACCATACGCAACTCTGGAAACAACAAGATGCAAGGAACTCCTCCAAGGGATTCGGAACTATGGTGGCAGGAAAATCATGGCATTGGTATGAATCATGGGTTGATGTGGTGCGGAAGCATTGCCAGGACAGCGAAGGGAAATATTCATGACGCTATCCTCTGATATTATTAATGTTACAGCAGTCTCAATGCAAGATACGTCTACCGTGCGGCCTTGGACTCGCGCCTAAAGGAGGCTGTGATGCTGAATAAAATTAACCTTAATAATTTCGGCCCGCTCGTCAACGTCGATTGGTCGAATCTCGGGCGAATCAATCTGGTGATCGGTGGTAACGGTACCGGAAAGACATTCCTGCTGAAAGCCCTCTATTGCACCATGAAGACGCTGGAGGAGTATAGGCGTGGCGATGACCAGCGCATGGCGGCGGATATTTTGGCGGAAAAGCTTTACTGGACCTTTCAGCCGGATAAAATCGGTGATCTAGTGACAAAGGGTGTGGACGCCGCCTTGTCTTGTGCTGTACAATTTGGCGATGACAATTTCATCTACAGTTTCGGCAAGGATACGACCAGGCAGATTTCCAGAGTGGAAAATCATGTCCGCCCCAGGTCAAGTAACTCCATTTTCCTCCCGGCAAAGGAAGTTTTGTCTCTCCATCAGATCATCCTCAAGTCGCGCGAGCAGGATAAGGTTTTCGGTTTTGACGACACCTATCTTGACCTCGCCCGGGCCTTGCGCCAGTCACCCACACAAGGCCGGAATTATCCTGAATTCGCCAAGTCACGCAAAAGTTTGGAGAACATTCTTGGCGGACGTGTTGAATACGACGAGGCATCGGAGCGCTGGCAGTTTAAAAAGGGTAACAAGAAGTTTTCCATCGGGGTGACGGCGGAGGGGATTAAGAAAATAGCCATCCTCGATACCTTGCTCGGCAACCGCTATCTCGATACCAGTTCAATCGTTTTTATCGACGAACCGGAAGCGGCCCTGCATCCCCAGGCGGTTTCTCAATTGCTTGATATCGTGGCCGTGCTGGCCGGGCGCGGCATCCAGTTTTTCCTCGCCAGTCATTCCTATTTCGTGGTAAAGAAATTGTTCCTGACTGCGCAGAAAGAAAGCATGTCCATCCCGGTAATTTCAGCCAACGATAGTCAGTGGAACACGGCGAACCTTAAGGACGGAATGCCGGGAAATGCGATCATCAATGAGTCTATTCGTCTGTACAAGGAAGAAGTGGAGTTGGCGCTGAAATGACCACACATAGAATTATCGAATCCGGGATGACTTTCGGTCCATATTCCGCCGACCGATGTTTCCACATTGAGAAAAGCAAAATATATGCAGGTATTCAGCAGGACGTGAAGATGGCGGAATTCCTGTTGCTGCGTGACCATGAAAATCCGCCCGCTCTTTGGGTGGTGGAAGCCAAATCGAGTACGCCGCGACAGGAGACCCAACCGAATTTCGATGAATTTATCGTTGAGATCCGTGAAAAACTGGTCAATGCCTTTTCCCTTGGTTGGGCCTCCTGTTTGAAACGTCACCAGCAGGCCGACGCGGAACTGCCCAAACCTTTCAAAAAGCTTGATTTGACGCATTCCGGCGTGCGGTTTGTATTGGTGATCAACGGTCACGAGGAATCATGGCTGCCGCCGCTTCATGAGGCTTTGAGCAAAGCACTGAGTTCTACCGTCAAAACCTGGTGCTTCGATCCGACCTCGGTGGTGGTCATCAACGAAGTTCTTGCCAAGGATCACGGCTTGATCCTTCCTGAAACGGCGGGAACGGAATCAACGGCATGATAAAGATACCTCTGAGGAGGGAAACCAAAGGTGACGTCCACGCCTTACACCGAAGACACACTCGTTCAACAGACCACCGCCGAATACCTGGAACAGGAACTCGGCTGGGAGTCGGTGTACGCCTACAACAACGAGGATTTCGGGCCGGACAGCCTGCTGGGTCGGGAATCGGATCGCGAGGTGGTATTGACCCGCACCCTGCGAGCAAAAATCGAAGAATTGAATCAAGGACTGCCCGAAACGGCCTATGAAAACGCCGTTCGCGAGATCATTACAGTCTCCGCCTCGCAGACCATGGCCGCCACCAACCGCGAGAAGTACGAACTGATCAGAGACGGCGTGCAGGTCTCCTTTCGCAATGCTGAGGGCGAACAGGTGCGCCAGCGGTTGAGAGTTTTCGACTTTGACAATCCCGAGAAAAATCATTTCCTCTGCGTGCGGGAACTGTGGGTGCGCGGCGATCTGTACCGCCGCCGGGCGGATATCGTCGGGTTCGTCAACGGCCTGCCGCTGCTGTTCATGGAGCTGAAGAACGTCAGCAAGGATATCCGCACCGCCTACGAGCAGAACTTTCTGGACTACAAGGACACCGTCCCGCACATTTTTCATCATAATGCCATAGTGGTGCTGGCCAATGGGGTGGATGCCAAACTCGGCTCGTTCACCAGCCGGTTCGAACATTTCCACGAGTGGAAACGGTTGGCCGAAAATCAGCCGGGTGTGGTGGCCATGGAGACGCTGCTCAGGGGGGTGTGTGCGAAAGCCAATTTCCTGGATTTGGTGGAAAATTTTATCGTTTTCGATGACTCGACCGGTGAATCGCGGAAGATTCTGGCCCGCAACCACCAGTTCCTGGGTGTCAACCGGGCTATCGAGGCGGTTTGCGACAAGGAGGAGAAGAACAGGAACGGCAAGCTGGGGGTGTTCTGGCATACCCAGGGGGCGGGCAAGAGCTATTCCATGGTGTTCTTCACCCGCAAGGTGCATCGCAAGCTGGGCGGCAACTTCACCTTTCTGATCCTCACCGACCGCGATGATCTGGACACACAGATCTACAAGACTTTTGCCGGTTGCGGCGTGGTGGACAACGACCGTGACCCGTGCCGGGCCGCGAGCGGCGAGCACCTCGCCGAGCTTTTGGCCCAGCATAAATCCCATGTCTTTTCGCTGATCCAGAAATTCAACCAGGCCGTTAGCGAAGGGGATGCCTACTCCCTGCGCGACGACCTCATCGTCATCACCGACGAGGCCCACCGCACCCAGTACGGCACCCTGGCGCTCAACATGCGCAATGCCCTGCCCAACGCCGGCTATATCGGTTTCACCGGCACGCCGCTCTTCAAGGACGACGAGATCACCCGGCGGGTGTTCGGCGATTATGTCTCCACCTACGATTTCCAGCGGGCTGTGGAGGATAAGGCAACGGTGCCGCTCTATTACGATGCGCGTGGCGATAAGCTCGGTGTGGCGGTCGGTGATTTGAACGAGCGGATCGCCGAGAAGCTGGAGGAACTGGAGACGGGAAATATCGACGTGGAGCAGCGCCTGGAGCAGGAGCTCAAGCGCGACTACCACATCATCACAGCCGGGAAACGCCTCGACCAGGTGGCCCGCGATTTTGTGCAGCACTACTCCACTGCGTGGGAAACCGGCAAGGCGATGCTGGTCTGCATCGACAAGATAACCTGTGTCCGCATGTACAATCTGATCAAGTTTTATTGGAACGAGAGAATCGGCAAACTGGCAGCGCAGTTGCAAAAGGCCACGGACGAGCAGGACGAACAGTACCGGCTACGTCAGATCGAGTGGATGCGACAGACGCAGATGGCGGTGGTGGTCAGCGAGGAACAGGGCGAGGTGGAGAAGTTCCGTAAATGGGGGTTGGACATCACCCCGCACCGTCGCCTTATCAAGGAAGGCATCAACTTGCCGGAGGCTATGCGGAAGAAGCCGCAGTTCCAGAACATGCAGCGGCTGTCGCTGGACGATGCATTCAAGGCTGAAGATCACCCTCTTCGTGTGGCCATCGTCTGCGCCATGTGGCTGACCGGCTTTGATGTCCCCAGTCTCTCGACCCTGTATCTGGATAAGCCGCTCAAGGCGCACACCCTGATGCAGGCCATTGCCCGGGCGAACCGGGTCAACGAGGGCAAGAACAACGGGATGATCGTCGATTACTGCGGCATCCTGAAGAACCTGCGCCAGGCGCTGGCGACCTTTGCCGGGACAGGTGATGACGGGCGTGGTGGCGATGGCGGCGAGATCGAGCCGGCCAGGCCCGATGAGGAACTGCTGGCCGATCTTCGAGAAGCGATTACCCTTGTACGGGCTTTCTTGGAGGAGCGGAGCGCGTCGTTGGATGGAATTATCGGGCAGACCGGTTTCGCCAGGAATGCCGCTATTCTCGCAGCCAAGGAGGCGGCGAACGAAAACGACGAGACGAGAAAACGCTTCGAGGTGATGTGCCGGGCGGTATTCTCGAAGTTCAAGGCCTGCATTACCATCGAAGGCGTCAATGATTGCCGGGCTGACTTCGAGGCGATCAACATCGTCTATAGAAGTCTTCAGCAGGATCGCGAGCAGGCTGACATCACCGATATCATCCGTAAGTTGCATCAGGTCGTGGATGAAGCGATTGAGACACAACCACAGATAACTGTTGCCGAAGAACCGAGGCCATACGACATCAGCAAGATTGATTTCGACCGACTGCGCCGGGAGTTCGAACGTAGCCCGGCCAAACGCACCACCGTGCAGAATCTGAAAAGCGCCATTGAGCAACGCCTTCAGCGCCTGCTTCAACAGAATCCCTTGCGGACTGATTTTCAGAGGCATTACGAGGAGATCGTCGCCGAGTACAACCGTGAAAAGGATCGGGCGACCATTGAAAAGACCTTCGAGGCGCTTCTGCAACTCATAAATGAGATAGACGATGAGGAAAGCCGCGCCGTGCGGGAGGGCCTCGATGAGGAATCGCTGGCGGTTTTTGATCTTTTAAAGAAAACGGATTTATCAGCAGGAGAAATCAAGAAAGTTAAAGAGGTTGCGGTTGATTTGCTCAAAACGCTCAAGGCGAAAATACAGAAAAGCAATCAATGGCGCGACAAGGAATCCACCCGAGACGGAATTCGCCTGGTGATTCACAATTATCTTTGGAACGATCAAACCGGGCTGCCGGAAGGCTATTCAGAGGAAGAGGTGCAGGACAAGACGGAGGCGGTTTTCGTGCATGTGTTCCGGGTTTACCCAATGGTGCCGTCACCCTATTACGCCGATATGGCGTAATAGGGTGCAGCGAAGAACAAGGCGGCGTCCGTCAATGTGGTGTAAGAATGCTTTCGAAATTCGGGCACCTGATCGGCTGACACAAAGTTCTCTGCGAGTAAGCCGACGTGAACCTCCCAGATTCACCTGGAAAGTTTTAAGGGTTGTCCAAGGGCAAGAGCCTTAGCGACGGGCACGGCGCTCTGGTGCAGGCGCGGAGGTGGCGGTATGCTACTGTGAGTGGTTGCTTGATCGAGTCGCTGAAAGCAGATTGCCAAGGCCCGGACCGTCATCGACGCCGCCCCTGCCCGCAAAAGGCGGTGATTTGAAGTACCGATGAGAGGCGATATGACGACATCCGCCTATCAGCCGCCCTTCACCATAACTCCCGAGATCCTGAACCTGGTTGCCGCGATCGGCGAGGCCGTCGGGCGGTTGACCGTGCTCACCGATCAGGCCCGAGCCTTGCGGCTTCGGCGCATCAGTCGCATCCGCACCATCCGCGGTTCGCTGGCCATCGAGGGCAACACCCTGAGCGAAGCGCAGATAACCGCGATTCTGGATGGCAAGCGGGTCATCGCCCCGCCCCGCGAGATACAGGAGGTGAAAAACGCCCTGGCCGCCTATGACCGCTTCGACTCCTGGGAACCCACGGCGGAAAAGGATCTGCTGGAGGCGCACCGGATACTCATGGCCGGCCTGATAGACGAGGCCGGCAAGTATCGGAGTGGTGGCGTGGGTGTCATGGCTGGTCAGCGGGTGATTCACGTGGCTCCTCCCGCCGACCGGGTGCCGCATTTGATGGCCGGCCTGCTCGACTGGCTGGCCGCCACCGACGCACACCCGCTCATCGCCGGTTCGGTGTTCCACTACGAGTTTGAAATCATTCACCCATTCGCCGACGGCAACGGGCGCATGGGGCGATTGTGGCAGAGCCTGATTCTGGCTCGCTGGAACCCTCTGTTCGCTGACATCCCGGTGGAAAGCCTGGTCTTCGAACATCAGGCCGAGTATTACGAAGCGCTGCAGGAAAGTACCCGTCGGACCGATTCCGCCCCCTTCATCGCCTTCATGTTGCGGATGGTCCTAGGCGTCGTGACAACCCCCCAAGTCGCCCCCCAAGTCACCCCCCAAGTCGGCGAGCTGCTGGCGGCGATCCAAGGCGAGATGGGGCGCAATGCGCTGCAATCCGTCCTGGGGCTTTCAGATCGCAAATCCTTCCGCGAGCGTTACCTCAAGCCGGCCCTGGCCGACGGCCTGATTGAGATGACAATCCCGGACAAGCCCAACAGTCGCCTGCAGAAGTACCGCTTGACCGACAAAGGCCGCCGGTGGCTGGCCCGGAATGGTGAAGGGGTTTGCTGGAGACACGGGGTATGACAGGGCACGAGTCTGGCGGATCGAGGAGGCAGGGAGCCGGTTCAGCGAAGTCGTCCCG
>ERZ795056.5160-NODE-5160-length-13188-cov-7.968400_pt1 | contig 13188 bp, 8 predicted proteins | sample MGYA00375140_ERZ795056 | MGnify/ENA primary metagenome ERZ795056 (study PRJEB30185, sample SAMN05720227) | activated sludge metagenome | isolation source: Anaerobic digester | place: USA | collected 2015-03-09 ...
AATTTTTCGGAAGTAAACCTGGAATTGATTGCAGAAATGAAAGAGGAACTGGCAAAGGGTAATATTGAAGAGGCCCAAACCATTGCTGATGATATTAATGAAAATGAGCAAAAGATCATATTTCATGGCAAACGGGCCGACTCCATTGTAAAAGGAATGCTGCAGCACAGCCGCAGCAGTAGCGGCGTTAAGGTTCCAACCGATATCAATGCATTGTGTGATGAATATTTCAGATTGGCTTATCATGGATTAAAAGCAAAGGAAAAAGCGTTCAATGCAACCATGAAAACAGATTTTGATAAAAAAGCCGGTAACATAAATATCATTCCGCAGGATATTGGAAGGGTGGTGTTAAATTTAATCAACAATGCTTTTTATTCGGTAAATGAAAAGAAACGTCAGGGTGTGGAAGGATACGAACCAACTGTATCCTTAAGTACAAGGCAGGTGGGTGATAAAATTGAAATTAGTGTGGCTGATAATGGAAAAGGTATTTCACAATTAGTTTTGGATAAAATCTTTCAGCCCTTCTATACTACCAAGCCTTCAGGGCAGGGTACCGGATTAGGTTTGAGTTTGAGCTATGATATTGTAAAAGCGCATGGAGGGGAGTTGAAAGTGAAAACGAGGGAAGGAGAAGGAGCAACATTTTTCATTTATTTACCTATCACTTCTGATTTATGAGCCAATACTTAAAGGTCATTTTCATCTGTTAAAGGATGTATTTGCCCGGGTTCAGGTGATAAAAATTTGTTTCATTTGCTGGAAAATACTTAGCCACAGGGTTTTAAGTGCTGTTATTTGCGGGTAGGTTTATTTGGCCTGAATAATTTTGACCTTATCTTTAAGCAATGATTTGGGAAAAGTATATGGCACCGGTTTGAATTTGGTGACCTGCAAGTATGAGGAATGGGAGTTCAGTATTATTTTACCAGTTAATAGCTGATCATGAAACATTCAAATGAACTGGAAACATGGCAATTTTCGTTGGAAAATCTGGTTAAAGAGAACCAGCAACTTCTTGAAGCTGTAAGGCAACAGGCCGTTGAGCTGAATCAAAAAGAACGGGAACTGGAAATAGAGGCTGCATTGGAAAATGTAAGGGCAAGAAGTATGGCCATGTGCAAATCTATTGAATTGCCAGAAGTGGCCTCTATTATGGCAAAACAAATTGCCGGCCTTGGTATTTCGCTTAACCGGGTATGGATCACTTTATTTGAAATTGACGGACCTTATTTTGAGTTATGGATCACCACCATTGATTCATTTGATTCCTATCCAACCAAGCTTAAATTGCCTGCTGAGTATTTCCAGGAAAATATGGCTTACTGGAAGGAGGGCCATCAAACGCTTGAAAAATTTTTTACACCCGAACAGGCGAAGGTTTACCTGCAAAACCTACGAAAAATTTCCAATGATGCCGTTCTTGCTCCTGATGAATATTTGAATAGTCCAATACCGTTCTACCAACTGCAGGTACGCCATCGTTATGGTGTAATTGGCATTACTTCTGCAACGGAAACTGACGAACAAACCGTTGTTATTTTAAAACGGTTTGCATCCGTTTTCGAACAGGCCTATACCCGTTTCCTGGATATGCAAAAGGCTGAAGCGCAGGCAAGAGAATCAAATATTGAGGCTGCATTGGAAAGGGTGAGGGCTCATGCCATGGCTATGCGTAAAAGTGATGAGCTTGCAGACATGGTTCACCTGGTATTTAATCAACTGGATTGGCTTAAACTGGGACCCCTGCAGGTATTGATTTCCATTTTTGATATTCCGAATAATCAGATTGAATGGTGGAGCAGGAGTTATAAGGACATCAACCTTCCTCAGCGGAATATTATTCCCATTATTGATCATCCCTTTCTGAATGAAATGTTGAATGCATGGGAGAGAGGCGCAGAATTCATGAGTTACCATCTTGAGGGCGTAACCAAAAGAACCTGGGATGAGTATTTGTTTACCAGGACAGATCTGCAATATTTCCCTCCGGAGTTAATTGAAATGATGAGGGGTAAAAATGAAATATACCTTTCGACCGCGTTTATGAATTATGGGGGGCTTGAAACTGCAGGAAATGCCCCGCTTTCAGAGGAAAATGCAGGTATACTAAAGCGCTTTGCCTGTGTACTTGATTTGGGATACACCCGCATGATTGATTTGCAGAAAGCAGAGGCACAGGCAAGAAAGGCTATGAATCAGGCGTCTCTCGACAGGGTCAGGGCCGAAATTGCATCAATGCGTACAAAGAAAGACCTTGCCAGGATTACCCCTCTTTTCTGGCGCGAACTAACCAACCTTAACATCCCTTTTGTAAGGTGTGGTGTGCTTATTATGAACGATGAACTAGAGCGCGTTCAAACTTTTCTTTCTACTCCTGAGGGCAATGCCATAGCAGCTTTTCATTTGGATTACCAAACAGGATCCCTGCAGGATTTAATTTCGCATTGGCAGCAAAAGCGACTTTATATCACTTATTGGACAGGGAAAGAATTTGGTGATTTGGCCGATACATTGGTTAAACAAGGCTCTCTTACAAGTAGGGAACAGTATTTGAATACAGTACCCGAGGAAGGTACTTATTTGCATTTTATTCCATTTTTGCAGGGCATGCTTTATGTGGGAAATTGCCTGCCACTTGAGCAGGATGATCTTCACCTTGTGCAATCGCTTGCCGATGCCTTTTCTACTGCCTATGCCCGGTATGATGATTTTAACAGGCTTGATGCGGCCAAGAAGGAGGTGGAAAAAACCCTGTCAGATCTGAGGCAGGCTCAGCAGCAATTGGTTCAGGCTGAAAAAATGGCAAGTCTTGGGGCACTTACAGCAGGTATAGCGCATGAAATTCAAAACCCGTTGAATTTTGTCAATAATTTTAGCGAAGTAAGTAAAGAATTAATTGAAGAATTGAAAAGTGAAAGGTTAAAAGTACACAGTGAAAGGGATGAAGTGCTCGAAACTGAGCTGTTGAATGATATAGCCGAGAATCTCGAAAAAATCAACCACCATGGCAAGCGTGCCGAAGCCATTGTAAAAGGCATGCTTGCACACAGCCGCACCGGTTCGGGTAAAATGGAACTAACCGACCTGAATGCACTTGCCGAAGAATACCTGAAACTGGCCTATCATGCCCACCTGAATGAAACAGCGGGGAAGGGTATGCGGGTAAAGGACTCAAAAAAGGCCGTGCGTTTAAATTATTCAGCAAGTTTCAAGTTTATACCCGATAATAACCTTCCTAAAGTGGAAGTAATACCGCAGGAAATTGGAAGGGTTTTGCTAAACCTGATTAACAATGCTTTTTACGCAGTAGCTGAAAAGCACAAAAACGGCGACGCCGCGTATGTTCCAGAGGTTAAAGTTACTACGAAGCTTTTCTTTCAACAAGCGGTTGCACAGGCGGAGCGAAGGGAAGGAACGAGGTTGGCGAGGGTGGCTATTTCGGTTCAGGACAATGGCCCCGGTATTCCGAGTTCAATGCTGGATAAAATCTTTCAACCCTTTTTTACCACCAAACCTGCGGGTAAAGGAACTGGATTGGGCTTATCTTTAAGCTATGATATAGTTACAGCACATGGTGGCGAGTTGAAGGTGGAGACCACGGCAGGTGACGGAACTGAGTTTATTATTGTACTTCCGGCTTAAATAGTAAGGGACTTATTACCCTTGCTATTTAAGAAAAGCAGAAAGTTTCCTTACATTGCAAGGCATCCAATTCCATAAAATGAACAAGCGATCTTTCATAAAAAGTCTTGCAGCGTTGCCGCTTACAACCCCCATTACACTGAGCGCAATGGATAAGGTAGTGAACAGGTTTAGTCATATTCCCTTAAATGAAATTGCCGCTGACGAAGACTTTTGGGCCCAGATTCGGGGTGGTTATAAACTGAAGCCCGATTACATTAACCTCGAAAATGGTTACTACTGTTTTCTTCCGCAGGAAACCCTCGAAAACTTGATCAGCCATGTGCGCGAAGTAAATTACCAGGGTTCTTTTTACATGCGCACAAAAGCGGCAAATGATAAAAAGCTGGCTATTGACAGGCTTGCCAAAGTGGCGGGATGTTCGGCGGATGAGCTTGGTATTACCCGCAACACTACTGAGTCATTGGATACGGTTATAGGTGGTTTTGATTGGAAAGCGGGGGATGAAACGGTAATGGCTGAGCAGGACTATTTTTCCATGCTTTCCATGTTCAAACAGGTTTCCAAACGATATGGCGTGGTAAACAAAATGGTCTCAGTGCCCAATCATCCTGTAAACGATGATGAAATTGTAAACCTGTATGCAAATGCTATTTCGCCCAAAACAAAATTGCTGATGGTAAGCCACATGGTGAATATTACCGGGCAAGTTTTGCCTGTTCGTAAAATTTGCGACATGGCCCATAGCAAGGGTGTGCAGGTGTTGGTGGATGGGGCGCATGCTTTTGCGCATATTCAGTTTTCCATACCCGACCTGAATTGCGATTATTACGGGGCAAGCCTGCATAAATGGCTGAGTGTACCGCTTGGGGCCGGTTTGTTGTATGTTAAAAAAGAGCACATTCCCTCCATTTGGCCTTTATTGGCTCCTGGCGAAAAGGCTATGGATGATATTGGCCGCCTGAACCATACCGGCACCCATCCCGTGCATACCCTGCTTGCCCTGCAAAACGCAATTGATTATTATGAAAAAGTAGGTGCAGAACGAAAAGAGGCAAGGTTGCGCTATTTACAAAATTACTGGACCGGAAAGGTGCGTGATTTACCGCATGTTGTATTAAATACTCCTGCCGACCTTTCCCGTTCCTGCGGTATAGCCAATGTGGGAATAAAAGGAATGAAACCGCAGGACCTTGCCGACACGCTTATGAAAAAGTATAAAATTTATACCGTTGCCATTGATGGTGCCAATGTACAGGGCTGCAGGATTACCCCGAATATATACACCACAACCAAAGAACTTGATGTTTTTGTAGCAGCTTTGAAGGAAATGAAGGTGTAAATGATAGGTTTCAGAAAGAAACGCATGTTGGTGAAATGGAACATCATGCCTAAAATAAATTCCCCAAACCCCTGGATTCATTCCAGGATTTGGGGAATTTATTTTTCATTGGGAGTTTCCCAATTATTTGGTTCGACGGTCATTGCCGCCTGAAAAAGCTCTTGAAGGGTCCTCTTCAACCGGGGAATTACCAATCACCTGATCCATACCCTCGTTTGAATTCATTTCGTTGGGATTTTCACCCCCGTCAAAGGATTCAATAGGAGGCAGGTCATTATCGCCGTCTTCTGCCTGTGGAACACCGGGGTCTGAACTTCCGTCAAAAGCACCCGCAGAAAAAAGATTCCAGGAATTTCCCATGCAGGAATAGTTTATTTTTACGAAAAAGGACATAAAAAATATTTTTAGCAGCTAAAGATAAAAATTTATATTTAAAGTTCAAATGATATTCTCTTATAATTTCAAGCTTTTGATTTCAGCCGCTAAGGAAGTTTATAATATTCCATTCATGCAGGTTCAACTGTTTTCAGGTGGTGCAAAGGCCGGAATGCTGGCTTTCTTAACCTTTTTGTTTTGCAGTTTGCCGCCCGACCGTTGCCATGCCCAATCTATTGAAAGCCTGAGGGTTACACTAGCGGAAATGGAAAAAAGGCCAGGTTTTGAAAAGGATACTGCCTACCTGAATACAGCAAAGGAATTGGGATATTATCTAGCGGAAACCAACCCCGACAGTGCATTAATTTTTCTGGCTAATCAATTGAAATTGTGCCGGGATGTTAAATTCAGGAAAGGAGAAGCCGAGGTATTAAAAATTTATGGAAATGCCTTTCAGGCAAAAGGAGATTTTAAAGGATCTCTTGAATATTATAACCAGGCACTCGGTATTGCCAAAACGGCAAATGAAGGTCAGATTATTCCCGGCATTTTAAATAATATAGGGTTGGTTTATTTTAACCTTGGTAATTACGCCGAAGCCTTAAATACGTATTTTGAAGCGATAAAAGGAGCTGAAAAAGTAAATAATAACTTTGTAAAGGCAGCGGTATTGAATAATATCGCCTATGTATATCTTGAACTCGACAATTTGAAAGAGGCAGAGGTAAATTACCTGAAGGTTTTGGAAATTGACAGTGCAAGTGGTGATTTAAGAAGGATGGTTCAATCGCTGAACAATATTGGCGATGTAAGATTAAAACAGCGAAAACCTTTGGAAGCGCTACGGTCTTTAAACAGGGCTTATGATATGGCACTCGGTCTCGAAAGTCCTGACCTGATTGAAATGTCTTCGCGAACCCTTGCATCTATTTATGTTGAACTTGATAGTACGGAGATGGCAGATAAATTCTATCGCGAATCCATTGCCCTTTCAAAGCAGAATAGTTATGGGGTACCCTATGTAAAATCACTGATTGGTCTTTCGGATTTGTTGTATAAAACAGGCAGGCACAGGGAAGCCCTTGGTTATTCAATTGAGGCAAAGGAACAGGCTGAAAATATGGGACAAACCATCCTTTTGCGAAATGCTAATGAGGTGTTGGCCAAAATATATGAGGCTGAGGGAAATAGTTCTGCAGCCCTGAAAAGTTATAAACTATTTAAACAATACAATGACAGCATCAATGACCTGCGAAGTAAGCGGGTGGCTGCTACCCTCGAGGCCGAATATGAATTTTCAAAAAAAGCGCTCCGGTTTGAAAAGGAAAGTCTGCGGCAATGGTGGTTGATTTTTTCGGCTTTTGCAGGCTTGCTGACCATTGGCATTATTCTGTTTATTATTACCCGAAACCGAAACCGGCTGAACAGGGCATACAATACCCTGCAGGATAAAACGCAGGAAATTGAGCACAAGAATATAATACTTGAGCAAACACTCGGACAATTAAAGGAAACCCAGATGCAACTGATTCATGCTGAAAAAATGGCTTCTCTGGGTGAACTTACAGCGGGTATAGCACATGAAATTCAAAACCCGCTGAACTTTGTAAACAATTTTTCTGAATTAAATACAGAAATAATTGATGAAATTGAAATGGAGGCTGAAAAGGGAAACTTTGCTGAGTTGAAAGAGCTGTTACAAGATTTAAAATCAAATGAACTGAAAATTAATCAGCATGGCAAGCGGGCCGATGCTATCGTAAAGGGGATGCTTGCCCATAGCCGAACAGGATTGGGCGCTAAAATGCAGACGGATTTAAACGCGCTTTCAAAGGAATATCTGCGATTAGCTTACCAGGGGCATAGAACAAGGGAACCGGGTTTCGATTCGGATTACCACTTCAGGCCTGCACCTGACCTTCCATTAATTGAAATGATACCAGAGGAAATTGGCCGGGTTTTGTTTAACCTTTTGCAAAATGCATTTTATGCTGTTATGGAGCGCGGTAAGCAGCAAAATCCGGATTATAAGCCCATGGTTGATGTATCACTTCAGCGGGAAGACAACTTCGTAAAGGTTTATATCCGCGATAATGGAACAGGCATTCCTGAATCCATCCGTTCAAAAATTTTTCAGCCCTTTTTTACTACACGTCCCACCGGGCAGGGCACCGGGCTTGGTTTGTCATTAAGTTACGATGTAATAAAAGCGCATGGTGGCGAAATACAGGTGGAATCTAAAGAAGGAGAAGGTTCTGTTTTTACCATTAGCCTTCCGGTTGCTAAAGAGGTTTGATTATTGAAGTTCCATATTGGTTATATCATACCAGGGGTTTTGCACACACCTTCTTTTATTGTTTTCTTCACCGCAAAGACCGGTAAGCGCAAGGTAATTGGCATTTTTTCCTGCTTCAAAAAAAATATCTTCCCAGGCAATATCCCTTTTATACTGGCTGAGGTTTTTCTCCAGCGAAATGCGCAGGTACCAGGTAAAAAATCCTCCCTTTTCGGGGTTGCCCACCGAGTATTCTTTTGGCATGGAAGAACTTGCTACAACGGTTCCCCGGGGCTCCCAAAAAAGCTTGATAAAGTTTTCGGTTGACACGGGGAGGCCAATGCTTTTTGGAGAGATAAGCGGATTTTTTCCAACACCCGGAACAGGTACCGGGCAGCATTCCACATTACAGCAATCATTGATAACAAGGTTAAATCTCGATTTCTTTTTATTCAGGCTGTCAACGATGGCTTGTATGCCAAGGCTTTTTTTAGGCAGGTTTTCAAAGGTGTAGTCATTGGAGAGGATCATTTTGGGCAGCGGGCTTTCTTCATCATTTTTTTCCCTGTAGCCATGTCCCGAATAGTAAAAAATCACTATATCGTTGGCAGCCGGCTTAATTTTTGAAACAGCGGTTAGTACCGATTGCCGGTTAAATTGCGCACCGTTAATATAAGTGATTGCCGGTGGCTGAAGGCCCATTTTTTTGGCAATATTGGTAAAAGTATAAGCAATATTTTCTTTATCCCGTGAGCAGGCTTTACCCACCTGCGGGTCGAGTAAATCAGTCACAACAATCATCCATATCTTCATTTTTTTCTGCTGTTCATTCAATCCTCCACGGGATATCAGACCCGGTTTTTGGATATTACCAAATAGCTGTGTGTAATAGGGGCTGCTGTTCGTATAAAAGCGTTTTACCAGGTTGGTATCAATCTCGGCGGCAGAAAATTCTAATTTTTCAGCAAGAATGGCAGTTGTCCATTTGCCCTCTTCCATATATTTTATACTTTCAGGAGTATAAAAGTCAATATTGTGCTCCTCTTGTTTCTTAAATTCAAACAAGGGCAGGTATGGCATTGAACCTCCTGAAAAGTTGGTGATGTCCTCCGCTTTGCGGGGAATGAGTTGCCTGATTGGCAAATTCATGTTTTCGGCGGTAGTGCTGTCTGCAAGGTCAAGTTCGTAAACAGGCGAATTTTCTTCCCGTATTTGTGTATTTCTAACCCGGGCGGTGGCAGTTCCATCGGCATACAGGGTTAGCAATGCCTCGAAAGTTGATTTATTGCTATCTGCTAACTGATACCTGAAATAATGAAAACTTTGTGCATAGATATTTGGTGTAACAAAAAGCAGGATAATAATTATGAGTTGGGTTATGAAAGTAGTCTTTAGGTAACTGAAAACCCTATTGCTCTGCCATAATTTGTACATCGCGTTAATATTATAACCCTTTATTAAAGGAATTAAAGAATGCGTATTTTTTAATAAGAAGCCCCTGCCAAATACACTTTTTCAGGTGCATCGGCAGGGGACAATATTATATGGTATCCATTATTTCCTGTTTACAGGAGGTTTGCCGGCAGCGCCGGTATCTATAGGCATATTGGTTGTATCGGGGCCGTTAGTCATAGTATCTGTCGGCGCGGCAGTAGCCGGTGCAACTTCTTCAACTACAGCTGGTTCTTCTGCCGGTGTTTCGCCGGATCCGCAACCTACAGCCATTACCGATACAAGCGCAAGGGGAAGTGCCCAACGAAAACCCTTGAAATGAAGGAAAGTCTTTTGCATAGATTTTAATTTATTTTAAGGAGTTAAAACTAAAGTATTATTTTTAAAATTCTGATGAAAAATAATTGCACATAAATGACGATTCGCAGGCAACTGACAAACATAATTTCTTCATTACCGGGCGTTAAGTCATCAAAACCCGGTTTAAAAACAAGGTGGGTGCTGCTGTTTTCCCTGTTAATTTTTACAGGGAAAACCTATACGCAGGCCTCTCTTTCACAGGCATTCGCTGCCGTGGAAAGTTCATATAGCCCAAAGGAAAAATGCGATTCGGCCCATATTAACACCCTGAACAGGGTTTTGGCCGGCTTTGTTTCTCTTTATCCCGATTCGGTGCTGATGCTTTTGGATGGCGTGGTAAAGGTTTGTAATGAATGTAAATACACCAAAGGCAGGGTGGAAGCATTGCGGTTAAAAGGGGATGCATTTAATAACAAACGAATGTATGATACTGCGCTATCCATTTTGAATGAAGCCTTATTGCTTGCAGACAAAACAGGGGAGCCAAGAAGCAGGTGGATTATCTTAAATAATTTGGGTACCGTGTATTCTGGCAAGGGCAATTACCTGCTTGCCTACGAAAAATACTATGCCGCCCTTAAACTTGCCGAAGCAGGTGGTGATAAGGAAATGGTAGGCGCCCTGCTGAATAACCTGGCAAATATTTTTTATTTCCAGAAAAAGTTTGATGAGGCCGAAGAGTATTATAAAAAGGTACTTGGCCTTGCTTTGGAAATACAGGATACACTCAGTATTGCCATAGCCTATAATAATTTGGGTGAAATATACCTGGTAAAAAAAGAATATGTAAAGGCGCTTCAGTTTCTCAACCAATCGCTTGCAACCGGTAAAAACTTTAATAATGCCGAACTGCGGATGGCTGCAAAAGTAGCCATGGCACAGGTTTATGGCGAAATGGATAGTATATACCGGTCGGAAAAAATTTATAACGAAGTAATTGAAGAATCTGCACAGTTTAATGATGCATTGTATGCAGCCTACGGTTATTTGGGAAAGGCCAAAATGATCTTCAGGCTTGGCAACCTGGATGAATCCTTAACCCTTGCCAACCTTGGCATTTCTTTTGCAGATGAGATAGGCCAAAGAAACCTGGTGCGCGATGGCTACGAATTACTGGCTGATATTTATGCTGCAAGGGGCGAAGGAATGAAGGCCTTTGATACCTACCGGTTATTCAAGCTTTCTTCGGATTGTTTGAGTAACCTGGAAATTGAACGGGCGGCCGCATTGCAGGAGGCATCTTACGAATACACCAAAAAGGAACTGGAATTTCAACGGAAAAGCCTGCAGCAACGGTGGCTTATTTTTTCGGCTTTTGCGGGTGTTTTTACCTTAGGCATTGTACTTTTTATAAGTACCCGCAACAGGCGGCAGTTAAATAAGGTGATCAATACCCTGCATGAAAGAAACCAGGAAATTGAAAATCAAAGATCGGCGCTTGAAGAAACACTGAATAAACTGCAATCCACACAGGCGCAATTGGTTCATGCCGAAAAAATGGCTTCACTTGGAGAGCTGACCGCGGGCATTGCGCATGAAATTCAAAACCCGTTGAATTTTGTTAATAATTTTTCGGAAGTAACCACGGAATTGCTGGGAGAACTGTTGGAGGAAATGGAAAAGGGGGATAAAAAGGAAGCGGAACTGATTGCTGCTGATATGAAACAGAACCTTGAAAAGATTTTGCTTCATGGGAAACGTGCAGACGGTATTGTAAAAAGCATGCTCAACCATAGCCGCACTTCGGCTGGTAAAAAGGAGCCTGCCGATCTCAATGCATTGTGTGATGAATACCTCAAACTTAGTTTTCATGGGATGCGGGCAAAGGATAAGGCTTTTCAAAGCCAGTTTTCCACAAGTTTAGACCCATCCATCGGGAAAATTGAGATAATTCCACAAGAAATTGGCCGTGTTATGCTCAACCTGTTTAATAATGCTTTTTATGCCACTTCGGCCAAAAGAGAGAGCAAACCAATAGGTTATGAACCTATGATAAAGCTGATAACCCGAAAAACCGGCAATACAGTGCAGGTAATGGTAGAGGATAACGGCCCCGGAATTCCACAAAGCATTTTAGATAAAATTTTTCAGCCCTTTTTTACTACCAAGCCTTCCGGCTCCGGAACCGGGTTGGGTCTTAGCCTTAGTTATGATATTATTACCAAAGTGCATGGGGGAAAATTGATGGTTGAAAGCGAAGAAGGGCAGTTTACCAGGTTCATCATTGAACTTCCGGTTGGTCAGGCCTAGGGTAAACCTTATTTTTGAACAAAATTATCTTTATAGCAAACAGCATGGTATTTCTCATCTCACTTTTCATGGCATTCCGCATGCGTAAATCCCTGATACAGGGAGAGGCCGCCATGCTGAAATGGGATAAAATCCTTACCTGGATAATGGTTTTTTCAGGGGTACTGGTTATTGTTAATTCTTCGCTCAATAAACCTTTTTTGTTATTACTTGCCGGCTATGGTCTTATGGGTTGGCTGTTTTATACCTGCTGGAAGGAGCCTGAATTCAGTAGTCAGAAGACATTGCTGATGTCATTGGCGCCTCTTGGTTTTATTTTTTTTGTGGTGGATTTTACCCGGACTTTAGCTCCTGGTTTTTTTGATGACTACAAAAGTTTTTTCGAAACAGCTAAAATTATTGGGTTTGCCTGGCTTATTGCCACCATCATAATGTACAACCGGCAAATGAAGGCTCTTAAGGCAGAAAGGGTTATTCGGGAAAAGGAGGCACAGGAAAACAAGATTACGGCCGCCCGCAAGGCACAACTGGAAATTTTGGTGCGGGAACGCACTTATGAATTACGACTTCAGAATGAAAAATTGAAAGAAGCGCTTGAAGAATTGAGTGCCGCACAAAAGCAATTGATCCATTCCGAAAAAATGGCCTCGCTGGGTGAATTAACGGCAGGTATTGCCCACGAAATACAGAACCCGCTGAATTTTGTAAACAACTTTGCCGAATTAAACGAGGAATTGGTGGATGAATTGCTTGATGCCATTGTTCAAAATGATTTTAAGGAAGCCGAAACGCTTGCACTCGCCATTAAGGATAATGAGCAAAAGGTAGCGCATCATGGCAAACGGGCCGACAGCATTGTAAAAAGCATGCTTCAGCACAGCCGGGGGAGTGGCAATGCAAGGGAAAATATTCCTCTTAATGCGCTTGCTGAGGAATGCATCAGGCTCAGTTACCATGGTATGCGGGCAAAAGAAAAATCGTTTAATGCCAAAATGGAACTAATCTTGAGTGATGATGTTGGCATGGTTGAAGGAGTTCCGGGTGATATCAGCAGGGTTTTGCTTAATATTTGTACGAATGCCTTTTATGCGGTTTTGCAGAGGGTGCGAAAGGGGGAAAAGGATTATCAGCCGACGATTTGGCTGGAAACAGGCCTGGAAAATGACCATGTCTGGATTAAAATCAGGGACAATGGAGGTGGTATTCCTGCTGAAGTGATGGACAAAATATTTCAGCCCTTTTTTACTACCAAGCCAACCGGCGAAGGAACAGGACTTGGCTTATCCATGAGCTTTGAAATAATAACCAAGGGACATGGCGGTACCATAAATGTAGAATCTAATGAAGGGGAAGGAGCGGCTTTTATTATAACCTTACCACTTTCAAACTAATTATTATAAAATCTAAATACCTTGATTATGAAGCATATTTTGGTTGTTGACGATGAAGCCGATGTGCGCGACCTGTTTGAGCAGCGGTTCAGAAA
>ERZ795056.5161-NODE-5161-length-13186-cov-5.873353_pt1 | contig 13186 bp, 10 predicted proteins | sample MGYA00375140_ERZ795056 | MGnify/ENA primary metagenome ERZ795056 (study PRJEB30185, sample SAMN05720227) | activated sludge metagenome | isolation source: Anaerobic digester | place: USA | collected 2015-03-09 ...
AGCCAGCACCCGCACCGGCCCGAAACGGTCCACCGCCAGCCCGGACAGGGCCTGTGCAGCGAGCGCCCGGGCGTGCATCGCGTCGATTCCCGCGCGAAGCAGCGTGGGGCCGACGATCAGGAAGTCGGCTGTCGCGATCTGTCTTCGATCGCGCAGCAGGCCGAGCCGATCGAGCTCTTCCTCCGCACGGGGCGTGTTCAGCAGCGCCCCGTCATGCTCCCCGCGCTCGAGTGCGGCGAGCAGTTCGCGCGCCGGACCCGGCCACACACTGATGGCCACGCCGGTGTCACGACCGAAGCCGCGCTGCAGGCGGCCGGCCAGTCCCGAGTCGGCGAGTGCCTGATCGACCGCCAGCCGGAAAGGATCGTCCAGCGACCGGCGCTGCACTGCAGGTGTCAGCGCCGGCGCGGCGATGCCGGCAGCGGCAGCCGACATTCGTATCAGGGCGCGACGGCGGTTGTGCATGCGTGAGGAGTCTAGGCGGGGTGCATCCACCGTTTTTGAACGGGTGCATCAAGTCCGGTGAAACCAATTCCGGAAACGCTCTTCTACAGTACATGCACTGTGATCAGCCACGGCGTGCTCCGCGCCGATGCCATGAACCGAGCCAACCCGACCCGATACACCACCACCGCGATCGTGCTGCACTGGCTGCTCGCGCTGGCCATCCTGGGTTCGTTCAGCCTGGGCCTGTACATGGCGGACCTGCCGTTCACTCCTGCGCGGGTCAAGCTTTACAACTGGCACAAGTGGGCCGGGGTCACGATCCTGGCGCTGTCGGCTTTCAGGCTGCTGTGGCGCCTGGCGCACCGTCCTCCGCCCGATGTGCCGATGCCGGCGTGGCAGCGACACGCCTCGCATCTGACGCACCGCGCGCTCTATGTGCTCTTCTTCGCGGTTCCTCTGGTCGGCTGGGCCTACAGCTCGGCGGCCGGGTTTCCCATCGTGTGGTTCGGCGTGCTCCCGCTGCCCGATTTCGTGCCGGTCGACAAGGCGCTGGCCGAAGCCATCAAGCCGTTTCACGGCGCGCTCGCCTGGGCGCTGGTCGCGGTCGTCGTGCTGCATGTTGCCGGCGCGCTGAAGCATCAGTTCGTCGATCGGGACGGGCTGATCTCGCGCATGCTGCCGGGCCCCGCGCGTGGCTGACGCTGCGCTGCCGAGTCTTCACCTCAACGGACCACCTGTCATGAATCTGTTTCCTGTCGCTACGCTGTCGATGCTGGCCGGGCTGATGGCCTCGCCCGTGCAGGCGCAGCAGAAGGTCGTTCCCGCGCAAAGCGAGATCGGCTTCGTCTCCCGCCAGATGGGCGTTCCGGTGGACGGCAAGTTCCGCAAGTTCGACGCCCAGGTGGCGTTCGATCCGAAGCAGCCCGCCGCCGCGAAGATCGGCTTCACGATCGACCTGGCCAGCGCGTCCATCGGCACCGCCGAGACCGAGGCCGAGTTGCTCAAGCCGGACTGGTTCGACACACGGAAGTTTCCGCAAGCCACCTTCACGTCGACCACCGTGAAGCCGGCCGGCGCAGGCAGATTCGACGTGTCCGGCACGCTGAGCATCAAGGGAAGCAGCCAGTCGGTCTTGGTTCCGGTGACGCTGGCGCAGGCCGGTGCCACGACGACCGCGACCGGTGCCTTCACCTTGAAGCGGCTCGACTTCAAGATCGGCGCGGGCGACTGGGGCGACACTTCGATCGTCGCCAACGACGTCCAGGTGAAGTTCAAGTTGACGCTGACCGGCGTCGCCGCGCTGTGAACCCGCACGCAGGTTTCCTTTCCCCCGTTTCTCCCCAACAGCCTCCAGACAGGATCCCCTTCATGAAGACTTCCACCGTCGCCGTACTCGCCGCTGCCCTGCTTGCCAGCGGACTGGCACAGGCCGAAAGCGTGACCTACAGCGTCGAGCCCACGCACACCTACGTGACTTTCGAGGTGCGCCATTTCGGCACCTCGACCAACCGGGGCCGCTTCGACAAGAAGGAAGGCTCGATCACCATCGACCGTGCGGCCAAGACCGGCCAGGCCGAGATCACCATCGACATGACCTCGATCAGCACGGGCCTGGCGCTTTTCGACAAGCACCTGCGGGGCGAAAACTTCTTCAAGGCCGCCGAATTCCCGACGGCCAGGTTCGTCGGTGACAAGTTCACCTTCGACGGCGACAAGGTCACGGCCGTGTCCGGAACGCTGACCCTGCTCGGCAAGACGCAGCCGGTCACGCTGGCGGCCACCCACTTCAACTGCTACGAGAACCCCTTCGTGAAGCGCGAGGTGTGCGGCGGCGACTTCGAGACCACGATCCAGCGCAGCACCTACGGCATGACCTACGGCCTGCCGGGCATCCCGGACAGCATCAAGCTGCTGATCCAGGTCGAAGGCGTCAAGCAGTAAGCGCTTGATGGCTCCCCCACCGGGCTCCCCGCCCGGTCCGGGTCGCCCCGTTCGCGGGCGACCCGTCGCAGCGGCTCTTCGCTGCAGTGACTCCTGCCTTCCATTTCCGCCCAGCCGACCGGCCTGTGTTGCCGACTGCGCTCTTCTGTCAGCAGATGTCAGTGAGGCCTCGGCCCGGCATCGCTCGTGCACAGGATGACTCCGTAGCCAAAGTGCCGGTTGCCGCCGTGAATTGCGTCACGATTCGTCCGTAACAGGTGTTGCGGGGTGACGTTTCAGGGCTTTCATGCTCCCGGACAGTGACGGACATCACACCTTTTGTAAGCAGATGGAGGAGTCGCGATGCGCGCTCGAAACGAAGTGAAACCGCGCCACCCGCTCGGCGGCCGGCAGGTTCGATGGGCCACCGCGCTCATGGCCAGCGGGGCCTTGATCACGGCTGCGGGCGCCGCGGCCGCTGCCACCACCGTCACTGCCGCACCCAAGCCGCAATGGGTGAAGGTGACCGACGAGGGGGGCGCCTTCAATCTGGCCGACCCCAAGAAGGTTCGTTTCGGCGTGTCCGGCCGGTGGGTGCAGAAATCGCTCGCCGGCACCGTCGCCTGTACCAGCACGTTCTTCGGGCGCGACCCGGCGAAGGGTGTGGCGAAGCAGTGCCAGGTCTACAAGGTGGCAGCCACCCCTGCTCCTGCACCCGCCCCCGCACCGAGCCCGGCGCCGTCGGGGCCACCGGCGGTCGACGCCGCAGTCCGCGATGCAGTGCGCCTCGCCACGCAGGCCAGCTTCGGCAACACCGAGGCACTGGCTGCAGAGATCCGGACCCAGGGCGCGTCCAAATGGATCGCGTCGCAGATGGCGCTGGCCACCTCGCGCTACACCAGCGGTGGCAACGGCACCGTGCATCAGAACACCAGCAACACGGGCTTCTGTGACAAGCCCGCCAACGCCGGGCCCAACTGCTGGCGCGACAATTTCTCGACCATCCCGCTGGTCTGGGATTTCTATCGCAACGCGATCTCGAAACCCGACCAGCTGCGCCAGCGCGTCGCCTTCGCGTTGCAGCAGATCGTGGTCGTCAGCGGCACCGAAGCCGATGGCACCTATGGCTTCCGCAGCTACCACAACACCCTGCTCGACAACGCCTTCGGCAACTACCGCCAGGTGCTGAAGAAGGTTGCGCTGTCGCCAGTGATGGGCGACTTCCTGAACAACGTCAACAACGACAAGTCGGCACCGAACGAGAACTTTGCCCGCGAGCTGCTGCAGCTGTTCGCGGTGGGCACCTGCCAGCTGAACACCGACGGCAGCCTGCGCGGTGGTGCCTGCGCACCCACCTACGACAACGACATGGTGCGCTCGTATGCCTACGCGCTGACCGGCTGGACCTATCCGGCGGGAGGTGCCACGCCGTGGGGTTGCTGGCCCAAGGGCACCAACTGCCGCTACTACGGCGGCGACATGGTGCCGGTGGAGGCGCGGCACGACACGGTCGCCCGCACCCTGATGTCAGGGGTTTCTCTGGCGGATGGGCACAAGGCGCCGGCGGCACTCGAGGCCGTTCTCGACAGCCTGATCGCGCACCCGAACACCGCCCCGTTCATCGGCAAGCAGCTCATTCAGCAACTCGTCAGCAGCAACCCGTCTGCGGCCTACGTGGCGCGCGTTTCGGCGGCCTTCACCTCGGGCAAGTACGCGAGCTTCGGGACCGGACAGCGCGGCGATCTCGCGGCCACCGTGGCTGCCGTTCTGCTTGATCCCGAAGCGCGCAGCTCCACCGTCATCGTCAACGGCGGCAAGCTGCGCGACCCGGTGCTGATGTTCACCAGCGTGCTGCGCGGCCTGAACGGCCAGAGCGATGGCGATGCTCTGAGCTGGTGGTGGGGCGAGGAACTGCGCGAGCATGTCTTCCGTCCGCCGTCGGTGTTCAGCTTCTATCCGCCGGACTACCCGGTGGCGGGCACGGCGCTGGTGGGCCCGAGCTTCGGCATCCACAACGCCAACGCGGCGCTGCAGCGGCTGAACTACCTGACCTACCTGCTCGACTGGGGCGGCTCCGCGGCCGCTGCCGGCGTGCCCAACGCGATCGGCACCAAGGTCAACCTGACGGCATTCACAGCCGACGCCGCCGATGCGGGCAAGCTGGTCGATCGGCTGTCGGTGATCGCCACCGGTCAGCCATTGCCAACCGCGACGCGCGCCGAGATCATCAAGGCCGTGTCGTGGTGGACCGTGTCCACCGACAAGACCAACTGGCAGATCAACCGCGCCAAGATGGCGGCCTACCTGGTCTTCGCGACGCCGAGCTACCAGGTTCAGCGCTGAGCGCCTCGAAAGGAAAACTCATGAACCACACGACCTCATTCGATGCGCGCCGACGCTGGCTGCTGCAATCGGGCGCCAGTTGCGCCAGTGCCCTCGGCGTCGGCAGCCTCGGCAACCTGCTGCTGGGCGCGCGGCCTGCGCACGCCGCCGACTACAAGGCGCTGGTGTGCATCTTCCTGTACGGAGGCAACGATGGCCTGAACACCATCGTCCCTTCGGATGCCGCCCGCCATGCCCAGTACAGCGGCGTGCGCGGCGCGCTGGCGATTCCGCGCGACAGGCTGGTGGCCTTGCCCGGCACCGAGTTCGGCCTGCATCCGTCGCTGGCTGCGTTGTCCGCAGCCGCGGCCGCGGGCCACATCGCGCCGGTGTTCAACGTCGGTCCGCTCTATGCGCCGCTGACCAAGGCCCAGTACCGCGCCACGCCCAGCGGCGCGGCGCTGAAGCCCGATGGCCTGTTCTCTCATTCCGACCAGCAGGTGCTGTGGGAGACCGCGACCACCCATTCGCAGGAGCGCACCGGCTGGGGCGGTCGCGCATCGGCGGTGCTGGGTACGGTGAACCCGGTGATCTCCGTCGGTGGCAGCGCCCGCTTCGGGCTCACCACGCTGCAGTCGCCGCTGGTGCTGCCGGGGCCGGGAAGCACGTTCGGGGCTTACGGACTGCAGCCCGATGACCTGAAGTGGGCGCCGATGGCCGCGCGCAAGGCGGCCATCGATCTGATGTACGCGCAACCGCAGGACGCTGCGCTGGCCGACGCGTATTCGCGCATGCAGCGCGATGCATTCGCGATGTCGCAGCGCCTGGGAGCGCTGGTCAAGGTCGAGCCCGGCAAGGCAGGCTCCATTGCGGCGATCGACTCGGCCTTCGCGTCGATCACCGTCAGCGGGCGCATATCCAGCGGCCTCGGCCGGCAGCTGTACCAGGTGGCCAAGCTGATCGCGGGCAACGCGACGGTGCAGGGTGACCGCCAGATCTTCTTCGCGCAGGCAGGGGGCTTCGACACGCACGCCGGGCAGATCGCCGGAAGCGCCACCGAAGGCGAGCACGCCCGGCGCCTGCAGGAAGTCGGCGACGCGCTCGCAGCGTTCTACACCGCGATGAAGAACCTCGGCCTCGGCCAGTCGGTCACCGCCTTCACGCAAAGCGACTTCGGCCGAACGTTCAAGCCCAACAGCAGCAACGGCACCGACCACGCCTGGGGCAACCAGCACCTGGTGGTCGGTGGCGCGGTGCGCGGCGGCGCCACCTATGGCACCTACCCGCAACTGGTGCTGGGGGGCGACGACGATGTCGGCACCGAGTCCTGGGAGCAGCACGGCCGCTGGATACCGACGACTTCGGTCGATCAGTACGCGGCCACCTTGCTGGGCTGGTTCGGTGCCAGCGACGCGCAACTCGACGCCGCGCTGCCCAACCTGCGCAACTTCGGTACGCGAAGACGGCTCGGCTTCGTCTGACCGGTCGGCGGGTCCCGGGCGGTGGCGCTGCTACGGCGCCACCGTCTGCCGCACCGCGCGCTCCCAGCGGGCCATCAGTTCGGCAGCTCGCTCGCGCGGCAGCGTGGGCCTGAAGGTGCGCTCGGCCTGCCATTGCGCCGCCAGCGCATCCAGCCCGTCGAACAGGCCGCAGCTCAGGCCCGCCAGGTAGGCCGCGCCGAGCGCTGTCGTTTCGATCACCTTCGGACGCACCACCGGAATGCCCAGCAGGTCGGCCTGGAACTGCATCAGCAGGTTGTTGACGCAGGCGCCACCGTCGACGCGAAGTTCGGCCACCGGTGAGCCGCCGGCGGCCACCGCGTCGCGGCTCATGGCCTGCAGCAGCGCCGCGCTCTGGAACGCGATGCTTTCCAGCGCGGCGCGCGCAATGTGCGCAACCGAACTGCCGCGCGTCAGCCCGACGATCGCGCCGCGCGCCTCGGCTTGCCAGTACGGCGCACCGAGGCCGGTGAAGGCCGGCACGAACATCACGCCGCCGCTGTCGGGCACGCTCTCGGCGAGCGTTTGCACTTCCGCGCTGCCCTTGATCGCCTGCAGCCCGTCGCGCAGCCACTGCACCACTGCGCCGCCGATGAAGACGCTGCCCTCGAGGGCGAACTCGGGGACGTCGGTGGGCTGCGCCGCGCTGGTCGTGATCAGCCCGTTGGTGCTGGTCTGGAACTGCGTGCCGGTGTGCATCAGCATGAAGCATCCGGTGCCGTAGGTGTTCTTCGCGAGTCCGGCCTTGAAGCACGCCTGCCCGAACAATGCGCTCTGCTGGTCGCCCGCGACGCCGCCGATGGCGATGGGTGCGCCGAACAGGTCGGCCCGCGTGTGGCCGTAGACGTGGCTCGACGGATGCACCGCCGGCAGCACCTCGCGCGGGATGTCGAGCAGTGCGAGCAACTCGTCGTCCCACCGGTTGCCGTGCACATTCAGCATCAACGTGCGCGACGCGTTGCTGACGTCGGTGGCATGCACCGGCGTGTCCGCCGTGCCTTGCGTCAGGTGCCACATCAACCAGCTGTCGACGGTGCCGAAAGCCAGCTCGCCGGCCGCCGCCGCAGTGCGTGCACCGGGCACCTGGTCGAGGATCCACTTCAGCTTGGTGCCCGAGAAATAGGCGTCGAGCACCAGTCCGGTCCGGCGGCGAAACAGATCCTCGAGCCCGCGCTCGCGCAGCGCGATGCAGGTCGGTTCGGCACGCCGGTCCTGCCAGACGATCGCGTTGTGGATGGGCTCGCCGGTGCGTCGATTCCACACCACCGTGGTCTCGCGCTGGTTGGTGATGCCGATCGACGCGATGTCGCGTGCCGTCAGCCCGGCGGACTGCAGTGCCTCGCGCGCGGTGGCGAGCTGCGTCGACCACAGCTCGAGCGGATCGTGCTCGACCCAGCCGGGCCGCGGGAAGATCTGCCGGAATTCGCGCTGCGCCATCGACACGATGTGTCCCTGCCGGTCGAACACGATGCTGCGCGAACTCGACGTGCCCTGGTCGAGCGCGAGGAGGTGGTCCGCGCCGCTCATGGTGCGCAGGTCACGCACTGCACGCCGGCCTCGCTCAGCAGCGCCGGAAACGGGGCCGGTGGGGCGGTGTCGGTGAACAGGCGATCGAGTTCCGAAAAACGCGCCAGCTCCACCATGGCCGGGCGGTTGAACTTGCTGTGATCGGCGGCGAGCCACACCTGCCGCGAGTGCGTCATGATGGCCCGCGCCACATTGACCTCGCGGTAGTCGAAGTCGCGCAGGGTGCCGTCGGCCTCGATGCCGGAGATGCCGATCAGCCCGATGTCGACCTTGAACTGGCGGATGAACTCGACCGTCACCTCGCCGACGATGCCGCGGTCGCGTGAGCGAACGACGCCGCCGGCGACGATCACCTCGCAGTCCGGGTTGTCGCTCAGGATCGCCGCCACGTTGAGGTTGTTGGTGATCACGCGCAGCCCCTTGTGGCGCAGCAGCTCGCGGGCGATCGCCTCGGTGGTGGTGCCGATGTTGATGATCAGCGAACAGCCCTCGGGCACTGCCTGCGCCACCGCGCGCGCAATGCGCAGCTTGGCCTGCTCGTTGAGCTGCTGACGCTGACGGTAGGCGATGTTCTCGGTGGTCGATTCGGCCACCCGCACGCCGCCGTGAAAGCGCGCCAGCAGGCCCGCGTCGGCCAGCAGCGCGACATCCCGGCGCACCGTCTGCAAGGTCACTCCGAACTGCTCGGCCAGTGCGTCCACCGTCACGGAACCACGGGCACGGACTTCGTCGAGGACCTTCGATTGGCGGGGGTTGGGTGTCATGGGTGAGCGCGAGATGCGGCAAGGATCCGCGAAGCAGCTTATCCAAGACCACCGATTCGCCCATGCTCGATTTCCTGCTTGCGCGCTTTTCGTTTTCGGCTTAAAAAGAAAAAAGAAGAAAACAACCGAACAGAGACGAACATTTTTTGCGTTGACCCGGCACCGCCGCGGTCGCGCCCATCTCCCTGGAGCTTCCTTGACGCAGTCGCCGAACCTCGGTCCCATCGACGGGCCCGCCACGCTGTCCGCCGCCGGTTCGCCACGGTCGGCTTACGACGTGGTCGTGGTCGGCGGGGGCATCAACGGCGTCGGTATCGCGCGTGACCTGGCCGGACGCGGCCAGAAGGTGCTGCTGTGCGAGAAGGACGATCTCGCGTCGCACACCTCGTCTTCGTCGACCAAGCTGATCCACGGGGGTCTGCGCTACCTCGAGTACTACGAGTTTTCGCTGGTGCGCAAGGCGCTGGCCGAGCGGGAACTGCTGCTGCGCAGCGCTCCGCACATCATGTGGCCGCTGCGATTCGTGATGCCGCACGACCCCGGCATGCGACCGGTCTGGATGATCCGGGCAGGCCTGTTCCTGTACGACCATCTGGCGCGGCGCGAAGTGCTGGCCGGCTCACGAACCATCGACCTGCGCCGGCACCCTGCCGGGGCGCCCTTGAAGCGCGGCTTGCGCAAGGGCTTCGTCTATTCGGACGGATGGGTCGATGACGCGAGGCTGGTCGTGCTGAACGCGATCGATGCGGCCGAGCGCGGTGCCCGCGTGCTGACCCGCTGGCGCTGCGTCGATGCACGGCGCGGGGCCGAAGGCTGGCAACTGCGGCTGACCAGCACGGCCGGCGAGACGCTGGAAGTCGGTGCGCGGGCGCTGGTCAATGCCGCCGGGCCGTGGGCGGCGCAGTTCCTCAGCGAGCATGCTCACGCACCCAAGCCGAAATCACTGCGTCTGGTCAAGGGCAGCCACATCGTCGTGCACAAGCTCTTCGACCACGACCACGCCTACATCTTCCAGAACCCCGACAAGCGCATCATCTTCGCGATCCCGTACGAACGGGATTTCACATTGATCGGCACGACCGACGTCGAGCATCGCGGCCCCATTGGCGAAGCACGCATCGATGCGGCAGAAACGGACTACCTCTGCGAACAGGCCAGCCGGTATTTCGAGAAACCCGTGGTGCCGTCCGACGTCGTCTGGAGCTATTCCGGCGTGCGGCCGCTGCTCGACGACGACTCCGGCGATCCGTCGGCGGTGACGCGCGACTACGCGCTCGAGCTCGACACCGACGTGCCCGGCGCGGCGCTGCTGTCGGTGTGGGGCGGCAAGATCACGACCTTCCGCAAGCTGGCCGAAGAAGCGGTGGATCTGCTGGCCGCGCCGCTGCAGCTGCGGCACGGTCCGTGGACCGCCGCAGCCACGCTGCCCGGCGGTGACCTCAGCGTCTACATCGGTGCGCCGGTGCGCCCGGACACCGATTTCATGCGCTTCGTGCAGGCGCTCTCGCTGCGTTACCCGGACGTTCCGCCAGAGACCCTGTATCGCTGGGCTCGCTGCTACGGTTCGCGGGTGCCGCTGCTGGTGACCATGCAGGGCCTCGGCGCCGAGGTGGCTCCGGGCCTCTTCGAGGCCGAGCTCGTGTACCTGCATCTTCACGAGTGGGCGCGTTGCGCCGATGATGTGCTTTGGCGGCGCACCAAGCTCGGTCTGCATTACAGCGAAGCCCAGCGTGCCGCAGTGGCACGGTGGTGCGCTGACCACTGGGGCGCTCCGGGCGACGCCGCGATCCCTCATTCCGAACACGCAGAGACGCCATGCAGCTGACGCTTGAACACATCGAACAGCGGCAGGGCGCGCAGCGCCTGCTGTATCCGCTGCACTTGAGCCTGGTGCCTCGTGCCGTGACCGTGCTCCTCGGCGCGACGCAGGCCGGCAAGACCACGCTGATGCGCGTGATGGCCGGGCTCGACACGCCGAGCGCCGGGCGCGTGCTGGTCGATGGGCGCGACGTCACCGGTGTGCCGGTGCGTGACCGCAATGTCTCGATGGTCTACCAGCAGTTCATCAACTACCCGTCGATGACCGTGGCCGACAACATCGCCTCGCCGCTGAAGCTGCGCGGCGATGGCCTCGACAAGCGCGGCATCGATGCGCGTGTCCAGGCGCTTGCCGCCAAGCTGCACATCGAACCCTTCCTGAAGCGCCTGCCGGCCGAGTTGTCGGGTGGCCAGCAGCAGCGTGTGGCGCTCGCCCGCGCTCTGGCCAAGCAGGCGCCGCTGATGTTGCTCGATGAACCGCTGGTGAACCTCGACTACAAGTTGCGCGAGGAGCTGCGCGACGAGCTGACGCAGCTGTTCGCGAGCGGCGAATCGACCGTGGTCTATGCGACCACCGAACCGACCGAGGCGCTGCTTCTCGGCGGGCACACCGCAGTGCTCGACGCCGGCGAGTTGCTGCAGTACGGTCCGACCGCCGAGGTGTTCCATCGGCCGAAGTCGATCCGCGTCGCGCGCGCATTCAGCGATCCGCCGATGAACCTGGTGGCCGGCACCGTGTCCGCCGACGGCGTGCTGCTGCCGAGCGGTGTGCGCCTGGCGCTGGCGTTGCCGGGCGTCGCCGAGGGTTCGACGGTCACCGTCGGGCTGCGTGCGAGTGCGTTGCGCGTGGCGCAGCGGCCGGGCGACCTGGGCCTGCCCGGTCGGGTCGAACTGGCCGAGATATCCGGGTCCGACACCTACGTGCACGTCGAGACGGCGATCGGTGAACTGGTGGCGCAGTTGACCGGCGTGCACGTGTTCACGCTGGGCGATGCGGTCACCTTGTACCTGAGCCCCGCGCAGGCCCATCTGTTCGATGGCCGCGGCGACCTGCTGCTGGCTCCCACGATCGAGAAGCATTGACATGGCACGCATCGACCTGGACCTGGCCCACGCCTACAAGCCGAACCCGCAGCGCGACGAGGACTACGCTCTGCTGCCGCTGAAGATGACGTTCGAGGACGGCGGCGCGTATGCGCTGCTCGGCCCGTCGGGTTGCGGCAAGACGACCCTGCTCAACATCATCTCCGGGCTCGTCACGCCGTCGCACGGCAGCGTCTCGTTCGACGGCGTCGACTCGACGCGAAGGACGCCGCAGCAACGCAACATCGCGCAGGTGTTCCAGTTCCCTGTCATCTACGACACCATGACGGTGGCCGAGAACCTCGCCTTCCCGCTGCGCAACCGCGGTGTGGCACCCGACAAGATCAGGCAGCGTGTCGGCCAGATCGCCGAGATGCTCGAGATGAGCGGCCAGCTCGACGTGCGCGCCGCCGGGCTGGCGGCCGACGCCAAGCAGAAGATCTCGCTGGGACGCGGCCTGGTCCGCGACGACGTGTCGGCGGTGTTGTTCGACGAGCCGCTGACCGTGATCGACCCGCACCTGAAATGGCAGCTGCGTCGCAAGCTCAAGCAGATCCACCACGAGCTGAAGCTGACGCTGGTCTATGTCACGCACGACCAGATCGAAGCCCTGACGTTCGCCGACCAGGTGGTGGTGATGACGCGTGGTCGCGCAGTGCAGATCGGCACCGCGTCCGAACTGTTCGAACGCCCGCAGCACACCTTCGTCGGCAATTTCATCGGTTCCCCGGGCATGAACTTCCTCGACGCGCGTTGCAGCGAGACCGGCATCGAAGTCGCCGGCGTCACGGTCGCCCCGCCCGACCCGGTGTTGCGAGCTCTGGGCCGTTTCACGCTGGGCGTGCGACCGGAGTACGTCACGCTTTGTGCCGCGCAGGCCGGTGGCGCCGTGCCGGCGACGGTCATGCAGGCGCAGGACATCGGCACCTACTGGCTGTTGACCGCGCGCCTCGGCACCGAGGGTGGCGGCCCGCCGATCCGCGCGCGTCTGAGTCCGCAGCAGCCCATTCCGCGCGCCGGCGAATCGGTGTGGCTGCAGGTGCTCGACAGCCACACGTGCTTCTATGCCGACGACGTGCTGGTGCCGGACGTGCAGATCGCAGCACAGGGAGTGCCCGCATGAAGCCCGTCAACCAGAAGGCCTGGTGGCTGATCCTGCCGGTCGTGCTGTGCGTGGCCTTCTCGGCCATCCTGCCGCTGATGACCGTCGTCAACTACTCGGTGCAGGACATCATCTCGCCCGAACGGCGGGTTTTCGTCGGCACCGAATGGTTCAAGGCGGTCATGCGCGACGAGGATCTGCAGGGCGCGTTGCTGCGCCAGATGGTGTTCTCGCTGTCGGTGCTGGCCGTCGAGATTCCGCTCGGCATCGCGCTTGCACTGGCGATGCCGGCAGCCGGCTGGCGCTCGTCGGCCGTGCTGGTGACGATCTCGATCTCGCTGCTGATCCCGTGGAATGTCGTGGGCACGATCTGGCAGATCTACGGCCGCACCGACATCGGCTTGATGGGCGCCACGTTCGCGAAGCTCGGCATCGACTACAGCTACACCGGCAACCCGACGCACGCGTGGCTCACCGTGCTGCTGATGGACGTGTGGCACTGGACGCCGCTGGTCGCGCTGCTGTGCTTCGCCGGCCTGCGGGCGATCCCCGACGCCTACTACCAGGCGGCGCGCATCGATGGCGCCAGCAAGTGGGCGGTGTTCCGCTACATCCAGCTGCCCAAGCTCCGGGGCGTGCTGATGATCGGAGTGCTGCTGCGCTTCATGGACAGCTTCATGATCTACACCGAGCCCTTCGTGCTG
>ERZ795056.5164-NODE-5164-length-13181-cov-7.604221_pt1 | contig 13181 bp, 7 predicted proteins | sample MGYA00375140_ERZ795056 | MGnify/ENA primary metagenome ERZ795056 (study PRJEB30185, sample SAMN05720227) | activated sludge metagenome | isolation source: Anaerobic digester | place: USA | collected 2015-03-09 ...
CACCCACGATCACCGTTTCGTCCAACGGCACCTACGCCGTTACGGTGACCAACGCGGCGAATTGCACGGCCACGGATGCAGTGACCATCACGTACGCCACACCTGGTGCTATCGATCTGGGCGCCGACTTCGCACTATGCGCCGGTGAAAGCGCAACGCTTGACGCGACCTTGCCTGGTGCTGCTTACGCATGGAGCACCGGTGCCACCACACCGACCATTTCCGTGGCAACCAGTGGCACATACAGTGTGGTGGTGACGCAAGGAACATGCACCGTGAATGACGCCGTGAACGTGGTGGTGAATCCGATGCCGTCCGTGGAACTCGGCAATGATGTCACGCTCTGTGCGGGCGAGGACATCACCCTTGATGCGACCTGGCCCGGAGCAACGTACGTGTGGAGTACCGGCGCCACCACGCCGACGATCACCGCCAGCAGCACCGGGACCTACAGCGTGGACGTAACCTTGAACGGTTGTGTGGCTTCGGATGTGATCAACGTGACAGTGCTCTCCGCGACCTCTGTGAACATCGGCGCCGATGCCACCATCTGCGACGGCGAGGTGGTGACCTTGGATGCCACCACCGCTGGCGCCACCTACCTCTGGAGCACAGGTGCCACCACCCCCACGATCGATGTGACCACCACCGGCTCCTACAGCGTGGAGGTCTTCAGCGGACTATGCAGCGTGACAGACCAAGCCATCATCACGGTGAACCTGATGCCGTCCGTTGAACTGGGTAATGATGTCACACTCTGTGCGGGCGAGGACATCACCCTGGATGCGACGTGGCCCGGAGCAACGTACGTGTGGAGTACCGGCGCCACCACACCGACCATCACCGCCAGCACCACCGGCACGTACAGCGTGGATGTCACCTTGAACGATTGTGTCGCTTCGGATGTGATCAACGTAACGGTGCTCTCGGCCTCGTCCGTGAATATCGGCGCCGATGGCACCATCTGCGATGGAGAAGTCGTGACCTTGGATGCCACCACCGCTGGTGCCACTTACCTCTGGAGCACAGGTGCCACATCCGCGACCATCGACGTGACCACCACCGGTACCTACAGCGTGGAGGTCTTCAGCGGACTATGCAGTGTGACCGATCAGGCCATCATCACGGTGAACCCGATGCCGTCCGTTGAACTCGGAAATGATGTCACGCTTTGTGCAGGTGAGGACATCACCCTCGATGCGACCTGGCCCGGAGCAACGTATGCATGGAGCACTGGCGCCACCACACCCACGATCACCGCCAGCACCACCGGCGCGTACAGCGTGGACGTGACCTTGAACGGTTGTGTGGCTTCGGACGTGATCAACGTGACGATGCTCTCGGCCTCTTCCGTGAACATCGGAGCAGATGCTACTATTTGCGACGGCGAAGTGGTGACCTTGGATGCCACCACCGGTGGTGCCACTTACCTCTGGAGCACGGGTGCCACCACTCCCACCATCGACGTGACCACCACGGGCACTTACAGCGTAGAAGTGTTCAGCGGTCTATGCAGTGTGACCGATCAGGCCACCATCACGGTGGACCCGATGCCGTCCGTTGAACTGGGTAATGACGTCACGCTCTGTGCGGGTGAAGACATCATCCTTGATGCGACCTGGCCCGGAGCATCGTACGTGTGGAGCACTGGCGCCACCACACCGACCATCACCGCCAGCACCACCGGCACGTATAGCGTGGATGTCACCTTGAACGGTTGTGTCGCTTCGGATGCGATCAACGTGACAGTGCTCTCCGCGACCTCGGTGAACATCGGCGCAGATGCCACCATCTGCGACGGCGAAGTGGTGACCTTGGATGCAACCACCGCCGGTGCCACCTACCTCTGGAGCACGGGTGCCACTACCCCCACCATCGACGTGACCACCACGGCCACTTACAGCGTGGAGGTCTTCAGCGGGCTTTGCAGTGTGACCGACCAAGCCATCATCACGGTGAACCCGATGCCATCCGTGGAACTTGGCAATGATGTCACGCTCTGTGCGGGCGAGGACATCACCCTTGATGCGACGTGGCCCGGAGCATCGTACGTGTGGAGCACTGGCGCCACCACACCGACCATCACCGCCAGCACCACCGGCACGTATAGCGTGGATGTCACCTTGAACGGTTGTGTCGCTTCGGATGCGATCAACGTGACAGTGCTCTCCGCGACCTCGGTGAACATCGGCGCAGATGCCACCATCTGCGACGGCGAAGTGGTGACCTTGGATGCAACCACCGCCGGTGCCACCTACCTCTGGAGCACGGGTGCCACCACACCCACCATCGACGTGACCACCACCGGCATCTACAGCGTGGAGGTCTTCAGCGGTCTATGCAGCGTGACCGATCAGGCCACCATCACGGTGAACCCCGCTCCTTCGGTTGATCTGGGAAGCGACCTCGTCTTCTGTGGTGGTGAAACGAGCACGACCTTGGACGCCACCTGGCCCGGTGCAACATACAGTTGGATCACGGGTGCGGTTTCACCGACCATAGACGTGAGCACCGATGGTACGTACGAAGTGGTCGTCAGTCTCGGCGATTGCAGCGTGAGCGATGAGATCACCATCAACTTCGGTTCGTTCAGTTATTCGCTCGGACCGGACGTGACGCTCTGCCCTGGAGAGACCCTTGAGCTCGGGGCGGATCTACCCACAGGCGTGAGCACCTGGAACGGCACGGATGCAACACCAACCTACACCGTCGCAACAGCAGGGACCTACACTTTGCATTTCGAGACGCCCAGTGGTTGCGACGTCCGCGACACCATCACCGTGAGCTATGCGAATGCCGCTGGATTGGACTTGGGTGATGACATCACGTTGTGCGAAGGCGAGAGTGTAGAACTCAATGCCACCGTCGCTGGTGCCACACACCTGTGGAATGACGGGACCACGGACCCTGTTCGGACCATCACAACGCCCGGCACGTATTCGGTGGAAGCCTTCGTGGCAGGATGCTCGGTGAGCGATGTGGTCAACGTGGACTTCACTCCGCTACCGAACATTGAATTGGGTCCGGATCGGGCACTCTGTCCTGGTGATGCCACCACCTTCGATGCGACTACACTAGGTGCCACATACGATTGGAGCGATGGCAGCAGTGCGCCAACGCTTACCACCACGTCGGCCGGGACCGTAACGGTCACCATCACCGTGAATGGATGCTCAGCTTCGGACAATGTGCTGGTAGAGATCCTCGATGCCCCGTTGATCGACCTCGGGAACGACACCTCCCTGTGCGAAGGAGCTACGTTGACGATCAACGTGGACCAACCGAACACGAGTTTCATCTGGGATGATGGATCCACCTTGCCCGAGCGGATCATCACGACGGCTGGCATCTATTGGGTGGATGCATCACGCAATACCTGCACGCTTCGTGACAGCATCGTGGTGGATGTCTTCTCGCCTTCCAGCTTCGACCTTGGCAACGACCGAACGATCTGCGCGGGCATCAGTACCGAGATCGGCACACCTGTCACTGGTGCCACATACGTGTGGAGTACTGGCGCTACGACTCCCACCATCAACGTGGCCACTGGTGGCGTGTACACCGCGACGGTGACCGTGGCTGGTTGTGTTGCGCTGGATGTGATCACCGTGGAGGTGATCGATGTGATGGCTCCGGAGTTGGGAGCGAACCGGCAGGCATGTGCAGGCGAGGTCGTTACCCTGGCCGTTCCAGGTTCCAACGTGAGCTGGTCCACCGGCGAAGTGGGCAATACGATCGCAGTGACCACCACGGGCTTCTACACCGTGACCACGGACAGCTTGGGTTGCTCGGCCAGTGATCAGGTCTTCGTGAACTTCATTCCGATGACCACCGAGGTGGAACTCAGCGGCGATCCCAGCATCTGCCCGGGGTCGGTGGCCGTGCTGCAGGTGGAAGCCTTGCCGGGCGCTACGTTCCAATGGAACACGGGCGCGCGCGGCACCACCATCTCGGTCTTCGAGCCGGGGTGGTACACCGTACATGCCACCGGTACGTGCATCGATGCCATTGATAGCATCCACGTGGAAGCCAAGGATTGCAACACCTACGTGCATGTACCCAACAGCTTCACACCGAACAACGACGGGTTTAACGACGTGTTCCTGCCGGTGATCGACGGTCCGCTGGACAGCTACCAACTCGAGATATTCGACCGTTGGGGAGAACGCATCCACAGCACCAACGACCGCGAAGAAGGTTGGGATGGCGCCTACAGCGGTGTGGCTTCCCAGGATGGTGTGTACGTGTGGAAGCTCGCCTTCCGGGTGCTGGCTCCGGAAGGGGTGCGCAGCGAAGCCCGCATCGGGCACGTGACCCTACTCCGCTGATCCGCCTTCCACGTAGCCGACCTCTTTCCAGAGGTAGCGCCCATCGCTGAGATCACGGTACGCGAAACGACCACCGTCGGTGACCTTGGCGATCCGCTCCGTGATGAGCGAGACCTCTTGGTGGATCATCAGCAGCACCGGTTTTCCGGTCTTGTCGAACACCCCGGACCGAACATTGCCGCCAACAAGATGTCCGGCACGTGCATCCACCAACGAGGACAAGGTTGGCGCGATCACCTCCTTGCCGGTGCTGTCCACCGCGCCGAAAAGGCCGCCCACTTGCACACGCGCAATACCCTCCACGAAGTCCCAGACCTGATCGTACTTCGCTTCCACCACGCTGGCACCACGACCATCCACGAAGCCCCACTTGGCCTTCTTCTTCACGGCGAAGAGCGGTCCGTGTGTGCCTCCCACGTCCGCATATTGGAACGGAACGATGCGTTCGTTGTTGACACCGATGATGCCATGCTTGCCACCGGAACGCACCTCGACACGACCATTCGCGAAGTCACCCCAAGTGGCGACATCGGCCGGCGCTTCGTAGTCCAAAGCGATGATCATGCGACCAAGCGTATCCGCGTAACCGCAGCGTCCAGCTTCCACCACGAGGGCCAGGCCATCGTGATAAGCACCCACGTGGTCGTACTTCGCCTCCAACAGCACTTCACCATTCACGCTCATGGTGCCCGTGCGGCCGTTCTTGCGCACCCGCGAAGGGCCATGTTCGTAGCCTTCGATCCAATCGTACTCCATGGGTACCACCAGCTGGCCGGTCCGGTCGATCACGCCATAGCGTCCCTCACGGCCCACCACCGCCCGCTCCGCGTGGAAGCTCGTGGCGGACTCATACCCTGGTGAGATGCGCATTTCGCCACGCGCATTCACGTAGCCATAGCGACCATGGTCCTGCGCGTAGGCCAACCCTTCGGACAGGTCGCCCAGATCGGTGTAGACCATGGGCACCACCAGTTCTCCACCGCGGTCCACCGCACCGAAGCGACCCGACCGTTCCACCACCGCGGTGCCTTCGGTGAACTCGCCCACCTCATCGTATTCGATCGGTACCACCACACGACCGGACCGGTTGATGGTACCCACCCGATCACCCAACCCCACTTGGGCCTGTCCGTTCACGAAGGGATCCACCCAATCGTATTCCGCTTTGATGCGCTCGCTGCCTTCGGTGTCGATGAAGCCCCATTTCCCATCGCGGCGGAAGGGCATGAGCTCGATGCTCGCAGTGCGGTAGTCATCCACCAGTTCCTCCATGAAGGGATAGTCCGGGAACTCGGCGATGAAGCGTGTGATGGCACCGACGTTCAGGTCCTTGGTGTAGGTCTCGTACAAACTGCGCCAGGCATCGGGCACGCGGTGGTTATCGGGTTCGGCCTTGATGAACGCCTTGTACTCCGCGATCGTCCGTCCTGGCGTGCTCAACCGGTAGATCTCGTCCTCGGCCTTGCGCACGTTGGGGTTCTCCGGGTGGGCCGCGATGAAGGCCTTGTACGAGGCGAGGTCTTTGGCCGCGGTGGCCTCCTCGAACACCGCACCTTGCAATCGCGTGCGCGCTTCGTACACCTCGCGTGCTTCGGGGAACTTCTCCACGAACGCCCTGTAGGCCGCAGCCGTGTTGGCCTGGCGTGCCTCCTGGAAAGCCAGGTGGTGCATCACGGAACGCGCTTCCTCCGCGCGTGGACCGGATGGGTAGCGGTCCAAATAAGACTGGTAGGCCTGTACGGTGTTCTGGCCGCGCACCACCTCCCAGGCCCGTCCGAACACGTGCTCGCGTTGCGCGGTGATGCTCGTGTGGCTCACCCCCAAGGCGCCGATGTACACACGTTCCTTGTCGGGCGCGGCGGTGAAGGCCAGATCAGCTTTGAGGATGAACTGGTAGGCCGAATCCAGGTCGAAGAAGGGGTTGTTGGCGCGACCGCTTATCACGCTCAATCCGTACCACGCCGCGGCCGGATGCTTCTTCACCTCCTTGCGGAAGAGCTCACGCGCCTTGAAGTAGTCGTGTACCTCCAGTGCCTTGAACGCTTTCTCCAATTTGCCCGCATGCACGGTGGTCACCGCCAGCAGGAACAAGGGCAGCAAGGCCACCCGCATCGTCATTCTCCATTCCACGGAACAAAAGTAGCCGCGCGGTGTTCGGGGCTTGACCACCTTTGCGCCGCGCGATCGACCACCTCCTGTTGATGGACCACCGCACCGAACGTCTCGAACGCCTCCTCACCCGGTGCAACGCCTGGGCCGCGCTCATCATCCTGGCCGTGATCAGCCTGGGTGCCGGGTTCGCCTTGCGCAACATGCGGGTGGATTACGACTTCGAGAAGTTCTTCCCGAACAACGACCCCGAACTGGATCGCTACCTGGCCTTCCGCGAACAGTTCGGGCACGATAATGACTTCCTCCTCTTCGGCATCGAACGGGAACAAGGTGTGTTCGATGGCGAACTGCTCACCCGTGTAGACAGCCTCGCGGTACGGTTGGAACGCCTACCTCGGGTGACCAAGGTGCTCTCCCCCACCCGCCTCACCGAACCGATCATCACCCCGATCGGTGCGTTCGAGACGCCGTACCTGCGTTACTGGAACGACAGCCTTCTCCCCATCGATTCGGCACGCATCTGGAACGATCCGCGCATCAAGGATTACTTCTTCTCCGACGACGGCAAGGCCATGCTGGTGGTCCTGAACGCCGAAGCCAACCTCTCTAAAGAGCGGTGCGACACGCTGCTCAGCGATGTACGCGCCACCCTGGCTGCAACTGGCATGGCCGATACGCGCATCGTCGGTCGCATCGTGGGCCAGGACCACTACATCATCACCATGGTGAAGGAGATGGTCTTCTTCCTCACGGCCTCCATCCTCCTGCTCGCGGTGTTCCTCTGGATCGGTTTCCGCAGCCGGATGGGCGTGATCGTGCCCATCGTGGTGGTGGGCCTCGCGATCCTCTGGCAGATCGGGTTGATGACGGCGTTGGGCAAACCCATCGGCATCCTCACCATGCTATTGCCCACGATCCTCTTCGTGGTGGGCATGAGCGACGTGGTACACATCCTGGAATGTTACCTGGACGAGATCCGCGCCGGTGTGCCACGGATCCGCGCCATTGCTAATACCTATGCGGAAGTGGGTCTGGCCACCTTCCTCACCGCCGTCACCAGCGGCATCGGCTTCGCCACGCTGGGCACCGCGAACATCCAACCCTTGCAGGAGTTCGGACTTTACACCGCGCTGGGCGTGCTGCTCACTTTCCTGCTGGCCTTCACCATGCTGCCGGCGCTGTTGGTGCTCACCGATCCGCAGAAACTGTTGCCCATGTCCATCCGAGAGTCGCCGTGGACAGCCCGCCTGCCGAATTTCTTCAAGTGGACCATCCGCAACCGGCGCCGCATCCTCATCGGTTTCACAGGTGTGGTCGTGGTGAGTTTGGTGGGTACCTCGCGGATCAAGGTGAACAACTACCTGCTTGAGGATCTGCCTACCAACGATCCGGTGAAACAAGGTTTCATCTGGTTCGAGGAGACCTTCGGCGGTGTGCGCCCCTTCGAGATGGAGATCGCGCTATCTGAGAGCAGCGATGCTTCCTCCGTGTGGGACCTCGAGGTGCTGCGGCGGATCGAACGGGTGCAACACCACGTGGATTCAGCCTATGGCGTGGATGGCCTGATATCGCCCGTCACCTTGATGTACTCCATGAACAAGGCGTTCAACGGAGGCGATCGATCGTACTACCGCCTACCGGAGGACAGTGCTGAATGCGCGCGGCTGGCGAAACGGATGCGGCTGCTGAGCAAGGACGTGATCGGCGGGATCGTGAGCGCCGATGGACGCAGCGCGCGGATGACGGGGCGCATGGTGGACGAAGGCGGTTACGTACACAAGGGCAAGAACAGCACCTTACAAGCCTACATCGAGGCGAACGCGCTCGACGGGCTTACAATGAGCCAGACGGGCATGGCCTACCTGATCGATAAGAACAACGAAACGTTGAGCACGCAGTTGGTGCGCGGCATGGGCCTCGCGGTATTCCTCACCGCCCTCATCATGTTCTGGTTCTTCCGCGACTGGCGTATGGTCTTCGTGGCCTTGATCCCGAACCTCGTGCCCCTTGTGTTCATCGCCGGCGTCATGGGTTTCTTCGGCGTGGACCTGAAGGTGAGCACCGCCATCATCTTCAGCATCTCCTTCGGGATCGCCGAGGATGACACCATTCACATGTTGGCTGCCTTGCGCCATCACCTGCGCCGCGGTCTTTCCCCCGCTTATGCGCTCAAACGCACCTATTTGCGCACCGGCAAGGCGGTCACGGTCACGAGCTTGATGCTGCTCTCGGGCTTCATCACCCTGATCTTCTCCGACTTCGCCAGTGTACACTACATGGGCGTCCTCATCACGCTAACGCTGGCCTTCGCCTTCGTGGCGGAACTGATGCTGCTGCCCGCTCTGGTGATGTTGATGATGCGGAGAAGAGCGCACTCAAGTCGGCCATAGGCAATGTCCACTTGTCCGCCTGCCAAGGCGCTATGTATTCAGGGCCAACGGCACACTGCTGATGCCCGACTTCCCTACAGCGACTCCCACATGCCCTTGAAGTCGGGCTCTTCCATGAAGACATCCTTGCCGATCTCGGCGTACTTGCGGGCCTTGGTGCGGTCGCCTTTGGCCACGAGGTGATCGGCGTAACGGATCAGGGCGTTCTTCAGGAGTTTCTGCTGGTCCTTGGGTAGGGTCTTGATATCACCGGCAGCTGCGACGGCCTTGTCGAACGCGGCCACGCTCAGGTCCCCTTCCTTGGCCAGGTTGCTCTTGTACTGCACGATGGCGAGCATCAACCACGGACCGGGATTCTCCGGGTAATAACCGGTCATGGCATCGAAGTTGGCCTTGGCCTTGCTCAATCCCTTGGGGTCGTCGATCAGGTTCTCACCCGTCTCACCAGCCATGGTGTTCAAGCTAGCCCAATAATCCTCGTAGTTGTTGAAGAACTCCTTGTCCTTGTCCTTCTTGCGGTACTTCTCCGCCCACTTCAACGCATCACGACCGGCCTTGGGGTAGTCGGTGGCGTACTTCTCCAACTTCGACATCTCGTAGTTGCACATGCTCACGTACAGGAAGGGCAAGGGATCCTTCTTGGTGGCATCCCCTTCGGTGTAGGTCAAGGCCTTTTCCATGCACTTCTCGTACTTCTCATCCACGTAGAGCACCAGCAGGTCCTCGTACACATGTTTCTGAGCCTGAACGGATACGGCGGCCAGTAAAGCGGTGGCGGCTAGGAGGTTCTTCATGGTCGTGTGGTGACGTCAATGGCAAGGAACATGCCGAAGGTAATCTTCTAACGCAGGATCCTCGGAAAGGATCCCCCGTGAAGATGTGCAACCATGGCTGTGGACAGGCATTTGCGCACCTTCGCACCGTGGTACGCATCGATATCCTTAGCGCCGTTCCCCGCCTGTTGGACAGTTGGTTCAACGAGAGCATCCTGGAGCGGGCCCAGAAGAAGGGCTTGGCGGAAGTGCACGTGCACGACCTGCGGGCCTGGAGCACGGACAAGCATCGCCGGCTGGACGATTACCCCTTCGGGGGCGGCGCAGGCATGGTGATGACGGTCGAGCCGATCCACCGGGCCATAGCCGAGTTGAAGGCCCAACGCTCCTACGGCGAGGTGATCTACCTCTGTCCGGACGGCCAATTACTGGACCAACCGCTGGCTAACGAGCTGAGCCTGAAAGGGAACCTGATCCTTCTGTGCGGCCATTACAAAGGGGTGGATGAACGGGTACGCGAACACCTGATCACCCGTGAAGTGAGCATCGGCGACTATGTGCTGAGCGGGGGCGAACTGGCTGCTGCGGTCGTGAGCGATGCTGTGATCCGTCTGCTACCCGGCGTGCTGGGCGATGAGACCTCGGCTTTGAGCGACAGCTTCCAGGATGGCCTCGTTTCGCCACCGGATTACACGCGCCCGGCCGAATATCAAGGCTGGAAGGTGCCCGACGTGCTCCTTAGCGGCCACCAAGCGAACATCGATGCCTGGCGCCACCAGCAGGCCCTGGAACGCACCCGGCAGCGCCGACCCGGACTTCTGGGTGAACCGGGGGTTCAGGATCAGTGAATTATCCGTAATATTGCGGCCCCAAATCCACGGGATCCGAATCCTCCGACGTGTCGTAGGCGCTGGGAACTCCCTCTAAACCAGAAGGTCATGGACCGCATCAAGCAGCTCGAGAAAGAGATCGCCCCGCTGAAACAACTGCCCGATTTCAAGGCCGGCGACACCATCACCGTCCACTACAAGATCGTGGAAGGTAACAAGGAGCGTATCCAACAGTACCAAGGCGTGGTGATCCAGCGCAAAGGCAGCGGCAGCACCGCTACCTTCACCGTGCGGAAGATCAGCAACAACATCGGCGTGGAGCGGATCTTCCCCGTAGCCAGCCCCTTCATCGACAAGATCGACGTGAACAAGCGTGGTGCCGTGCGTCGTGCACGCATCTTCTACCTGCGCGGCTTGCGCGGTAAAAGCGCTCGTATCACCGAGAAGCGTCAGGCGGTCAGCGAAGTGGCCGTGGCGAAATAAGCGCGCGAAGAACATCGAAAAGCCCTGCGAAAGCGGGGCTTTTTCTTTTCCAGCACCACCGGCTACCTTTCCGGCATGGGTATCATCTGGAGCTTGATCGTGGGTGGCGTGGCCGGTTGGCTCGCCGGCCAATTCATGAAGGGCAGCGGCTATGGATTGCTCGTCAATATCCTCCTCGGCCTGCTGGGCGGCTTCGTTGGCGATCTCGTCTTCGGCCTGCTCGGACTCGATGCCACCAACCTCATCGGACGCATCATCTGCGCAACCGTGGGTGCGGTGCTGATCATCGTGCTGGCGCGAGCGGTGCGGAAGTGAGCACTACCGCTTCACCTGGAGCACGGCAAGAACGACGAGTACGATGAAAGCCACAGCGATAACGGCGATGAACATGCCATGTGTAGCGGGCAAGTCGTTCGGCTGTTCGTCTTCCAAGGGCTCGGGCAGTTTGCCGGGTTCGTTGTAGTGCTCATCTGAACTCATGCACGCTGGTGCGCAAAAGGCGTTCCCAGCTGGGAAAGTAGGCGTATTGACCACGGCCTGAGCCTGGAACGAAGCCTTGCTCTTGGTGCCTACCCTACTCGTTCCGGGGAGGTGGTGCCACGATCAGTAGCCGTGATCGTGGAGGGATCGACCCTCTCTGGTCCACGCGGCACGGTCGCACTGCAACAGTGATATGGATCTCTCGCCCCGTACTTCCAGCATTTGGCAGAGGTGTAGGGCCGCGTTCGATCACCAAGTTGCCTTTCACTAGAGATCGGCCTTCGGCTTGCACGGGCGAACCCCACAAAGCCACCACCATGCACCAGTTGAACTCGTTGCGCGCGTTCCTCCCGGACAACATAGCGTTCTACCTCACCCTGCTGATCATCGTGATCGGCATCTTTCTCTTCGTGAAGGAGTACTTCACGATCGATGTCACGGCCATCCTGATCATGACCTTGTTCATCGTCTCGGGTGTGCTGGCACCGGAGGAAGGCTTCAAGGGATTCACGAACTCAGCCACCATCACCGTGGCGTGCATGTTCGTGCTCAGTTTCGCACTGTTCCGCTCAGGTGTTCTGGACCCTCTGATCCGTTTGTTGATCCGCTTGGGGCGTTGGCACTTCCTCGCCGCATTGGTCGCGCTCATGCTCTTCGCTGCGGCGCTGTCGGCCTTCATCAACGATACAGCCGTGGTGGCCTTGCTCATGCCCGCCGCACTTCGCTTGGCCGAGCGAACGGGCGTGGCACCAGGCAAATTGTTGATGCCGCTCTCCTTCGCGGCCCTATTGGGTGGTGTATGCACACTGATCGGAACGAGTACGAACATCCTCGTGAGCGGCATTGCCGAGCAACAAGGGTTCGCCCCCATGGGCATGTTCGAGTTCGCACCGGCTGCCATCTGGCTCACGCTCGCAGGTATCGCATACATGCTCACCATCGGGCTGTGGATCCTGCCGAAACGGGAAACGGACAATGTGGAACGGACAAGCACGTTCGTGGCCATGATGCGGTATGAAGCAGGCGCGGCCGACGTGGGGAAACCCTTGGTGGATTCGCAACTGCGCAAGGAGTACGACGCGGAGGTCCGCTGGCTTCGACATGCGAAGGGTGGCGCCCATGAAGTGCCAACGGACGATCAGATGATCGAAGAGGGTGACGAACTCTTGATCGTGATCGAACGTGAACGGCTGCGCGAGTTGCGCCGGACGAAGAGCGTTCGACTCCTGACCGAAGAGGGTGAACTGACCGATCCAGGGGTACTCCGCCTCTTCGAGGTGGTCATCCCGAAAGGCTCGCGGCTGGCAGGAAGGAGACTTGGTACCTGGCAGTTCCTGCGCGACCTACACCACGGTATCATCGGTATCCGGCGACATGATCGCAACCACGATGAAGACCCTTCGAACCTGCCGTTGGTCGAAGGGGACATCCTGCTCCTCGCCTCCAGACAACAGGCCATCTACAAGCTGATGCAGGAGGACGCCTTGACCGTGATCGACGAGGACGAGATCAAAGGAGTCGATGTGCGCAAAGCAGTGACCGCCGCGTTGGTGCTCGTGGGTGTGATCGGTGCTGCATCGGCTGGTATCGCGCCCATCGTGCTCACCGCGATCGTGGGTGTGCTCGCCTTGTTACTTACCCGTGTGATCACACCGGAGGAAGCGTACGCCGCAGTGGAATGGAAGGTGATCTTCCTCCTGGCCGGCGTGCTCAGCATGGGTGCTGCCCTGCAGAAGACCGGCGGTGACCAGATGATCGCGAACGGACTGTTCAACCTACTGGGTG
>ERZ795056.5165-NODE-5165-length-13180-cov-5.311010_pt1 | contig 13180 bp, 11 predicted proteins | sample MGYA00375140_ERZ795056 | MGnify/ENA primary metagenome ERZ795056 (study PRJEB30185, sample SAMN05720227) | activated sludge metagenome | isolation source: Anaerobic digester | place: USA | collected 2015-03-09 ...
TCAATCCCTTTATCGCATCAGTTATTTGCTCCTTGGATATTTGAGTTAAAGAAGTTCCATCTTGCAAAATATGCACAACCAATGGCACAACACGTACTTGTGAGCTAGAAGTTCTATGTAATGCTCTGTTTTGGTTGCTTGCAAGCAACCTTTTTTCATCGCTTTGTACTCTTGCTGCAAAAGCGGGGTCTTTTTGTAAACGCTGATTGTGTAGAAGCGATGTTCCACACATTTCACCCTGTATTTGCGTACTTTGTGCATTTGCACTAAAAGTAACTAGCATGAAAATTAAGAACAGGGCATTTCTAAAACAAAATGGCAGAATAAACTGTTTTAACAACAAGTTAAATTGAAACATAATACTTATTTTTTGTATGGTTGGCAAATAGGTTGCCTTGAGGAATAAAGAATGAAACAAATTTATTTATCTTGTTTGTGCACTATGTTTTAGTGGGATAGAACGCCATTTTTAGGGATAGAAAGAGAGCTGGTGAAATGTGATATTATTTTCTAATAGATAGAGTGGCTGTGTACTGATTGTTGAATAGAATTGTTGCAGTACAAGAGTGCGACGCAACAACAGATGAAACAAGAAAATAAATGTTGGCATACAAAAAAACAAGTGGAAAAAAAAGTAAAGTAAGCACAGTTTATTGAGCCAATAGACTTACGTCGGGGATATAATTTTTAGAGATTGGTATTTCTGTATTTTTAACAACAATGCTTTTGATGCTATATTTTTCTATTTTACTTTTGTTAACCACATAAGCCCTGTGTGTTTGAATGAAAGTGTCTATTGGCAACACTTCTACAACTTGTTTAATGGTAGAACGGTTTTTGTAAATGTTTTGGTTGGTATGAAATAAAAGATAATTTCCGTCGGATTCTATGTAGATAATTTCGTCTATAGAAAGTTCAATATTGTACTCCCCGTCTTTTACCAAAACTGATGGTTTGCGTTTTTCTAGATTGGCAAATTGGCGAATGGCAAGCTCTACAGCTGTTATTAAGTCTACATTTTTAAATGGTTTCGTAATGTAAGATTGAGGTGAAGTGTTGATCGCTTTTTGAACAATATCGGCAGTATCATACGCTGTGAGAAACACAAACGGAATATTAAAACGCTCTTTTATATCTTGGGCAAGGGCAATGCCATTTTTTTCTTTTTCGCCTAGGTTAATGTCTAGAATAATAAGATCGGGAGTTTGCTTGTTTAAAATACCAAAAGCTTCAATCGCATTTTTACATTCAAATATTGTATACCCATTTTCGGCAAGTGTTTTTTTTGTAAATCTTCTATTTAAAAAATCATCTTCTACTAGCAAAATTGTTTTTCTGTTCATACTGTAATTAGTTAAAATAAATACTGAGTTCAAAACCTTGGCCTTGTTTAGTTTCTACAGTTCCGTCAAGTTGGTCAATCAGTCCTTTTATAATTTCAATGCCCAAACCTTTTGCAGTGGTTGTATTGAAGTTGAAACCTCCACCATTGTCTGAATAATATAATATGTTTTTTTGTGCGTCGTTATTTTTTTTGATAGAAATAGTTATGATACCAATGCTTCTACTTTTAAATGCATGCTTCATGCTATTGCTCACTAGTTCTACAACAATTAAACCCAATGGTAGTGCTTTTTCGATAGACATTTCTTTGATTTCGCAATTTATATTGAGGTTAATTTTCTTTTTGTAACTGTTGTAAGAATCTTTCACTAATTCTGAAAGTTCTGTAATGTATCTTGATAAGTCTACGTCATTCACATTTTCTGAGACATTGAGTTTTTTATGCAGCAATGCCATTGAGTGAATTCGGTTTTGGTTGCCTCTAATAAGTTCGTCTATATTGTTAAAGTCAACAGATTCTTTTTGTATTTCTAAAATGCTAATAACATGTTGTAAATTGTTTTTTACTCGATGTTGAAGCTCGGATAAAAGTACCTGCTTTTGTTCTAGCAATCTCATCAACTCTTCTAATTGTTTGCTGATAACTTTATTTTGAGCGTTAATTTTTTTATTCTTCCGAATTAATAAAACAGTAGCCATGGCAATAACAACTAGTATAATAATGATAAGAAAAAGTTGTTGATTTTTTCCTCTAATCACCGTTTCTTTTTTATCATTTTGATAGCGTTCTGTTATGTTTATTATTTCTATTGTATCTTGATTTTTTAATTCTTGTAAAAAAAATTCATGATACAGTTTAAAATAGAAGTATGCAGAATCTCCGTTTCCGGTAAAATCGAATAATTGAGCCCTATTTTTATATATGAAATTGCAATGATAGTCAAGAGAATATTTTTTATAGAACCATATAGCAGAATCGTTGTATAAAAATGCTTTATCAAATTCTTGATTTTTTATATAGTAATTGCTGATATTGTTATACATTGATACAACAGCTGCATAGTCATTTCTTTTCAAAAATTCTTCTATAGCTAAAAATCCAAATTCTATTTTTTTCTTATATTCATTTTCAGGCAACAACATACACAACAACATGTACGCATCTGAAAGATCTCTACCTGTTGGGTTAGGAAATCTTTTGGCATAATCTAAACCTTTATAGGCAAAATGTATGGCAGAGTCTTCTTTGTTCACTAAATGATAGTAAGAAGATACACGGATGCAATAGGTGCTAAAAATATTTTCTAACTTCTTTTGGCTATACAATTTATAAGCCCTGTTTAAATAGATTTTGCATAGATCATAGTGGCTGGATATTTCATACACCAACGCAGCTTTCAAGCAGCCCTGATATTCATCGTTGGGTAAATTAAACTTTTTTGCTAAATCAATAATATCAAGTGCCATAGATGTTGCCTTGCTATATCTTTTATTTAGGATATATATATCCACTTTTTGAAAGATTACTGCAAGCTTTAAATCCATGTAGCTCTTTTCATTATACTTTTCTTCCAATAAATTATACAATCGATCTGCTACTTTTTCTGCCTCTGAAAAATTATTGTAGAAAATAAGGCTATCTACTTTTTTAATATCGTTTTCAATAGAAATACGCTGAGCAATTAAATGCTCACTAGAAACTAACAGTAACAATAGCAATATATATTTGAGAAACATGGGCATTATTATTAACAACTTGAGCTTTTTTGAAGTTCTGTAAACTTCTTTATGCTTTAAAGATAACCGGGCAGGTGGTATAAAAGCCAAACCAATTAAATAGTCTAAAATCAATATATTAATTTATAAAGGCAAGAACAATAGTTGCGGTATATCGTTTATACTATCTTTCAAAAATTAGCTTTAATTTTTCTATAAAAATGGTAGATTGGTTTTATTCTATTATTTTTTCGATACATCTTTTTTGTGTAAGAAACGAATGTAATAGCTATTTTTTCTATGCATAACTATTGGGATAGAATGAATTTTTTTGGGATAGAAAGTAACAAATATTGTAAAGTCGTATTTTTGTAGAAAACAAATTTTAATTTGTAAATAGTGCTTCATGGGTTGATGGAAGCCTTTTTAAAAATGCCTTACCGACCCTTAAAAATTAATTTCAAAAGCACCTTGTGTTGCTGTTGAATGATATTTTAGCCCTAGGCTATCGGCATCTTTTTTCCAATAATTTACTTTCCAAAATGGATTAGATGAATCGAAAATGTATTGTGAACAATCAAACTGTTCGGCCAACTTCGATAAATAAATTTTTGGATTTTTGGTTAAAATAATGGCATCTACTTTTATTTTTTTAGTTGAAATGGCAGGTGCAATTCCACTGTTTACAATCAAAATCTTTTTTCCATTGCACTGAATTAAATTTTCACTCAATGCAAAATTGTTTACTTTTTGTGTAGGTGTAATTCTGTGCAATATTCTTGATGGTTTAATGTGAAAATTTCTTAAAAAGCCATCTTCAACTAAAACACTATCACCATAAAAAAAATAGTTTCTTCCCTCAATTAAATCGATTGCTGTATGGCTGGGAACATTGTACACGACCAATTTTTGTTGTTGATTTCGACGAATAAAATCAACACTTCTAATAACCATTACTGCAAACAATGTTGCTAAGCCAATCAACAATCCCTTTGTTTTTTGATGAATGAGCCACCAACTAAAACCTGCAATAGATACATATAGTATACATGCTTGAACAATACTAATTTGTATTGATGGCCAAACCACAAAACTGAGTTGATTAAAGTGAAATACAAAACAGTTGAGTATATTAATTCCATACTCAATTATACTACCAACAAGAGCTGCAAATGTTGGAATAAATGCTGCAAGTAAAAGAAACAATAAACCATATAAAATAAAGCCAGCCAAGGGAACGGCTACAATATTGGTGAATAAAAACAATGTTGGAAATTGGTGAAAATGATACAACACAATGGGTAAGGTTAATATTTGAGCAGCAATAGAAACTGCACTTAAGCTCCATAAATTTCTCAATAATTTATTGTCTAAATAAATCCAACGATTGATGTGTTTTTGAAATAGAATAATGCTTAACACAGCTGTGTACGACAATTGAAAACCCACATCCCATAAATTAAATGGATTGTACAACAACAAACAAAGTGCCGATGCTGCCAAACTGTTGTACATATTGCCATTTCTACCAATAGATTCTCCAACGACAATAAACGAAAACATAATGGCACTGCGTAAAATGGATGGTGCTGCACCTGCAACAAAACTAAATCCCCACAATACAAACAATATAAAAATGGGCTTTACAATCATTACCCATTTTCGTTTACCAAATGGCACAAAAAGTTTAATTAATAAAAAGTAAATCATGCCCAAATGCAAGCCACTAATTGCAATAATATGTACCACACCCGTGTTGCTATAGCTTTGCACAAGGTCTCTATCTAAATCATCTCTATAACCAATGAGCAATGCTTGTGCAATGGCCAATTGATTGGGCGAATGAATATAGTTTTTAAGAATAGCCAATACTTTTTCTCTGGTTTTAATTAAAGCAGCACCTAACCAATTGGTTTCTTTTGATGGAAGAATGATATAAGTCGAATCGTTTAAAAATGCTTGATAATGTATATTTTGAAAAGCCGAATACCTAGCATAATTAAAGCCACCTGGGTTTCCAGCATTAATAATAGGTGCTAAGTTGCTGGTAACAATAATTTGATTGCCATAACCTAGCTTTGGGATGCTACTATCTTTTTTAAAATACAATAAAACGTCTCCTTCAACAGGTTGCCAATTTCCATTTATTAAAATAGCGTTGGCTTTACTTAAAGCTTTGTATGATTTTTGTTTAACAACAATAGGCTCTTGAATGGTAACTTGTATCGGTAGTTTTTGTTCATAAAAATTGCCAATCCAATTGGGTTTGTGTTCTATGTTTTTGCTAAAACTTGTATAACCTCCAAGGGCAAGAAAAATTGACATGATGGCTATACCACTCAGCCACCTAAACCTAAATTTGTATTGTGGGTTGAATAGTTGATAAGCAACCAACAACACTGCACCAACACTCCCAATAATATAGAAATAGGGTACATTAATTTGAAGATGAAATTGTAGTAAAATGCCAATAATTAATGGCAACAGCAAACGCAAAACAGGAATTGTTTTGTAAATGGGTGTATGAAATTTACGTTGTTGCATGCGTTATTAAAAAGAGAAACTTATTGCTAAATAATAAAACACGAATACAATATAAAAAATTATATCATATAAAAAATACTCATAGATTAATTTTTAGCGAATGAACATAAAAAAACCATCTTTATAAAGATGGTTTTTTTAAATTATCTACTTAAGTGCATACTTCTTTCTTTATATAAAGTTCTAAAGTAAGGATCTCTTAAATCTTTTATAAAACGAATGGCTTCTCCTGTGCTTTTCATTTCAGGACCCAATTCTTTATTTACGCCAGGAAATTTATTGAAACTAAAAACAGGTTCTTTAATAGCATAACCTTCTAGCTTTTTATCCATAGTAAACTCGGTTAATTTCTTTTCTCCCAACATTACTTTGGTAGCAATATTTAAATAAGGAATTTGATAAGCTTTTGCAATAAAAGGCGTTGTTCTACTAGCTCTTGGGTTGGCTTCAATTACATACACTTTACCATCTTTACAAGCAAATTGTATATTAATTAAGCCTTTAATATTTAATGCTCTTGCAATTTTTTCGCTATAATATTCCATTGTTTCTACTACCAATGGAGTAAGGTTGAATGCAGGCAAAACTGCATTGCTATCGCCACTGTGAATGCCTGCTGGTTCAATATGTTCCATTACGCCCATTACATGAAAATTTTCTCCATCGAAAATGGCATCAACTTCTGCTTCTTGACAACGATCTAAAAAATGATCAATTAAAATTTTATTATCTGGTATATGTTTTAAAATGCTAATGCAAGCTTTTTCAACTTCTTCATCATTAATTACAATACGCATTCTTTGTCCACCTAAAACATAACTTGGTCTAACTAAAACAGGATAACCAACAATTTTTGCTACCTCAATTGCTTCTTCAGCAGTGTAAGCTGTACCATATTCTGGATAAGGAATGTTCAGTTCTTTTAACAAATCACTAAAACGTCCTCTATCTTCGGCAATGTCCATATTATCGAAACTCGTTCCAATAATTCTAATGCCTTTTTCGTGTAATTTTTTCGACAATTTCAAAGCTGTTTGTCCACCCAATTGTACAATTACACCATAAGGTTGTTCTAGCTCAATAATTTCCCATAAATGTTCCCAATAAACAGGCTCAAAATATAATTTATCGGCCATGTCAAAATCGGTAGAAACTGTTTCTGGATTACAGTTTACCATAATGGCTTCATAACCACATTCTTTTATAGCTAGTAGGCCATGAACACAGCAATAGTCAAATTCAATACCTTGACCAATGCGGTTTGGACCACTACCTAAAACAATTATTTTTTTGCGTGAAGATGAGATAGACTCGTTGCTCTGTAAGGTATTGCTCATTTTTTGAAGATTGAGCAAAAATAAGGGTACTGACTTTTTTTGAAGATTATTTTTTTGAAATCGGATCGTTATTTTTTCTAAAAAAAATTAATAGAGAAAAGGAGCTTTGACAAGAGAAGCTCAAACTGCATTTATAATTTTTATTTATACTCCATAATTGGATGTCTTTCAAATGGATTCTTTGCTTCGTCAAAAACAAATCTATAAGTAACCATTCTTCTGTTTTGGCTAGCTCCTAAACTTTTATAAATATTTACCATAATTGGATTCCAGTCGCCAGCCCAACCCATTTCATAAGCATCGTACCAACCTTTGTGTTGCATATTGTAACCACAAGCTTGTATTAAATAACTATCTATTCCCAATGCCTGATATTTGGGTACAACACCAAAAGCCAATCCTGTAAGTTTTTTACATTGCCCAGTTTTTTTCATCCACAACAAACGCAGTTTATTAACTAAGTTTAGTTTGCCATTAAAATGCTTAAAATATTGGTTCACATCTGGAATATTAATAAACATGGCAATGGGTTCGGTTTTGTAGTAAGCAAACCAAATTACACGTTCGTCCATTATGGGTTTCATTGTTTTAAACAACTTCTTTACTTCATCGAGTGTAATTTCTTTGGCTTCGCCATGTTGTGCCCAAGCCGAGTTGTAAACAGTAGCAAAATCTTGAGCATATTTATCAAGTTCTTTTAACTCAACATGCTTTGCAGTATAATCGGCTTTTGCAGTAAATTTTTTGTAACGTTCTTGAAAACGAGGAGGCAAATCATCGTTTTCACTCATTTTATACCAATATTGGTTGTAATAATTTTTAAAACCATAAGCTTCAAATAAAGCTTCATAATATTGGGGATTAAAAGGCATTCCATAAATGGGTTCATCATTAAAACCTTCTACCAATAAGCCCCACCATTTGTCTCTATCTCCAAAATTTATTGGCCCATCCATAGCTTCACAACCCTTAGATTGTAACCATTGTTTAGCAGTATTAAACAAAGTATTGGCAGCATCTTGATTGTTGATACATTCAAAAAAACCAATTCCTCCTGTATAAAATTCTGTGCCTTTGTTAATGTACTTGGTATTTGCAAATGCAGCAATACGACCAATGAGTTTTCCTTTTTCATCTTTTAAAATCCAACGATTGGTTTCTCCGGTTTGATAATTTTTATTTTTTTGTGGATTGAAAAGATCGTTGATATCATTATCTAAAGGACGAATATAGGCCGGGTTGTGTTTGTTCATCAACACATTTACAGTAATAAAATCTTGGGCTGTTTGGGCATTGTTTACTTCAATAATCTGCATAAATAACCTACTTAAGTGGTTACGAAAGTAACGATTGAAACACATTTATTACGTAAAAAACTTTACCTATTTAATGCCAAAAATGTTGCAGCAACAACACCTGCGGTTTCTGTTCTTAATCTTGTATTACCAAGGCTAATATCTTTAAAACCATTTGCTTGAGCAATTTCAATTTCTGCTGGTGTAAAGTCTCCTTCAGGGCCAATTAAAACTAATGTAGATTCTTTTATTGCTATTTGTTGCAAGTACAGCTTATTGGCAACTTCGCAATGTGCAATAAACTTGTTGTTGTAAGGTTCTTGGTTAATTAAATTGTCAACAGTTTGTGGCTCATGCAAAATTGGTAGCCAAGTTTGTTGGCTTTGTAACATAGCAGCAACAATAATTCCATTCAATCTATCAAATCTAAAATGTTGCTTTTCTGTTCTAGAGCATTGCAATAAATAAATATTGTGAATGCCAAGCTCTGTTGCTTTTTCTAAAAACCACTCTAATCGAGTTGCATTTTTTAATAATGAAATTCCAATTGAAGCAACAATTTCATTTTTTGGGAAAAATTGAAAAGATTGTATTTGTACAATTGCATGTTTTTTATCTGCCGATACAAGTATTCCCCTACACAACAAACCCATGCCATTTGTTAGATGCATAGCATCGTTCACCTTCATTCTCAATACCAAAACCGAATGCTTAAAACTATCGGCACTTAAAGTAAATAAAGAAGCGTTATTGGTAAGCGTTGGCTCGTAAAAAAAGGGCAATTGCATTTGGCAAAGTTAGGTTGCAATTAAATTAATGCTATTCTTTATCAGATACACTGTGCTGTTTTTTTATTCTAAGTTGAAATAGGCAGAATCATGCTTCTTGAAAAATATATCAAATAATATGTTGTTGATAATGAGTTTGTTATTCAAATTCAGCAAACAATATAAAAATATTGCAACCTTTTGTGTTTAAAAAACATCTTTACTGTAATCCATTTTCTTCGAAAAGCTACAATTAATAGTACCAAGGTTTCTCAAATGAAAACCAATTGTTGAAATTAAAAGCAATTGTTGCATGTTAAAATCTATTGTTAGCTTTCCTTCAGATAGTAGTTTATTTATTAGTAAACCAAGAAATCAACAATCCGAAAGATTGGTTACTTACTACGAACTCTATAAATTAATTAAGCATTTAAATGGCTCAATTATAAAATGTGGTATTACAACCGATGAGGCCTTTAGTTACTTTTCATTTTTTAAACAAATGAACCAGTATAGAAAGCAGCCGTTGGTAGCCTTTGAAAAAAACCCATCTATTTTTGAAATAGAAAAACACACCGAAGAGTATCAATCAGAAACATTGGCTGTAAAGAATGTTGCCTCTAAAGCAATAGGATTGGCTCAACAAAACTTAATTGATGCCGGAGTTTCTGAAAAAATTGAGTTTGTACCAGGCTTATTAAACAATTCAATACCAGAATATTTAATTGAAAATCCAGAACTTAAAATTGCATTGTTAACTATAGATATAGATGATTACGAAAGTACTTTAACTGCTATGCAATACTTTTATCCAAGAATTGTGAATGGTGGAATTTTAATTATGAACAATTATTATAAGAAATCGGCTGAAAGTTTAGCCATTCAAGAATATTTTTACAATGAAGACGTAATTGTTCGTCATTTTTCTTTAGAAAAAGGCCCACATTACATTGTAAAAGCATAAAAAAACGGCTTTTTGAAATAATTTAATAAAAAAAGTATAAAAAGGCTTTTCTATTTAATAACAACTCCATACCTTCGCCGTCCGTAAAAAATTTAAAGTTATGAACGCAGCAGTTCAATTTGTACACGAGCAGTTAAGTGCTAAGAAAGAATATCCAAAGTTTAAAGCTGGTGATAATGTTACCGTTAACTATAAAATTATAGAAGGTGGTAAAGAGCGTATCCAAAGTTTTCGTGGAGATGTAATTAAATTACAAGGTGTTGGTGCAACAGCTACTTTTACAGTACGTAAAATTTCTGATGGAGTAGGTGTAGAACGTTTATTCCCAATATTATCTCCCAATATTGATTCAATTTTATTGAACAAAACTGGTAAAGTACGTAGAGCTAAATTGTTCTATTTGAGAGAAAGAAGTGGTAAAAGTGCTAGAATTAAAGAAAAACGTTTCTAGTTGTAATAACAATATTTTAAAAGCGGAATTTATTTCCGCTTTTTTTAATTCATTTTGTTAAACTATAACTTTTAGGTATAAAACTCCGTATTTATCTTAGTTTTGTACTCTTTTAAAAACAATTATATGGGCAATTTAGGTTTTCAAGAAATATTAATTATTGCAGTGGTAATATTGGTATTGTTTGGTGGAAGAAAAATTCCAGAATTTATGCGTGGCATAGGCAAAGGAATTCGTGAGTTTAACGATGCTAAAAACAATGTAAAAAAAGAAATTGAAGAAGGCATGAACGAAAAGGACAATAAGCCATCTTCTTCTAATTAATTTCATTTCTCCACTTAAAACAAAAGGCAGCCTTTGTTTACGTTTAGTACAATCAAAGACTATCAAAATAATTTATTGCACAGCAACACCACTTGTTTGGAGGCTGTGCAATATTATTTACAGGCTATTAAGGCCAATGCTCACCTCAATGCTTTTATAGAAATATTTGAGCAGGAAGCAATAAATACTGCTATCGCATTAGATGCCAAACGCAACACAGGTAAGCCTTTGGGCAAATTACATGGTGTAGTAGTGTCTATTAAAGATGTTATTTGTTACAAAAATCATCAAGTTTCGGCTGCATCTAAAATTCTCAACAACTTTACTTCAATTTATAGTGCTACTGCAGTTGAAAAACTGATTGCAGAAGATGCCATTATTATTGGTAGAAACAATTGCGATGAGTTTGCAATGGGCAGCAGCAGCGAAAACAGTGCATTGGGAAATGTGTTGAATGCACAGGACACAAGTCGTGTTCCTGGAGGTTCTTCAGGTGGATCTGCAGTTGCTGTACAAGCCAACTTGTGTATGATAAGTTTAGGAAGTGATACTGGTGGAAGCGTTAGACAACCTGCAGATTTTTGTGGAATTGTAGGGTTAAAACCAACTTATGGACGAATTTCTAGATATGGTTTAATCGCCTATGCATCCTCTTTTGATCAAATTGGCATTTTTGCAAAATCTGTAAACGATGCTGCACTTGCATTAGAAGTAATGGCAGGAGAAGATGATTTTGATAGTACTGTTTCTTCTACACCAGTACCAATATATTCTCAAAATGCAGAGCCAGAAAATAAACAATATAAGATTGCTTATTTTAAACAAGCACTTGAAAATGAAGCGTTAGACCCCGAAATAAAGGCTCAAATACGCTCGTTTATCAAAATTTTAACAGAAAAAGGACATATTGTAGAACCAATTGATTTTGAACTACTTGAGTATCTTGTACCTACTTACTATGTTTTAACAACTGCAGAAGCTAGTAGCAATCTTTCTCGTTTTGATGGAGTGCGTTTTGGCCATCAATCAATACCCCAAAATGCCGATTTAAATGAGCTGTACAAAGCCAGTAGAAGCGAAGGTTTTGGCAAAGAAGTACAACGTAGAATTATGCTTGGAACCTTTGTATTAAGCTCTGGTTATTTTGATGCATACTTTACTAAAGCTCAGCAAGTTAGGCAGTTGCTTAACCAACAAACCCAAACCATTTTTGCCAACTACGATGCCATCATTTCTCCAACAGTTCCATCCACAGCTTGGAAGTTTGGTGAAAAGAGCAACAATGCAACAGAAATGTACTTGGCTGATATTTATACTGTTTTTGCAAATTTGGTTGGAATACCAGCAATTTCTCTTCCTCTCTTCAAACACTCCAATAATATGCCTTTTGGCTTGCAAGTGATGGTTTCTCAATTTAATGAAGTACTTTTGCATCGCCTAAGCAATAATTTTATGCAATTAAAATAGGCTTCGAGGAGTTTTAAAAGTTAATTCATTTATTCCTCACCTCACCTTTCACAAAGTGAGAAATATAAAGCAGGGTTACTTTTTTCAAAAATTTGTATTGAATATTACTACCCAATTCTAAACCTGCTATTTGTTAATTTAAAAAGAGGGAACGTTCATGCAGCGATTACATAATTATTGGGGTTCTATTAAAACCACAACAAAAGTTTACTTACTTACAATGCTAGTTGTTGTTTTAGGTTTTACTTCAGCATCATTTGCACACATTAATGGCAATGTATTTCATTTTGCTAAATCATTCGATACTACTAAAAATGATATTTCATTAATTGAAAGTTTAGCTCCTAACAATCAAAACTATTTTACACAACCAGTAGAAGCTCCTTTAAATCCATTGGCAGTTGGTTTTGTAAATCAATATGCAGCCAAACAAGGCGAAAGCTTTGAAAAAATGAAAGTTTGGGGTAAACCATATTTTGATTTATACGATAAAATTTTACCACTTTACGGCATTCCGGTAGAGCTAAAATATTTAAGTGTAATTGAAAGTTCATTAAATCCAAGAACTGTTTCTTGGGCTGGTGCAGTTGGCCCTTGGCAATTAATGCCAGATGAAGGAAAACGTTTTGGTTTAAAAAGAACCAATTATAGCGATGAGCGTATGGACTTTTACAAAAGTACCCATGCAGCTTGTAAATTAATTAAAGAATTACACGAAACTTTTGGCGATTGGTTATTGGTAATTGCAGCATACAATGGTGGTGTTGGAAGAGTAAAACAATGTATTAGAAAAGCTGGTGGCAAAAAAAGCTTTTGGGATATTCAATATTTTTTACCAGAAGAAACTAGAAATCACGTAAAAAAATATATTGCTACACATTATATTTTTGAAGGAAGTGGAGGATGGACAACAATGACGGCCAAAGAAACACAAACCTTTTTAGCTGCTAGAGCCATTGATAATCAAGAAC
>ERZ795056.5167-NODE-5167-length-13177-cov-9.403216_pt1 | contig 13177 bp, 10 predicted proteins | sample MGYA00375140_ERZ795056 | MGnify/ENA primary metagenome ERZ795056 (study PRJEB30185, sample SAMN05720227) | activated sludge metagenome | isolation source: Anaerobic digester | place: USA | collected 2015-03-09 ...
CACCACCGCCCCCTCTTTCCATCTGAAAAAGGGGTTGCGGTAGCCAGGAGGAAATGTTTCTGTAAGCCGGGTTCTGTCCAGGGATTGCTCCCTTGCCCTGCCATTTATCTGGGAACTGACTCACGCCTGCCCTCCATCGATCTACCCGTTCCGACGTCCTTGCGGAACCCGGACGAGCCGCCCGGGATTCGGAACTTATTTGATCTTTCAGCCCATAAGGTTTACCATGCGCCTCCTGTCACCAGTCGACCGGTGGTCTCTTACACCACCTTTTCACCCTTACCACACATTGCTGCGTGGCGGTATATTCTCTGTGGCACTGTCTGTAGCCCGCACCCTTTCAGGCTGGACCCCTTCCTGTTAGGAAGTATGGCGCTCTATGCTGCCCGGACTTTCCTCCGCATCCGAAGACACAGCGGCAAGGCGAAACATTTCCGCCTCAAAGGTAGAAGTAATTAGAAGATAGTAGCTAGTGATAAGTAGATGGAAATTAGTAGCTGGTAATCAGTGACCAGGATTCAATCGGTACGTGGCGTCTTTAGCGCCAAGCAAGTAATCAGATAGAATGTGGCGACTTTAGCGCCAACTCAGGCGGTACGTGGCGTCTTTAGCGCCAAAAAAGTAACCAGGCGCTATTTTTCACCTCATTACTAATTCTCATCTGCTTACAGGCTTCTACAATCACTGCTTTCTCAATTCAGATTTAATTGTACTTTATGTGACTTATTTTGAAACGTCAACCTCTGCCATCGCTTTTTCAAATGCCAGAAACAGAATGAAATTCCTTTAATAAGCCGGTGCCTTATTTACCGATCGCCACCTTCGCCAGGATCCTCTCGACAATCTGTCGGGTTGTGACGCCATCGGCTTCGGCTTCGTAGTTGAGGATAATCCGGTGGTTCAGAATATCAGGCGCCACTTCTTTGATGTCTTCCGGCAAAACGAAATCCCGTCCGTCGAAATAGGCAATGGCCCGGGCCGCACGGTGCAGATTGATCGTAGCCCGAGGAGAAGCCCCAAACTGGATGTACTGACTTTCTTCCTTCAAACCATAATCGGCTGGTTTCCTGCTGGCGAAAACCAATTCGATAATGTACTTTTCCAAAATTTCGGAAATGGTGACCTCATTGATGTCCTTCGACATTTCGGCTGCCATTCCTTTGTCCAGAACCGGTTTTACTTCACCTGTATAATTCATATCCGACATCCGGCGCATCACTTCCAGCTCTTCGTCCTTGGTCGGGTAATCCACATAAACCTTCATCATGAAACGATCCATCTGGGCTTCCGGCAATGGATAGGTTCCTTCCTGTTCCACCGGATTTTGGGTGGCCATAACCAGAAACGGACGGTCCAGCGGATAGGTAGTTTCCCCAATCGTGACCTGCTTTTCCTGCATACATTCCAGCAGAGCCGACTGTACCTTGGCGGGTGAACGGTTTACCTCATCGGCCAGCACAAGGTTGGCGAAAATGGGTCCTTTCTTTACTTCAAACGAACCCGTCTTCTGGTTGTAAATCATAGTGCCCACCAGATCAGCAGGCAGCAGATCGGGCGTAAACTGAATCCGCTGGAAGTTCAGGTGAAGGGCTTTGGCCAGTGTATTTACGGTAAGCGTTTTTGCCAGACCGGGCACACCTTCGAGCAGAATGTGACCGTTGGTGAGCAGTCCGATCAAAAGCCGGTTGATCATATAGCGTTGACCCACTACGACTTTCCCCATCTCGTCGTACACCAGATTGATTCGTTGCTGCCTTTCCTGTTTGTTTTCCATGGATTGATTTTCGTTGATTTCTCAGACGGAAGTTCCGCAAAAAAAAGCCTTTTACCGGATAATTGCGATGGATGCCCAAAGAAATTCCGGAATCAGGGAATTGAATTCTGTCATCTTGTCATTTTAAGGACAGAGCTTTTCATTCAAATCCGACAATTCAGCGGACAGCAATCGATACCGTCTGCCGTAAATTCCGGTGAACGTCAGAGAGAATTTTCCCGACTTTGAAAAAATACAGGCAAGATATTTAGGGAAGTTTTTGATTAAGAATCTGATAAACAACGGATTGAAGGGTGATTTGTTGTAAAACCAGTTGGCAGCAGATCAAAGGACAGAATCTCATTGACTGGAATTGAATTCCTGTGGCACAGGTCTTGCCATACAGGATTCGACTTCAAATCTGAAACTTAGTAACACGAAATCATGGGAAAGATCATCGGAATCGACCTCGGAACAACCAACTCCTGCGTAGCTGTTATGGAGGGCAACGAACCAACCGTTATTGCCAACAGCGAAGGACGCAGAACCACACCATCTATTGTCGCTTTTCTTGACAATGGAAACGGAGAACGTAAAGTAGGAGATCCTGCCAAACGACAAGCCATTACCAACCCGACCAACACGGTATCCTCTATCAAACGATTCATCGGTCGTTCTTTCTCTGAAAGTTCGAAGGAAATCGGGATGGTTCCGTACAAAGTAGAGTCGGGATCAAACAATACCCCAAGGGTACGCATCGGCGACAAATTGTTTTCACCTCAGGAAATCTCCGCGATGATCCTGACGAAAATGAAGCAAACAGCTGAAGACTATTTAGGTCAGACTGTAACAGAAGCTGTCATTACAGTTCCAGCGTATTTTAACGATGCGGAACGTCAGGCAACCAAAGAAGCCGGACTCATTGCCGGTCTGGAAGTAAAACGAATTATCAACGAACCAACCGCTGCTGCTCTTGCTTATGGCATGGACAAAAAGCACCAGGATATGAAAATCGCTGTGTTTGACCTTGGTGGTGGAACATTCGACGTTTCAATCCTTGAGCTGGGCGATGGTGTATTCGAAGTAAAATCAACCGATGGTGATACACACCTGGGTGGTGATGACTTCGATCAGAAAATCATCGAATGGCTGGCGGCAGAATTCAAATCCGACGAAGGCATCGATCTGAAACAGGATCCAATGGCTCTTCAGCGTTTGAAAGAAGCGGCTGAGAAAGCAAAAATTGAGCTTTCCAGTTCTTCTGAAACCGAAATCAACCTGCCATACATCATGCCGGTAAATGGCATTCCGAAACACCTTGTCCGGAAACTGACCCGTGCGAAATTTGAGCAGCTGTGCGATGATCTGATTCAGCGTACCCTCGAGCCATGCAAACGTGCTTTGAAAAATGCGAACCTGAACACTTCCCAGATCAATGAAGTGATTCTGGTCGGAGGTTCTACCCGGATGCCTAGAATTGCAGAAGAGGTTGAAAAGTTCTTCGGAAAGAAACCTTCCAAAGGTGTGAACCCGGATGAAGTTGTGGCCATCGGAGCTGCGATTCAGGGTGGTGTATTAACCGGTGAAGTAAAAGACGTTCTCCTTTTGGATGTAACTCCACTTTCACTTGGTATTGAAACCATGGGCGGCGTTTTCACCCGTTTGATCGAAAGCAACACCACCATTCCAACACGGAAATCAGAAACGTTCTCAACCGCTTCGGATAATCAGCCTTCTGTAGAACTTCATGTTCTGCAGGGTGAGCGTCCAATGGCAAAAGACAACAGGACTTTGGGCCGCTTCCATCTTGACGGAATCCCACCAGCAATGCGGGGAACCCCTCAGATCGAGGTAACCTTCGACATCGATGCAAATGGTATTCTGAATGTATCGGCAAAGGATAAAGGCACAGGCAAAGAGCAGAAGATCCGCATTGAGGCGTCTTCCGGCTTAACAGACGCCGAAATCGAACGGATGCGCAACGAGGCCAAAGCCAACGAAGCGGCAGATAAAGCCGAAAAAGAAAAAGTAGAGAAGCTGAATCAGGCCGATTCACTTGTATTCCAGACCGAAAGACAACTGAAGGAATACGGAGAGAAATTGTCTGAAGGCAACAAAACTGCCATCAACTCAGCTCTCGAAAAACTGAAAGCCGCACACTCTGCACAGGACCTTGCCGGAATCGACGCCGGAATGGAGGAGCTGAACAATGCATGGCAGGCAGCTTCCGGTGAAATGTACAACGCAGCCAACGGTCCGGAAGGAGCTCAGGCTGGTGGACAGGCCAACGGTTCAACTGCCAATGAGCAGGAGCCGGTAACGGATGTCAACTTCGAGGAAGTGAAATAATCTCAACTGATCAACTGAATAGAAAGCCCTGCCAAAAGCGGGGCTTTTTGTTTGCCCGGAACCCAATCCGGATACTTTTTTTTCGTTGAATATTTTTAGCGCTTCTTCACACGTTTTTACCACATTGCCTCCATGAAAAGATTCCTTCTTATTTGCCTGGCAGGAGTTCCACTTCTGTCCTGCAACGATAATTTTATCAACCACAAAATAGAACACAAAAAACTGGGCGGCTGTGGCGAGATCAGTCCATTGATTCAGATGGAATCCAACATTGCAGGTGACCGGTACATTTTCAATCAGTGCCTTCCTGATGATTTTGATGAAAAGGGATATACGGTGGTCCGAAGTGGGGATACTCTTGTGGTTTCTTTCAACAAAAAGGCAGACAAGCCTTTGAGTGAATTTAACGTGACACTGGACATTGATGCCAATCCGAAGTATGGTCACATCCGGATCGGAAACCAGGTTCTTGCCATCGGAACTGTTGAGCCTTAGCTGACATTCAGTAACCAATTTCCATTCTATTTTAAGACGAAGCCACTGGTTCAGGCCGGTGGCTTTTGCATGTTGAAGGTATTGATACAAAAATCATTTTTGGAATGTTATCCTTCTGAACTTACTCTGTTTCCAAAATTTTCCCAAATCCTGAATTATTCCGACCTGATTGGTTTCATTTGCAATTGATTCGGCCTTAAATCGCTCATTGTTTGCTGGTTATGAAATGTTTTTTTCAATGATCATCAGTAAGGCAAAAAATATTTACGGTCCAATTCGGGCCAGATATGTTGTGTTTTTCCTTCTTTTTAAGAGAAAAGTGGATGAATAGGGAAAAAAAGGGAAGAAAGTGGAGAATAATTCAAAATGACTTTCTACTTTTGGCCGTGGGAAACTGTATTCAGAGAAATGCAGCCCCGGTTCAAATTAATGATCACATTTTCAGGAACATACGAGTGCAAAATGGACCCCAAGGGGCGAATTGTGCTGCCTGCCCGACACAAGGCAAGGCTTCCGGATGCGTCTGAGCATAAAATTGTGATTGTTCTCGGTTTCAAAAAGTGCCTCACAGTGTACACAATGGCGGACTGGGAAAAGAAACTGGAATCGTTTGCCAACGTGTCGGAATACGATGAAGACGGCCAGCAGTTCATTCGCGATTTCACTTATGGAATGGCAGAAGAAACACTCGATTCACTCGGACGCTTTTCTCTCAACAAAATCCTCATTCAGTATGCCGGTATTTCCGGAGATGTGATTGTAGCAGGTGTGGCAAACCGGATGGAAATCTGGAGCAAAGAAGAATATGAAAAGAACCTCACCCCAATGAGCGAACGACCAAGGTTGCAAGCCATTGCCAGAGGAGTATTTGATCAACCAGGAAAACCGGAAAACCCATCCTAAGGCTATGTACCATAATCCGGTCATGCTGAAGGAGTCGTTGGAAGGACTTAATATAAAACCCGATGGCGTCTACATTGACGTCACATTTGGCGGAGGAGGACACAGCAGTGCCATTCTCAGTCAGCTGAAAGGAGGAACCTTGTATGCCTTCGATCAGGATACCGATGCCCAGGAGCAAGTCCGGGAACATCCGAACCTGATTTTTACAAGAGCCAATTTTCAGTTCGCCGAACAATACTTAAAACTACTCCAGGCAGGCCCGGCAGACGGGTTGCTGGCCGACCTGGGAATTTCGTCGCATCAGATCGACGAGCCAACCCGGGGGTTTAGTACCCGATGGGATGGACCGTTGGACATGCGAATGAATACCACCAGTGGTCAAACAGCTGCTGATGTGGTAAACAACTACTCCGAAGCTGAACTGCACAGGATTCTGGGCATGTACGGCGAGCTTAGAAATGCAAGGACTCTGGCATTGGCGATAGTGAAAGCCAGAGCAAAGCAGAAAATAAGCACCACTGAAGAACTAAAAAGGGTGATTAACCCATTTGCGCCCCGGGGAAAGGAATTCAAGTACCAGGCGCAGGTGTTTCAGGCACTGCGAATTGAAGTGAACCAGGAAATGCAGGCCCTGGAAAAGCTTCTGGAGCAGTGTTCCCGTATTCTGAAACCCGGAGGAAGATTGGTGGTGATGAGCTACCACTCTCTGGAAGACAGGATGGTTAAGCACTACATGCAGACAGGGAATGTGGAGGGGATCCTTCAGAAAGACCTGTTTGGCAACATTATAAGGCCGTTCGAACCGGTCACCCGCAAGCCGATGGAAGCAACCCCTGAAGAAGTGGTCGCCAATCCAAGAGCAAGGAGTGTCAAGTTCCGGATAGCCGAACGAAAAGGACTATAATAATTGCCCATGAAAAGGACCGCTGGCAACATCGGTTCCGGATCGGAAGGCAGGCAAATTGAAACCATATAATTCGCTCTGATCATGGCCGCGAACACCTTTAAAGCACCCGCTGTTTCTGAAACCGTTTCAGAAAAGTCAGGACCAAACATTTTTACCTGGCTGGAAGGCAGCATTAAACTGGAAACTCTTTTCCGGGAGGGTATTCCTGCCCGTCACCTTCCAAAGCTTGCGTTCGGCTTTTTCCTCTGTCTGCTTTATATCGGAATCAGTCATCAGAGCAACCGGACCATCATGAAACTCAATAAAGCGAAGGTTCTTCTCGAAGATCTGCGGGTGAATTACACCACCCAGAAAGCTGAACTGATGTACCAAAGCAAACAATCTGAAGTGGCCAAATCCGTTGAACCACTGGGTCTGAAAGAAAGCGAGGTGCCTCCTCAAAAAATCAATACCGAAGAATAAAGCCGCGAAAAACTGCGAATGAATATCAAGAAAACCATATTGATGCGTGTGAGGACGGTATTCCTGGTTGGGGCGATTTTCGCCGTGGCCATCGGTTACCGTATTTTTCACATTCAGTATGTGGATGGCTCTGAGTGGAGAGCCAAGTATAATTCATTCAGCAAGAAGGAAATCAAAGCCACCCGCGGAAACATCTATGCGGATGACGGGTCTTTGCTGGCAACGTCCCTTCCATTGTACCGGCTGGGTTTTGATCCATCGGTAGCCAACAAAGAAGAGAAGTTAATGAAAATTTTCCGGAAGGGAGTCGATTCACTTTCGATCCTTCTTTCGCAGAAATTCAAATCCTATCCGCCTTCTTATTACAAGAACCTTCTCATTGATGCACAACAGGATCATAAGCAGTTCCTGTATCTGAGCAGAGGTTATTCTCTCAATTACCGCGACCAGCAGGAAATGATGAAATGGCCTATTTTCCGGGAAGGGAAAAACAAAGGCGGGGTCATTTTTGAAAAGATTTATCGCCGTTTTCATCCGTTTAAAGAACTGGCATTCCGTACAGTCGGCTTTATCAATGAAGATAATTTTGGCGCCGGCCTCGAGTCAAGTTTCAACCAGATGTTGTCGGGAGTGAACGGACAGGCCACCTATCAAAGGCTGGCTGGTGGCATTTCCCGGCCGATTTTCGATGGAACGGAAATTCGTCCTGTCGATGGATACGATGTGTATTCCACACTCAACGTCAACATCCAGGATGTGGCTGAAGCTTCTTTGTTAAAATCATTGATTCAGTCCAATGCCAAATTTGGTTGTGTGATTGTGATGGAAGTGGCGACCGGCGAGATCAAAGCTCTGGCGAACCTCGGACTGGAAGAAGGGAAGTATGTTGAAAAATACAACTATGCGGTAGGAATGAAACACTACCCGGGTTCCACTTTCAAACTGGCTTCGTATATGGCCATGATTGAAGACGGTAAAGTGCGATTGAGCGATACCGTCGCCACAGGAAACGGCAAATGGAAAGTAGGCAAGCAACCCATTACCGAAGCAAAAGGGCATGCTTATGGCAATATCTCAGTGAAAGATGCCTTTGCCAAAAGCTCAAACGTGGCAGTATCAAAGTTACTGGTGAAGCATTTTAAATCCAGGCCTGAGAAATTCCTCCAGTACATCACCAATTTCGGTCTGGCTGAACCTTTGAATTTCCAGATCCGCGGAGAGGAAAGACCTTTTTTCAGAAGCCCGTCAGACAAAAGACACTGGAATGATGCGGCACTGGCGAAAATGTCGTTTGGCTATGAAGCGGAGATCACGCCATTGCAGACACTGGCTTTTTACAATGCGGTGGCGAATGGAGGCAAAATGATCCAGCCCATCATCGTGAAGGAAGTTCGGTCCAACGACAAGGTGGCCAAGTCATTTACTCCAAAAGTAATCCGCGAGAAAATCTGTTCCGATGAAACTCTGGTGGCAGTGAAAGAAATGCTCGAAGCAGTCGTTCAACATCCGAAGGGAACCGGACATAAAATCAAATCCGACCTTTTCCGGATCGCCGGCAAAACCGGGACAGCACACAAATTTGAAAATGGTCATTGGGTGGCCAATGCGTACTACACCTCCTTTGCCGGGTTCTTTCCAGCAGACAAACCGAAGTACTCTGCCATCGTGATCATCGACAGTCCACAGTTTGGAATGATGGCAGGTGAAGCAGCCGCTCCTGTTTTTAAAGACATCGCCGATAAAATTTATGCAGGTGATGTGGAAATGCACCAGATGCTTGCCACTAAAGAAGCTGCAGACGATGTTCCTGTGATTGCAGGAGGTAAGTATGAAGAACTTCATGACATCTGCAACAAGTTAAAAATCAGCAATTACGACCGGGATACAGCCATAGCCGAATGGGTTTTCCCTGGCATGAAAGCCAACCGGGCGGTTTACTGGAAATCAAATAAAATGGAATTGAATACCGTTCCGGATGTGCATGGACTTTGCCTCCGGGATGCGGTTTATCTGCTTGAAAATTTTGGCTATCGGGTTCGGACTGTCGGAAGGGGAAAGGTGATTTCCCAGTCTCCGCAGGCAAAACGATCGCTTGACAAAGGCTCCACCATTATTGTCACACTGGGATGAAAAGGTTGAATGACATACTCGAAGGTGTTGCGATCCTGAATCATTCCGGAGCTGAAAATCCGGTTGTGACAGGCATTACTTCAGACTCCCGGCTGGTGACAGAAGGAACTGTTTTTGTTGCTGTTAAAGGAACACAGGTCGATGGCCATCAGTTTGTGGAAGGTGCATTGAAAGCAGGTGCTTCGGTCATCGTTTTTGTGGATCCGAACACAGAAAAATTGAGTTCCGGTTTTCCGGAAGCCAGTTTTCTCCACGTCGCTTCATCGGCCAAAGCATTGGGAATTATGGCTTGTAACTGGTTCGGCAATCCGTCCCGTCAGATGAATCTGGTGGCCGTGACCGGAACCAATGGCAAAACCACCACCGCAACATTACTTCATCAGTTGTTTGGCGAGCTTGGCTACAAAGTCGGGTTGCTCTCAACGGTAGAAAATAAAATCGGAGAGGAAATCATTCCTTCCACACACACAACCCCGGATCCTGTTTCGCTGAACCAGCTTCTGGCCCAAATGGTGGCTTCCGGATGCACACACGCATTCATGGAAGCGTCTTCACACGCCATTGACCAGGAGAGAATAGCAGGACTTGATTTCAATGGGGCCATCTTCAGTAACATCACACACGATCACCTGGATTACCACGGCACGTTTGATGCCTACATCGCAGCTAAGAAAAAGCTGTTCGATGAACTTCCGGCCAACGCATTCAGCCTTGTGAATGCCGACGACCGCCGTGGTAAAGTAATGGTGCAGAACACCCGTTCGAAAATTCAGACCTATTCGCTCCAAACCATGGCTCCGTTCCGGGGTCGGGTCCTGTCAAACACACTGCAGGGCCTTCACATGGAGATGAACGGAAAGGAAGTCTGGTTCCGGCTGGTGGGCGATTTTAATGCGTACAACCTGTTGTCCGTTTTCGGTGCGGCTTTGCTATTGGGCGAAAACGAAGAGCAGGTCCTGATCGCTCTTTCAGGACTTTCTCCGGTACGGGGTCGTTTTGAACGATTGATTCTCAACAACGGAGGCGTCGCCATTGTGGATTATGCCCATACGCCTGACGCTTTGGTGAATGTGTTGGAAACCATCCGTTCGATGCAGACTCCGGGTGAACAACTCATCACTGTGGTGGGTTGCGGCGGGAACCGTGACAAAACCAAACGTCCTGTCATGGCGCAGGTTGCCTCGAAACTGAGTACACAAGTCATTCTCACATCTGATAATCCACGGAACGAAGAGCCGATGCAGATCATTCAGGAGATGCTGGCTGGTGTTCCCATTTCAGCACGGAGAAAAGTGGCCATTATGGAAGACCGCGAATCTGCCATCCGGGAAGCAGTTGCGATGGTACAGCCCACCGATGTGGTTCTGGTGGCAGGAAAAGGACATGAAACCTATCAGGAAATCAAAGGGGTGAAGCATCCGTTTGACGACCGCCAGAAAATTCTGGAAACGCAAACCCCCATTCTGAAGTAACGATGCTGTACTATCTGTTTCAATACCTCGATCAGTATTTTGATATTCCGGGAGCCGGGGTTTTCCGGTACATCTCCTTCAGGGCTGTGGGTGCGATTATCATTTCGCTGATCATCACCATCGTTTTCGGAAAGAAACTCATTGAGTTCCTCCGCAAAAAGCAAGTGGGTGAAACCATCCGGGATCTGGGTCTGGAAGGCGAAAAAGCCAAACAGGGCACCCCAACCATGGGTGGTCTCATCATCATCGCATCCATTCTCATTCCGACATTACTTCTCGCCAAAATCGACAACATCTACATCATTCTTATGATGGTGGCGACTGTCTGGCTTGGGATTGTAGGATTTCTGGACGACTACATAAAGGTATTCCTCAAGAATAAAGAAGGTCTGAAAGGCCGCTCCAAAGTGATCGGGCAGATTGGTATCGGACTGATTGTAGGGCTCACCTTATATTTTCATCCCGATGTGAAAATCCGGGAATACCACAGCCAGAACCTGGAGTTGCATGTGGGTCCGGATGAGCCGTTTGCTCAGCGTCTTGATAACATCGCCAATGTGTCATTTGGTTATCATGACATCAAATCTGCCATCACGACCATTCCATTCTTTAAAAACAACGAGCTCGATTACAGTCAGTTTGGAAAGATTGCCGGTTACGATTTCACATGGGCGGTGTATGTGCTGGTGGTTATTTTCATTATCACAGCGGTATCCAATGGTGCCAATATCACGGACGGTATCGATGGACTTGCAGCAGGTACTTCGGCCATCATCGGTTTCACGCTGGGTATCATGGCTTATATTTCAGGTAACACCATTTTCTCTGAATATCTGGGCATTATGTATATCCCGAATTCAGGTGAGCTTGTGATTTTCTGTTCTGCTTTCGTGGGAGCCTGTGTGGGTTTCCTTTGGTACAACACCTATCCGGCGCAGGTTTTTATGGGCGATACCGGAAGTCTTGCCATTGGCGGAATCATCGCCACGCTTGCCCTGTCCATTCGCAAAGAATTATTGATTCCCATTTTGTGCGGAATCTTCCTGGTCGAAAACCTGTCTGTGATGATTCAGGTGGCCTACTTCAAATACACCAAAAAGAAATACGGGGAAGGACGACGGATTTTCAAGATGTCGCCTCTTCACCATCATTATCAGAAGTCAGGATTTGCCGAACCTAAAATCGTAACCCGGTTTTGGATTGTCGGACTTATGCTGGCGGCTGTCACTCTTGGAACGTTAAAACTCAGATAGAACGAAAAAATGTCTCTTGACCTTGTCATACTAGGCGCCGGCGAAAGCGGTACAGGAGCAGCCCTCCTGGCCAAAGCCAAAGGTCTGTCCGTCTTTGTGTCGGACAAGGGAAGCATTTTGCCTGTTTACAAAAAGGATCTGGAAGAAGCGGGAATTGAGTTTGAAGAGAACCAGCACACCGAAAGCAAAGTACTGTCTGCAAAAGAGATTGTCAAATCACCGGGCATTCCGGAGAAAGCCGAAATGGTTGCCAAAGCTCTTGCTGTTGGTATTCCGGTGATCGACGAACTGGAATTTGCCAGCCGGTACACCAAAGCCCGCTTCATCAGCATCACCGGAAGCAACGGCAAAACCACCACGACACTTCTGACCTACCACCTGATGCAGGCCTGCGGTTTTTCAGTAGGGCTCGCTGGCAACATCGGTCAAAGTCTGGCCCGTCAGGTGATCGCAGATTCATTTGATTGGTATGTGCTCGAGATCAGTTCGTTTCAACTCGATGGAATGCATTCATTCCGGGCAGACATCGCGATTCTGACCAACATCACTCCGGACCATCTGGATCGGTACGATTACAAATTCGAAAACTACATTGCTTCCAAATTCCGCATTGCACAGAATCTGGGACCTGAGCAAAGTCTTATTCTAAGCGCAAACGATCCGGTTGTGTCAGAGGAAGTCCGTAATCGCCACTTCAGCTGTTCATTGGTTCAGGCAGGATTTACAGCCAATTCATCCAATCTGGTTTTTGTGGTGAAGGGATCCCTGGTTTTCAATCATACCTCACCGTCTTTTTCTGTTCCGGTTTTATCTCTTCCAATTTCCGGAGATCACAATCTGATGAATGCCATGATGGCGATCTCAGCTGTGAGTCTGGCTGGTGGCGATGCCGACAAGATTCGGGAGGGAGTGAAATCCTTTGTGAACGCTCCACACCGCTGCGAATTTGTGGCTGAAATTGGTGGGGTTCGGTTCATCAACGACAGCAAGGCAACCAACGTCGATTCAGTAAAATATGCGTTCTCTGCCTTTCAGAAACCCATCATCTGGATTGCAGGTGGCGTGGATAAAGGAAACGACTACACGGAACTGGATGAAGCGGTGCGCTCCAAAGTGAAAGCATTGATCTGTCTGGGTAAAGAAAACGACAAGCTGAATTCTCATTTTGGGTCTTTGCTTCCGGTGATTGAGGAAACGCAGTCTGTGGAAGATCTGATCGACATGTCACTCCGAATGGCAAAGCCTGGCGATACTGTTCTGTTATCACCTGCCTGCGCCAGTTTCGATTTATTCCGGAATTATGAAGACCGGGGAAATCAATTTAAAGCGGCCGTATTAAAAGCAGAAGCCGCCCTGCAATCTCAAACCGTAAACCACGAAAAGCGATGAAGCAGGCAGAAGATTTCAAACGTTGGATGAAGGAAAATCTCCATGGCGATCCGGTGATCTGGGC
>ERZ795056.5171-NODE-5171-length-13171-cov-7.038198_pt1 | contig 13171 bp, 5 predicted proteins | sample MGYA00375140_ERZ795056 | MGnify/ENA primary metagenome ERZ795056 (study PRJEB30185, sample SAMN05720227) | activated sludge metagenome | isolation source: Anaerobic digester | place: USA | collected 2015-03-09 ...
TGTATTCCTCGTGGGCTTTGACGAAGATGGCATCGTCATCCATGATCACTTTCATTGTCTCTTCCTCCTGTCCTTCGGCTTTGAGAAAGGTCAGCCAGGTTGAAAGGTTTTTTGATCTCAAGGACAACGATGGTCGGAATGCCGGAATCCTCAAGGACCGCATTGGTAAAGGACAAGAGAAGCTTCTCGTTGGCTTGTCTACCAAAGAGATAGCGGATAAAGATGTCTGCCCATGGTTTGACGTACGTTGCCATACCAAAAGTATACTTCAAAAGTGCGGATGCAGCAATGCAGGGGTGGCGGTGCGGGCAAGGGGCGGATGCGTCTGTATTTATAGAGACGCGATTGATCGCGTCTTGGAAACACAAATACTCAAAACAATCATGCGTTGCCGGGGGTCGCATAACAAAACCGTGATATATGCATGGAATTCCGGGGTAGAAACGTGGGCTTTCCCCCACCCAGCCTCCCCCTTCAGGGGAGGAGATGTGTTCATCTTGGGATGACGTTGTATTTGTAGAGACGCGATTTATAGCATCTTGGTGATGCCAGCCATTTTCGGGGTCTCGAAGGGCCAAAATTCTCAAATATGAGAATTATGCAATCCCGGATTACCGGTTTTCTGTAGATTCTCAAATTTGAGAAAAATGCAGTCCCGGATTACATCCTGGAGTACATTGTGGGTCATTTGTACCCGCGAAACAAAAAAAATGTCATGTGACGGCGAGGCCCGCTGTAGAAAATCACGAAATTTTCACGGGACTCCCGGAATCGCAACACAACTTCATGAAAACGGTATGCGTTGCCGGGGGACGTATGATAAAAACGAAATAATTTCATACGTACTCCCGGATTGCGCAAAAAATGAACGTGTAACCCTGAGACAGGGTATACACTCCTATTCAGTGATGGACGGCGCCGGCTGGTGTCCGTTCTTCCGTTTGAAGGAGCCGTACCATGAAAAAACTCTCCATTCTCCTCGCTCTACTCGCACTCGCATCCGTTTTTGGCGTGGCCCAGGAGGGGCGAGACATCATCATCCGCCCGCGTCCCCGCCCAAGACCGCCCATCATCTTTATCCGTCCCCCCAATGTTGACCGCTCGATCCCCATGAAACTGACCGCACTCAAGGCCAGCGTCGAGGTGGTCGGCAAGGTCGCTGTCACAACGTATGACATGACATTCTTTAATGGAAACAATGCCATCCTCGAAGGCCAGTTCGTCTTCCCCCTCGGCGAGGGACAGACTGTCTCCCGCTTTGCCATGGATGTCAATGGCCGTCTTCGTGAAGGTGTGGTCGTCGAGAAGGACAAGGGCCGTCAGGTCTTCGATACCGTTGTCCGCAGCCAGATCGATCCCGGTCTCCTGGAATGGACCAAGGGCAATACCTTCAGGGCCCGCATCTATCCCATACCGGCCAAGGGGTACAAGCGTGTTGTGATTGCCTGGGAACAGGAGCTGGACGAGGCAGGTTCGGCGGGTCTGTTGTATCGTCTGCCGCTCGCCTTTACCGACACGGTCGAGAACTTTTCCATTAACGTGACGGTCATCGAGCAGGAGCTTGCCCCCAGGACAGACAGTGCCAATGAACTCGGCAACCTGACCTTCTCCCGCTGGAACAAGGCCTTTTTGGCCAAGTACGAGCGGACCAACTATGTCCCCGACAAGCAGCTTTCCTTTGTCGTCCCGCGCATTCCGATGGCCAAGCCGGTTGTGGTTGAAACCGATGCTTCAGGAAAAAAATACTTTACCGCCATGACCGCTATCGAAGGGATCGTAACGGCCAAAAAAGCGGTTCCGGACCGGATCTTGATCGTCCAGGATGTCTCCGCATCCATGGCCGGCCGCGACAAGGACCGTGAGTGGGCATTGCTTCGCCGCTGGTTGAGAACCGTCAAGCCCGGCGCCGAGATCCGGCTCGTCCAGTTCAGTCATGCCGTCCACAACGAGAAAACATATCGCAACGAGGGTGATCTTGCGTCTCTCCGTCAGGCCATTGATGATGCCGCCTTTGACGGTGGTACAAGCATGGGTGCCGTCGATCTCTCAAAGTACCAGGCCGATGTCTGCATCTTCCTCACGGACGGGATCTCCAATTTCGGGCCGGATGAACTCAAGACCGCACGCTATCCCGTCTACGCCATCGCTTCACAGCAGACCGGTGAGCACGCCTGGTTGCGCCAGATTACCGGGTCGACCGGTGGCGAATACGTCAATCTTGCCAGGATGACCGACGACCAGGCCTATGACCGTTTGAGCGGCGTGTCGGCGCATATCCTTTCGGTGACCGGCCGCGGGATCAGGGATATCCATCCTGGTCCGGGCGCCACCCTCTCGTCCATTTTCACCTTCGCCGGGATTCTTGAGGGTGACGAAGGCGAACTCGTCGTGCGCTACGGGACAGCCCAGGCATTCAAAGAAGTCCGCATCCCGATCAAAGCTTCAACCTCTCTGACGACGACCACCAACGGGATCGTGCGCCGGATCTGGGCCCAGAAGCGGATTGCCGATCTTGAGACCCGCTGGAGCAAGAACGAAACCGAGATCATCAAGCTGGCCAAGACCTTTGGTATCGTCACCCGGGGAACCTCCCTGATCGTTCTCGACCGGATCGAGGATTACGTCCGCTACCGGATCGTTCCACCGACGGAGCTTCATGCCGAGTATTACAACGCCATCGCGGAACTCGACAAGCAGAAGCAGAAGATCGAGGCCGACCATATTGAAGACGTCGTCCGCCGTTTCGCCCTCATGCAGGCCTGGTATGACAAGAGCTATCCCAAGGACACCCCCGCCCGGCGTGATGACACCAAAAAGCTGGCTGGTGAGTCAACTGGTGGTGAGCGGAACGGAACGGCTGCACGACCGTCCGTGGCCATGCGCGACGGAATGGCTGAAGAGAGTGACCGTGTGACTGATGCCCATCCCCGGGCCGAGCGCGAGCGCGGACTGGACAGTGCGGCCAAACGTGATTCTTCGGGGAATGCCGGAGCCGAGGGCGCGATTGAGCTGAAAAAATGGACACCCGATGTTCCCTACCTCAAGGATCTGGAAAAAGCCGACAAGGACAAGCGCTATGCCGTCTATCTTGGCCTGCGCAAACAGTGGGCCAACAGTTCCGCATTCTTCCTGGATGTCGCGGACTTCTTCGCGGAGCAGGGTGACAAAGCGACGGCTTTGCGTGTGCTTTCCAACATCGCCGAGATGGATCTCGAGAATCCCCAGCTCCTGCGCATCCTTGGTCATCGCCTGGCCCAGCTTGGCTGGCTTGACCTGTCCGAAAAAGTGTTTGCGGATGTCCTCGCCATGAAACCCGAGGATCCCCAGTCGTACCGTGATCTCGGGCTTGTCCTTGACAGGGCGGGCAAATCCCAGCGCGCTGTCGAACTCCTCTATCAGGTTGCGACAAAAAAATGGGACAGCCGCTTCCCCGATATCGAGCTGATTGCCCTGGTCGAGATGAACGGGATCATCTCGCGTGGTGCCAAGGTGGATACGTCAAAGCTGGACAGGCGGGTTATCCGTGCCATGCCCTCGGATGTCCGGGTCGTGCTCAACTGGGATGCGGACAACTGCGACATGGACCTTTGGGTGACCGACCCCAACGACGAGAAGTGTTACTATGCCAACAAGCTGACCTACCAGGGCGGACGGATGTCGATGGACTTTACCCGCGGCTATGGACCCGAGGAATATCTTGTGCGTCTGGCCAAGTCCGGCAAGTACAAGATCGAGGTCAACTACTACGGCAATTCGCAGCAGACCATCGCCGGTGCCACGACCGTCCAGTTGCAGCTCTTCCTCAACTGGGGCCGCCCGAACCAGCAGGTCAAGGAAATCACCCTCAGACTCAAGGACAATAAAGAGGTCATCGAGGTGGGCACCTTTGCCATCAGCGGGGGGACAATCACCCCCGTCAAGTGATGTTTGATGAACAATCGGCCGCGGACGTGACGCGGCTATCCACCCGGTGCCGGCCTTGCCCGCACCGGGTTTTTGTATTGAGGGCAAAGTCCTCGCAGAGGGCGAAGTCCTCGCAGAGGGCGAAGTCCTCGCAGAGGGCGAAGTCCCCGGAGGGGATTGTCTCGGGGTACAGACTGAATACGAAGAAATGCGGCGATATCTCTGGCAGTCGCGCCCGCTTGGCCCGAGGATGTTCACCAAAAAAAGCACCATAACGATGCCGACCCGTGAAACGGGGCAAAAATGTGTACATTTGACGGGCGGTATGATAGGATGACGCCATCCGCATCAATCCAACGATTCCGGGAGTAGACATGTCCGATAAATTTTCCGTAGTTCCGCTTGAACGCCTCTTGACCATGATTCTCAACGAATACTGGGAGACAGGCAGCATTTTTGGCATTTCCAGAGAAAATTTTTTCCGTCCGGCGCGCAAAGATGCCTTCCGCATGACGCGCTACGGCAAAACGCTTGAATCCCCCATCGGAGTGGCGGCCGGTCCCCAGACCCAGATGGCCCAAAACGTGATTGTGGCCTGGCTGACCGGATCACGCTATATCGAACTCAAGACCGTCCAGACCCTCGACGAGTTGGAGATCTCCAAACCCTGCATCGACATGGAGGATGCTGGCTATAACTGCGAGTGGTCACAGGAGCTCCTTCTCAGGGAATCGATTGACGAATACATCAATGCCTGGATCATTCTCCATATCCTCCGCTACGAGCTTGGCCTTGACACCACCGAGGACCTTGGCGGGATTTTCAACATCAGTGTCGGGTACAATCTCGAGGGGATCCTCAAGCCCAATGTCCAGAACTTCTTTGACAAGATGACGGATTGTTCTGCCGAGCTCGAGGAAAAGTTTGCCAAAATCAAGAGGATCTACCGGGATGTCAAAAAGCTGGGCATCCCCTCACGGATCACCGACAATATCACGCTTTCCACCATGCACGGCTGCCCGCCGGACGAGATCGAGAAGATCGGCCGCTACCTGATTACCGAGAAAAAACTCAACACGACCATCAAGCTCAATCCGACCCTGCTCGGCCCGGAGATGTTGCGCGACATCCTCAACAACAAGCTCGGTTTTGAGACCTTTGTTCCGGACGAGGCCTTTGGCCACGACCTCAAGTATCCGGATGCCCTCAACCTGATCCGGTCCCTGACCGAGGCAGCCAAGGAAAACGGTGTCGCGTTCAACCTCAAGCTGACCAATACCCTCGAGAGTGTCAACCACCGTACGGTCTTCCCCGAAAAGGAGAAGATGATGTACATGAGCGGGCGGGCCCTCCATCCGATCTCCATCAATCTGGCGGCCAGACTCCAGACCGATTTTGACGGACAACTCGACATCTCCTTTTCGGCTGGGGCGGACTGCTTCAACCTGGCGGAGATCATTGCCTGCGGTATCAAGCCGGTCACCGTCAGTTCCGACATGCTCAAGCCGGGCGGGTACCTGCGGGGCGTGCAGTATCTCGAGAACCTGGCCGCCGCCATGAAGGAAGCCGGCGCCAAAACGATTGACGAGTTTATTCTGGCGAAGGCTGGTGGCGGGACGGATGTCAAAAAGGCCGCCCTGGCCAATCTCAAAAAATACGCGGCAGAGGTCGTCAACAACCGCAATTACAAAAAAAGCTTTATTCCGGACAAGTCGATCAAGACACCCCGTCCGCTCAACAAATTCGACTGTATCAAGGCACCCTGTGTCACTACCTGTCCCGCCAGCCAGGAGATTCCCGAGTATCTCTATCGGGCCTCCCGAGGACAGTACAAAAAGGCCTTTGAAGTCATCATGAAGACCAATCCCTTCCCCACGATTACCGGTATGGTCTGCGATCACCTCTGCATGTTCAAATGCACGCGCCAGAATTACGATATGCCTCTTCTGATCCGCGATCTCAAGCGCTTTATCGTCGAACAGCAGAAGGGCGACATCAAGCTCAAACCCGGCAAGAAAAACGGAAAAAGGGTGGCCGTCGTCGGGGCCGGCCCGTCAGGCCTGTCCTGCGCCTTCTACCTCGCTCTCGAAGGGTTTGCCGTCACCGTCTACGAGTCCAAGACACTCGCGGGCGGCATGGCGGCCGACGCCATTCCCGGATTCCGGCTGACCGACGAGCAGATTGCCAAGGACATCGGGCGCATCACAAAGCTTGGCGTCAAGATCGAGTACGGGCAGAAGATCGATGCCGCACGGTTTGCGAAACTCCGCGAGGAAAACGATTTTGTCTTTGTCGGGATCGGCGCCCAGGTCAACAAGAAGATGGGAGTCTCCGGCGAGAACAGCGAGGGTGTCATCGAGGCGCTGTCCTTCCTCTCCAAGGTTCGCCGCGGGGAGAAGCTGGCCCTTGGTTCATCGGTGGCCGTCATCGGTGGTGGCAACAGCGCCATGGATGCTGCCCGCACTTCCTTCCGCATGGTCGGTCCCGAGGGCAAGGTCGTGATCCTCTATCGGCGCACCCTGGCCGAGATGCCGGCCGATCACGAGGAGATCAAGGCTGTCCAGGACGAGAAGATCGAAATCATGGAACTGGTTGCCCCTGTTTCGATCGCCCGCGAAAACGGAAAGACCCGTGTCACCTGCCAGAAGATGCAGCTTGGCGAGCCGGATGCCTCGGGCCGGCGCCGCCCCGTGGTGATCCAGGGGAGCGAGTTTACCATGGACTTCGATACGGTCATTCCGGCCATCGGTCAGGACACGGTCTACGATTTTGTCAATGCGGACGATCTCAAGACCGATCCCGAGACACTCGAGACAAAACTTCCCAAGGTCTACGCCGGCGGTGATGCAGTCCACGGGCCGCTCAACCTGATTACAGCGATTGCCGACGGACGCAAGGCTGCGGCTCACATGTCCCTTCTCTCTGGTGGGAAGCCGGATTTCTCGGCCACCCATGCCGACAAGGGACTCTTTGAGTACGAGATGCAAAAAAGGAGTGCGACCAGGGTCTTTGGTGCCGCAGCGGAACTGAGTGATCCATCGGACCGCAAGAATTTCAACATCGTGATCTCGTCCCTCGACGAGAAGACGGCCCGCGAGGAAGCATCCCGCTGTCTCTATTGCAACGATGTCTGCAACGTCTGTGTGACGGTCTGTCCCAACCGGGCCAATTTCAGCTATGAGCCATATTCGGTCAACTGGCGTCTCTCGAAGATCGTTGACGAAAACGGAAAAGCCGTGGCCAAAGAAGAGCGGGCCTTTGTCGTTGCCCAGGACGTCCAGACGGCCAATATTGCCGATTTTTGCAACGAATGCGGAAACTGTGAGACCTTCTGTCCGACGGCCGGTGCGCCCTATCGGGACAAGCCCAGGATGTGTCTGACCGAAGAGAGCTTTGCCGCCGAGGCTGCCGGGTTCATCATCGGGAAGAGGGACGGGAAGAACATGATCCGGTCCAATGTCAATGGAACGGTCGAGTCACTCGTGCTGGACGGGAAGAAGTTCATCTACGAGTCCCCGGCGCTCAAGGCCGTTCTCAAGGTCAAGGACTTTTCGGTCATCTCTGCCGAGTTGCAGAATGGTGCCAAGGAAGCGGAGTTGCGGCAGGCGGCCACCATGGCGGTCCTCCTCAAGTCCCTTGCGGACAGGTATCTCTATCGCTGATGCTGATCGAGCCGGCGAAGCCCGTCATCCGTAACCGGTGACGGGCTTCGTTCGTAGACTGTGTTGATGGTGTACAGACAGCCGGGTGTTCCATCGGGGATGCGCGGTTCAAAAAAAAGGAAGAGTGACACATAATGAAGTGCGAATACAGTTTCAACCCGTACCAGAAAGAAGAACCGGACTGGAGTGATCCGTTTTTTGATTTTTTGAAGAGTACTGATATGCCCGAGTTCCACCGCTCCATCGACGGATATGCCGAGACCCCGCTCGTGCCCATGCCCAAACTCGCGGCCGAGATCGGCGTCGGCCAGATCCTTGTCAAGGACGAATCACACCGCTACGGGATCAATGCCTTCAAGGGTCTGGGCGCCTCCTATGCCATCTACCGGTTCCTCAAGGGGCAGTGGGAAAAGAAATTTGGCGAAGGGTTTTCACCGGCCAGCTTCAAGGATCCCACAACCATGCAGAAGCTCGGATCCTATACATTTTGCGCTGCGACGGACGGCAATCACGGAAAGGCTGTTGCCTGGACCGCCAACAAACTCAAGCAGCGCGCCATCATCTACATGCCGGACAACTCGGCCCAGGCCCGGATTGACCACATCACCAAGGAAAATGCCGAGGTCGTTCTCGTTCCCGGGACCTTTGATGATTGCGTGGCAAAGTGCGCCAGTGATGCCGAGGTTAATGGCTGGCAGGTCATCGGGGATACCGCCTATCCGGGATACATGGAGATACCGCAGTACATCATTCTTGGCTATTCAACGATCTTTCGCGAGATGGAGAACTCCATCAACAAGCCGGGTAAGTCTGACGTCGATTTTGTTTTTCTGCCTGCGGGTGTTGGTGGCGTGGCTTCGGCTGGTACGAGTTACTACGCCCTGCGCTACGGAAAAAACCGCCCGAAGATCGTCTGCGTCGAGCCCAAGGAATCCGACTGTTTTCTCGAGTCGATCAAGAACGGAGGCGGGGATCCCCTCTTTACAAAAGGGAACCAGATGTCCATCATGGCGGGCTTGAACTGCGGGATGCCCTCCCTGATCGCCTGGCCCATCATGCGTGATGCGACCGAACTCTTTGTCGGTGTCCCGGATGATTGGGCCGAGACCGCCATGCGGGCCTATTATCGGGAAGGCGTTGTCTCTGGTGAGTCCGGAGCCGCGGCCCTTGCCGGACTGATTGCCCTGATGACGACCGACGAGATGAAGGCAGCCCGCGAGAAAATCGGGATCAACTCCGGTTCAAAGGTCTTTGTGTTGAACACCGAGGGTGATACCGACCCGGTCAACTGGAAGAAGGTTGTCGGAAAGTCCTGAAGCGGTTTTTCAGCGGAACTTTTTTTGGGGAACAGAGGGTCGGTGAATAAAGGGGTGAAGGATGCGTTTTTGGTGTAACGGTACCGAGGTGGTCTATGAGGGTGACCTTTCGAGGACGCTTCTTTCCTGGTTGCGCAATGATGCCGGTCTGACTTCAGCCAAAGACGGGTGTTCGGGACAGGCGGCCTGCGGTGCCTGCATGGTGGAGATCGATGGGAAACCTGTCCTGTCCTGTGTGACCAGGCTGGAGAAACTCGAAGGCGCACATGTGACGACGATCGAGGGCTGGCCGGAATCCGTCCGGCGCACGATTGGCCGGGCCTTTGTGGATGCCGGGGCCGTTCAGTGCGGCTTCTGCACTCCCGGGTTTCTCGCCAGGACAAAAATCCTTCTCCAGAACAATCCCCGGCCGACACGGGACGAGATCATCGAGGCCCTTTCAAAAAACGTTTGCCGCTGCACCGGGTACGTCAAGATCATCGAGGCTGTCGAGATGGCGGCCCGGGCCCTGGCCGCCGGCCGAGAAATCGAGCTGTATGAGCCGGGCAAGGTCGGGACCCGGCAACCCAAGTATGACGCCTATTACAAGGCGATTGGCAAAAGCCCCTTTGTGGACGACCTCCGCCTCGAGGGGATGCTTTTTGGCGCCCTGCGCATGAGTGATCATCCGCGTGCCCGGGTTCTTTCCATAAACACGTCGCGTGCGGAATCCATGCCCGGTGTCTTGCGGGTCGTTACGGCCCGGGATGTTCCCGGTCAGCGCCATGTCGGGCTTGTGGAGCAGGATTGGCCGGTCTATATTGCGGTCGGTGAAATCACACGCTACATCGGGGACGTTTTGGCCTGTGTTGTGGCCGGGACCGAGGAGCAGGCCCGTGCGGCCGCTGCTGTCATCGATATCGAATATGAAGTTTTGCCCCCCCTCGTTGCAATGACAGAGGCTGAAGTCAGCCAGATCCGGGTCCATCCGGACCGGCCCAATCTGGCCGGGCATTGTGCGATCGTTCGTGGCGGTAACGCCCAGGCCGCTCTCGAGAGTTCAGCCTTTGTTTCACGGGGCGTCTATGAGACCCAGCGCATCGAACACGCTTTTTTGGAAACCGAGTGCGCGATTGGCGAACCCTGGGATGAAGGCGGAATCCGCGTCTTTTCCCAGAGTCAGGGCGTCTATGAAGACAGGAAGCAGATCGCGGCACTTCTCGGCCTGCCGGAGAGCCGCGTTGACATTGCCCTTGTTCCGGCGGGTGGCGGTTTTGGCGGCAAGGAAGACCTGACGGTCCAGGGACATGCGGCTCTCGCCGCCTGGCTGCTGCAGCGACCGGTCAAGGTGCGGTTGACCCGTCCCGAGTCGATCACCATGCATCCCAAACGCCATCCGTTCCGGATGGAGTACGAGGTCGGCTGCGACCACAAGGGGATGCTGACGGTTGTCCGGGCCAGGATGCTGGCCGATACCGGCGCCTATCTCTCCGTCGGGACAAAGGTGGTCGAGCGTGCTGTCGGGCATGCCACAGGAGCCTACAATGTGCCCTGTGTCGATCTCGAGGGCAAGGCCGTCTACACCAACAACATCCCCTGTGGAGCGATGCGCGGGTTCGGTGTCAACCAGGCGGTGTTCGCCATAGAAAATTGCATCAGCGAATTATGCATGCAGGGCGGTTTTGACCGCTGGCAGTTCCGCTACGACAACGCCCTGGTGGAAGGTTCCGTGACGGCGACAGGACAGGTTTTGCACAACGTTGCGGTGCGCGAGACCCTGCAGTCCGTCAAGGACGAGTTTTACCGGAATCGCTATACCGGTCTGGCCTGTTCCATCAAGAACTGCGGTGTCGGAAACGGGATGAAGGACGAGAGTCTGGTCAAGGTCGAATTTTTGGCCCCGGACCACATCGTGTTGCATCACGGGTGGACCGAGATGGGGCAGGGCGTGGATACGGTTGCCCTGCAGATGCTCTGCGACAAGACCGGCATCAAACCGGAGTATGTCGAGGTCAGGGTCGAGACCAGGTTCGAAGCCAGGGCCGGAATGACAACCTCCAGCCGGGGGACATCGTTGGTCGGGAATTCCATCCTGAACGCGGTGGAAAAAATCCTCAAGGATCTTGAGGGTGGGAAGACTCCGGCCGATCTGGTCGGCCGGATCTACGAGGGGTACTGGTGCTGTGATTGGACGACCAAGCCGGGGAGTGACGGCCCGCAGTGTACGCATTACTCCTACAGCTATGCCACCCAGCTTGTCATCCTGGATGACACGACGGGACGGATCAGCAAGGTGATTGCGGCCCATGATGCGGGCCGGATTGTCAATCCGACCATGTTCGAGGGCCAGGTCCAGGGGGCGGTCCACATGGGGATCGGGTATGCCATTACCGAAGACCTTCCCATGGTTGATGGACGCTTGAAGAGTACCCGTTTCAGGGATCTCGGGATTCTCGGGATCAAGGATACCCCCGAGATCATGGTCAAGGGTGTGGAAGTGCATGATCCGCATGGACCGTATGGGGCCAAGGGGATCGGGGAGATCGGATTGGTGGCGACGGCCGGAGCGATCTCGAATGCCTATTACCAGTATGACGGGATCAGGCGTTATCGCTTGCCAATGCTCCCGCCGGATCAGGATAAGCATCAAGAGTGTCTGCGAAAGCGGGCAGAGTAAAAAACAATAGAGGAGAATGATTCATGGCTGTGTATCTCGCAAATGCGACGTTTATTGACTGGAAATCGCTTGAATTCAAAAAGGGTGTGACCATCAAGGTGGAAGAGGGTCCTGCCGGTGGAATCTCCTTTGTGGACAAAGCCCCTGCCGGTGGCTCGGATACCGTTCTCGACTGTACCGGAAAATATGTCACAAAGAGTTTTGTCTGTGGACACCACCATGTCTATTCGGCGCTGGCACGTGGAATGAATACCGTCAAGAAAGCCCCGACAAATTTTTTGGAAGTTCTGCAGTATGTCTGGTGGTCTCTCGACAAGTGTCTCGATGACGCTTCGGTCGAGGCTTCCGCCCTGGTGACCGCTGCCGCCTGTGCCAAAAATGGCGTCACCTTTTGCATCGACCATCATGCTTCACCCTTTGCCATCCCCGGGTCGCTGGAGATCCTTGCCAAGGCCTTTGACAAGGTCGGTGTCGGGCATCTTTTGTGCTACGAGATCACGGATCGGGACGGGATGGACAAGGCCCAGGCCGGACTTGACGAGACGGCCCGCTTTTTGGCCAGTGGCCGCCAGGGTCTGGTCGGCCTGCACGCCTCGTTTACCGTCGGGGACGAGACGCTTAAAAAGGCGGTTGATCTTGCCCGTCAGACGAAGAGCGGGATTCATGTGCATGTGGCCGAGGGAACGATTGACCAGGAGGACAGCCAGCAGAAGTACGGTATGCGGGTGATCGAACGCTACAAGAAGGCCGGAGTCCTTGATTTTTCAAAAACAATCCTTGGACACTGCCTACATCTGGATGCCAACGAGCGGGCCATCCTCAAGGATTCACCCGTCTGGCTGGTGCAGAATGCTGAGAGCAATATGAACAACAATGTTGGCGCGTTTGACTGGACAGGGCTGGGGCCCAACCTGATGTTCGGAACCGACGGAATGCACAGCGACATGATCCGCAGCGCCAAGGCCGCCTTTTTCAAAAACCAGGAAAAGGGCGGGACGAGCTATGACGAGTTTTACCGCCGCTTCCGCAATGTCAGCAACTACCTCTCGTCCAACGGGTTTTCCGGTGATGGCGAAAACAACCTCGTTGTCCTCAACTACGATCCGCCGACGGATTTCGCCCAGTACAATGTAGTGGGACACATCCTCTTCGGGCTTGATTCGTCCAATGTCGAGAGCGTGGTTTCCCGGGGGCGCCTGATCGTGAAGGATCGCGTCCTCCAGACGGTTGACGAAAAGGAGATCAATATCCTGGCCCGCGAGCAGGCGGATCGTCTCTGGGACCGAATGCGCAAGGCGTAAACCGGCTCATCCTCCAGGGAGGCTGCAGATCCTGGAGGATGGGAGGGTGTTCACCATAAAAAATGAGTAGATTAGTACAAGATCATTACGAAAAGGACATGCCATGATCCAGATTATCGACAAAGTTGTCAACAAACAGGTTCTTGAAAACTCGATCAAGCGCTTCCGCGAAAAGGGAATCATCCTTCCCACCTTTGCTGAAATGCGCAATCCCGAGCTTGTGCCCGAGAAGATCAAAAACAAGCTCAAGGATATCGGACTCTGGGATTTCAATCCCCTCAACCTCTTCCGTATCACCTGGAAAAATGAACCCAAGGCCAAGGGCGGCCTGTA
>ERZ795056.5182-NODE-5182-length-13156-cov-4.949241_pt1 | contig 13156 bp, 10 predicted proteins | sample MGYA00375140_ERZ795056 | MGnify/ENA primary metagenome ERZ795056 (study PRJEB30185, sample SAMN05720227) | activated sludge metagenome | isolation source: Anaerobic digester | place: USA | collected 2015-03-09 ...
CAGCAATGTCCTTGCGGCACTGCTTTCAGTTATACTGTTTGTTAAATATAAATGGCTTAAGAATATAACACTTCAGTGATCAGTCACCGAGAAGATCGTCAAGCTCCTCTTCAGCACTTTTTTTAGCTTTCTCCTCTTTCTTAGGAGCCGGTTTTTCCTCCTCCTCCTCTTCTTCTTCAAAATCATCAAGACCGTCATCGAAATCTTCGGAAGCGGGCTCTTCTTTTTTAGGAGCAGGCCTTACATCTTCTTCTTCATCTTCAAAATCTTCGTCTTCTTTTGATGGGACAACCTCCTCTTCTTCTTCTTCCTCGTCCATGCTTTTTCTTTCTTCAGCTTCTTTCCTTCTTCTATCCATTTCCTCTTTTTCTCTTCTTTCCTCTTCCTCTCTCGCCTTTCTTTCTTCTTCCTCCTGCAGTTTAGCATCAAGTTCAGCTTTTTCTCTTTCAAGCCGTAGTCTTTCAGCTTCTGCAGTGGCCTGCCTTTCCTCCTCTTTTCTCTTTTCCTCTTCTATTCTTCTCTTTTCCTCTTCGGCCCTTCTTATCGCCTCTTCCTGCTCATCAATGAGAGCTTTAAGTGACTGTGCACTTGAGCAGGCAGGATCAAATCCTTTTGTGCACGACTTATCGTAAAAGCTGTGCATCTCCTTCAGTTTATCAAGCTCAAGTGTCTCCCCATAGGCCTGGCTCAAATAGACACCGATATAATAACATGATTCGGCATGATCCATCTCGCAACCCTTATCGTAAAAGGGTTTTGCTTCCATTTCACCATTCTCAACATTATCAACAATGACTCTTGCGAGCTTGTAACAGGCCTCTCTTGATTTTCCTTCACATGCTTTTTCATAATATTTTCTTGAAAGTGGCAGCCGCTCCTCTTTTTCCTTTCTGAAAACGATCATGTCTGCAAATTTTTCACAGATATCGATCATTCCGCTCATACACGCCTTTCCCCAGAAAAGTTCGACTTTTTCATAACCTTCCGGATCTTCAAACTTCTTTGACCATGTCTGTCCAAGGTCGACACATGTCTTCATGTCCCCTTTTTCACATGCCATCTCAAAAAGTTCGATCGCTTTTTTGACATCTCTATCAAGGGACGCAGCGCCTTTTGAGTACATTTCACCCATTCCCCTGCAACCCTTACCCTCTCCACGGTCACAAAGCACCTTGTAAAGGTTGAAAGCTGACATGCTGTCTTTGTAGACACCGCCTTTTCCATGAACCCACATATCTGCAAGGATCAGGCACGATTCATTGAACTGACCTTCGCAGGCCTTTGTAAAAAGAACCCTCGCCTTTTTATTCTCTTCATTTATATCGTCACCGTTCTGCCATAACAGGGCGGCATTGTGACATGCCTCAAAATGATTCTGCTCACATGCCTGTTCATACAATCCCCTTGCTTTCACCTTGTCGGTAGCTTTGACCGAGTTTCCCTTTTCAAAAAGTTTTGCCGGGCTTGAACCGCATCCTGCGGCAAAGATCAGAACAATCGTTAAAACTGCCTGAAAAAAAGATTTTTTCATTTGTATTCCCCCTGGATATCAAAAATCATAATAACAAACTGGTAATAATTTAACTATTGTATCTGGCAGGTCAACAATTTTTCTTAATTATTTTAGTATTTTTACTTTTTTAAAGTGATTTATCACCGATTGAGCCATTTTCTCAAGGCCTTCGGAGCTCCAGTGGACATCCTCTTTTGCAAACCATTTTCTTTCCATTTCAACAACATCTTCGACATTAATAAAATCAGGAAAAAAGTTAATAAATTCAATGCCTTTGTCTTCACAGAACTTTTTCCAGAAAATCACCTGGATAGAATCAAGATTTCTGTTACGGATATGAAATTTCCATGGATATACTGCAACATGAAGTTTAATGTTATGTTCACGGGTCAGGTTAAAAAGAAGTTCCATATATTTTCCGGAAAGTTCCAGCCCCTCTTTTCCCCATTTGTTGTAATGTTCCATATCCATTGACCAAAGATGTCTTACAGGATAGAAAGCTCCGCCCCAATAGGGAGAGTCTTTATGTCTTGGATTTTCCTGAAAATAAAAGAATCTGTCATATAAAGATCTGTATGAATATGAGTTCTGATACATGAAAAGATTGATATCACTTAACAGAAAGACCGGCTCAGACGGCTCAAAATATGCATACTCTATTTCATCCTGCACATCAGAAATATCAATAAAAACAAAAAGATCGTCCATCTCAAGCCCTTTTTCGATGAAATATTTCATCTTGAGATAATAGATCTTCGGAGAATAGCTTATGCATCCGGCGTTTAAAAGCTCGATTCCCTCTTTCTCAAGTTCTTTCGCAACAATACCGGGAAAAGTTTGATCCCACTCCGCATTCACGCCTTCGGTAAAGGAATCACCAATAAAAACGAATCTTTCCCCGTTCTTTTTCAACGGGACATCTCTTTGTTCCCTGTCAAGAAAACCGAGCGAATTAGTGTGAACTGTATATTCATTGAACCACCGTGTCTTTTCAGTCATGTTCGGCTTCAAACCATGGTGATAATATGAACTGTTGGTTCTAAAATTGTTGTAAGGAGGAGCAAAAAAAGTTGTTGCAGTAGCATCAAAAAGTCCCGCAAGAACAAGAATTACCGTCAGGTTGAACACAACTATCTTCATCACCGGAAATCCTTTTCTCACAAACGGAAAAAGTATCGCGACAATAACTGCCGCAACAAAAAAAGGATTCAGAAAATATGTAAAACTGAACAAGCTATTCTCCTGTATATCTGACAATTAATTCTTAAGCATCAACTCATTAAAATTTTTCTGCTCTTTGTCTGAAAGCTTCTTTTTTTCCTCTTCGATTCTTTTATTTATCAATTCCCTGCTGAAATCAGGTTGCTCCTTTTTTAAAATCATAATCGTTTTCAGCGCAATGTAATGCATCCCTCTTCTGCTGTAGGTGTTTGCAAGTTCAAGCCGCCAGTTGGGATTTTTTGAAACATCAACTGCTTTTTCAAGATATTTGAACCCGTCGGCATAGTTGTTGTCCATAAACTCCCTTCTTGAGAGCCATTTGTAATAATGCGCGATGTTCCTTGATGATTTGAGAAGAGCTGTTTTCATCCCTTTTTCTGCTTTATCTATTGCCGTCCTGTCAAGGTGGAGTGAGCAGTACGCCGCCTGAAGATGATCAAAAAAGCCCCCTGTCAGAGCGGCACCTTTTGAATAGTGTTCAAATGCCTGTCTGTAATCTTTGCTGTTTTCATATACCAAACCTTTATAGATAAAAAGACGGCCCTTTTTTTCATCCGGCATCTCTTTTTTTGCTGACTCAACATGCAGAATAAGCTTTCTGGCAGAATCAAAATCTTTTTTATCAAGGTAGCTCCTTATTGCAGAAAGGAAAAAGAGCTCTTCGTTGCTGTGAATGAATTTTAAAGAACTTTGATCCGTTCTTGACACCTCAAAGAGAAATCTTTCAAGTTCAGAAATATTTCCGTCACTTATGGAAATTATATCGGTCATTTTGCCGCTTATTCCGGCAGATTTAAGATCACCGTATATTTTCCTTAACAGAACAGGATATTTACCGCCGCTAAGTTCAATGCTTTTTCTGTAAAACACAAGCGCCTGTTCAATTGAACCAAGACGGAGCATATAATTGCCTGCGAGATAGTGGGTAAAATAATACTGCGGCGCTTTCAGCATTGCGGCCGTTGCATATTTTCCGGCAATTCCGCTCTCCTCTTTTTGAGGTGAGTTGAGCTTTTCGATCGCTTTGCCCATCGGAACAGAATAGTCCGCCGGATAGTTGTAAACAAGTTCATCATACGAAAAATTCTCACTGTAGCCAGCCGTTTTTCTGCCGCTCTCTGACAAAGTCATTACTAAAAGCGATAGCGATGCCGCAATACAGAAGAATATTACTCCGGCTCTTTTCCTTCCTGAAAGTTCAATCGGCTGAACAGTCATGGCAACAATGGCGATAAGGGGAAAAAGTGTGGAAAAATTATGCAGATTAAAGTCAATCGTATTGTGAAGAAAAATAAAAACAAATACCGAAATAAACCCGCTGTTCCTTTTTACATCCTTTCTCCCTTTCAGGATAATCCACACAAGAAATGTAAATATGAACAGCCCGAAAAAGGCCCCGTTTTCAAGCATGAACTGAACCGGCTCATTTTCAAGTTCAGTGAACTTTCTTTCCGGATCGTTCTGATAGTAGGAGTAAACTTTTGAAAAACTTCCAAGTCCTGAACCGGTAAGAAAGAAATCACCGATGTAATCCCTGACTGTGCCCATCTCTTCGATCTTGCTGAAATACCCCTCCCTTTCAAAATCGAATTCCTTTTCCAGAAGAGCATACCCTGTCTGAAAAACGACAAAAAGAGCAAAAATTAGTGAAAATCCGGCAAGATAGAGTTTTGCTTTTCCTGTTTCTTTTTCAGATTCCGTCCTTTTGATCAGAAGAAAGAAAATAAGAGAAGCCGCAAAAGCGAGAATGCCTCCCCTTGAAAGAGTAGCTACAACGGCAATAGAGTGAATAAAAAACAGCGATCCGTAAAATATCTTCTTTCTGCTGAAATCATGAGAATATATCGATGTCAGAGAAAGTATTGCAGATATTCCGAAAAATGCAGCGGCATGATTGGGATTTATAAGTATGGGGTCGATAAGAAATCCCGGATGCCTGAGCGTTCCGTAAAGCCAGGTTTGTGCATTCACTATCCTTAATGCGGCAGAAACAAGTATTACAATTGAGGATATATAGATGATCGTATCGATCAGAATTTGTTTCCACTTTCTTTTTCCAAGGAATACCGTCCTTGCAACAATGATCGAAAAAAGTGTCAGAACCGTAACCCGCATGATCGAATATACTGTGTCAGGAACAGACATTGTCAGAGGTCTTGCTCCTGACCCTTCAAGCAGATGAAAAAAATGTGCTTTAGGGCTTATTGCCTTAAGAACAGTCAATGGAAGTGGAACAAGTTGGAACACAGCATAAAGAAGAATTGCAGCAAGAGGAAAGAAAACGGATGATATCAGTAGCGGTTTTCTGTAGATCAGCAAGTAGGAGAAAAAACAGAGCGATACAGCTGAAAGAATTGAAATAATTAAAAGGTTTGTGCCAGTATGTGAATATACACCGCCAAGCAGGAACGGAGGGAGAACAAGAAAGATCGTAAAACAGAACTGGACAAAATGATCCCTGAATCTGTTCATGACAACCCCTCACAGGAAATTATAATAAATCTGCACCGTCAAAGTGTGTTCGCTTGTTATGGTATCGCTTGAATTCGTGCTTGGAGATTTTTCTATTTCAAAATCATACTGTATTGCGGCAAATCTTGATATCCACAGAAACGCTGAAGTCTTTGAAAAAAAGCTGAACTGATTCACATCATCAACAGGGAGCAGCGCATCAAACTCTTCCTTAATTTCAAGAAAACTGAGAGGGAACCATGACAGATAAAGATAAAATTCAGGCCCGGTAAGATTTTTGAAATACGGAACCCTTGTAACAGTGTAATCGCTTTCAAGTTTTGAAACATCGTATGAAAAAGGATTGAAATCCTGTCTGAATCCCCATCCGACACGACCTGTTATCTTAAAAGAATTGCCGTAAATGTAATCAGCATTTAAGCCCGTTCCTTCCTGCAGAATGGTAGAGGAAAATGATTTTGAGTAAGTGAAAACTTCACCTCTTCCAATATTTCTCGTGTCACCATTTTCTTCAACAACTGCAACCTGCGGCTCATCAGTATCGTCTGATGTTTTCAGATATTTGTACCCGAACGGTGCTCTAACCCTTACAGACACATACGGTCCGACATATTGATTTATTCTGTATATGAACGAGCTGTCAAATTTCATCAGGTCTTTCACAAAACGGAGTTTCTCGCCGTCAGGTTTTTGAAAGAGCTCATTTATTTCCAGCCGGTTTATGAAAAGAAAGTTCCTGTCATCATAAATTATGCTGGTGTTCAGAGTCGAACCAAATGTAAAATCATTGGAATCACCTGATCCGCCCTTGATATATCCGGAATTCACAAGAGAAAAGTTCGCAGAAATGTTTGCCTTGAAAGACCAGTTGCCTGTGTACTTTCTGTCCTCGGTATCGCTTATGACCTCACCGCCTCCAAGCACTGCCCTTGTCTTTTCTTCAAAAACCATCTGAACTGTGCTCAGTTTTCCCTTCTGGGTCCGGACAGTTACAAAATTCTGAAATGAATAAGGGGACTCTCCTCTTTTTGCAACTCTGTAAAGATCGGGCGGGAGTATCCAGACCTGTTCCTTCTCACCTCTAAGTACGTCGGCTCCCGAGCCAGCTCCGACCTGTATCTTTGTCTTTTCATTGACCAGAGTATATGACTCTCTGATGTCGTTATTGTTCTGATCGATCGTTTTTATGATAAGCGCAGACCACGAAGGAATTACAACAGTTGTTCTTTCGTTCAGTATATAAACTTTCATTTCTGTCTGCATATCAAGGGGACCTGAACCTATGTAAACGGTATATTCACCTTCAAAAAGAGGTATTCTCCTCCCCGGCTCGGCATCTGCAAAAAAATCGTCGTCTTTGAATATTGTGTAATGCGGTTCAAGGAGCGGATCTACAATGTAGGGAACGAACAATGCACCTTTCTGCATCGGGATCATTGTTGTATCATTATTCAGCTGTTCAAGTATTGCGGGATCTGTTATTTCTTTTATATCAACGGCTTCACTGTATATTGAAAAGGAGATTAGGAGGAGTAAAAAAAAAACGAGATTTTTAATCAATGTTCATTGCTTCATAAATTTTATTGAAAAATACTTCCGCTTCCTTTTCTATTATTTCCCCCATCGTCCTTACGGCATGAACGACTTCCATGCTTGAAACTTCTCTTCTTTCATCAAACGAATGGGTGATCACCGTTCTGTCCGATTTATAGTCTCTCAGTTCAAAAACTATTGAAACCCTTGCAAACCATTTTTCATTGCTGTCGACAAGATCAAGAGCAAGGATCCTTCCGGTAAGAACAAAATCAGGACGCCTGTCAAGCTGCATTATTACATCTGAAAAGAGCTCTGTCTCTGTAACATGTTTTGCTATCTGGTCAGTGATCATATCTGTAGGGCGGCTTGCCCAGAAACGGCTTGTATAGTACTGTATCTCGTTTTGAGACTTTCTTTTTACGATGTTGTGGATCCTGTATATTTTATCAGTTTCAAATGTTTTTATTCTTACTGTTCCCGAAATCTTCTTTCCAAGTGTTTTTGATGGAGTGTAGTATATCTGATAGTAGTGTTTTGCAGGGGCTGATGATGAAAAAAGAGAACATCCCGCACCTGTAAAAAGCGTGATCAGTATCGTTATTATAATTAACTTTTTCATTCTACCTCCCCCGACTTAGGAGCATTGAACAAAGCTGAAGGATTTTCCATGATTATCCTTGTAAATTCACTGAAGTTGCTCATCCCTTCAGACATTTCGGTCAGCGATGTGTCAATATTCTCCTTGCTTCTTTCAAGTGTCAGATTGACGGTATCTATTGTTTTCTGAGTAGTTTCAACCAGCGCGAACATTTTATCGATTTTGTCCTTTACATCGGCTTCTTTATAATCTTTGTTCAGTTCTCTGACGGTATCTTCAACAATTGCAAGAGTTTTTGTTATTGAACCTTCAGGCGAAGTGAGATCTTTCACATTTTTTGTGATCGCTGAAATGTTGCTCATGTTGCTGTTTACCTCTTTAAGCAGAACATCAACTCTCGAAACAATGCTTCTTATGTCATTCTTGTTCTCTTTGAGTATGACATTCACAGAGCCGCTTATTCCGTCGATGTTATGAACTATGCTTTCCACATCCTCTTTTTTCAGCCCTTTTATCGCGATGTTCACTGTGTTGAGGATCGATTCAAGCTTTTCAGCAATTACAGTTGCTTTCCCGGTGATCTCGTCCCAACCGCTTTTCATTGACGGGATCTCTCCGCCGACAGGGATGTCTTTTCCTTGTCCGCCGCCCTGAAGTTCAAGAAATTTGAGTCCTGTTATTCCGATGTTACCAAGCTGTGCCATTGTTCCCTCTTTTATCGGGACACCCGGCTTAAGACAGAATTCTATCTGTACAACTTCAGTATTCTCGTGATCTATCGAGATCGCAGAAACATGACCAATGTTCATTCCCTGAAATTTCACAGATGAGCCCTCGGTGAGACCTGCAACAGAAATGTCAGTAAATCTCGAATAATAGCAGTCTTCTCTTTTAAGCAACTTGTTCCCGACAAGAACGGCAGTCAGAAGTATGATTATCCCTATTCCGAATAGAAAAAAAATTGCAACCCGTCTTTTTTGAGCACCAGTGATCTGCATTTCACCCCGAAAATCTCAATTCACAAGATTGTAAAGATAAATTTAATTGTTGTCAATAAATAGCAAGTAATACCACAAGTAATACTAAAAAACTTGATAATAAAGGGCTTGGAATCTATTATTACCGTCGTTTTGTATTTTTAACATATTGAGGTTGCCATGTTTGATGTAAAGCTGATACTGGAAAACAAAGACAAGGTGTTGAAAAGTCTGATGAATCGTAATTTTAAGGATCTATCGCTGATCGATGAGATCGTTGAACTGAGCGAAAAAAGAAAGACGCTTGTGACCGAGTCCGAACATGCAAGGGCAACGCAGAACCAGCGTTCAAAAGAGATGCCGCTCATCATGAAAAACGGCACTGAAGAAGAAAAATCCGCAATAAGGGAAGAACTCAAGGTGCTCAGCGAAAAAGTTAAAGCATACGGCCCTGAAGTGAAAGCGGTTGAAGATAAGATAAATTCAATACTTATGTCTATTCCGAACATGATCGCTGATGACGCTCCGATCGGAAAAGACGAAACGGCAAATCCGGTTGTAAAGGTTTGGGGTGATAAGCCGGAATTTTCATTCAAACCGAAGGAACATTTTGATGTTGCGACACAGACCATTGACCTTGAAAGAGGTGTCAAACTCAGCGGTTCAAGATTTGTAGTCTATAAAAAGGAACTTGCAATGCTTGAAAGGGCTGTAATGAACTATATGCTTGATAATGCTCATAAAAACGGTTATACCGAAATAGTTCCGCCGGTACTTGTAAGCCGGGAGACAATGACCGGTTCAGGTCAGCTTCCCAAATTTGAAGAAGAAGCATATAAAACAACTGACGACATGTTCCTCATCCCGACCGCCGAAGTATCGCTCGTCAACCTTCACAGGGACGAAATACTCAACGGAGCCGATCTTCCCCTTAAATATGCGGCTTACACTCCCTGCTTCAGAAGAGAAGCCGGCAGTTACGGCAAGGATATGAAAGGAATAATCCGGCTTCACCAGTTCAACAAAGTGGAGCTTGTCAAATTCACCAAACCTGAAGAATCACATACTGAACTCCTCAAACTTCTCGGAAACGCTGAAGAGATCCTGCAGGGGCTTGGCGTTCATTACCGGATCATTGAACTCTGTAGCGGTGATCTCGGGTTTAACTCCCTGAAAACATTTGATATTGAAGTGTGGCTTCCGGGACAGAACACTTACCGCGAGATCTCAAGCTGTTCAAATACCGGCGATTTCCAGGCAAGAAGGGCCGGAGTCAGATTTAAAAGAGATGCCGTCAACAAACCTGAATTTGCTCACCTTCTTAACGGATCGGGACTTGCGATCGACAGAACACTTGTTGCAATAATCGAAAATTACCAGCAGGCGGACGGATCAGTGAAAATCCCTGAAGTTCTCAGGAAATATATGCACGGTCTTGAGGTTCTTTCTCTTTGACATTAATATCTTTCAGACAGAACGCGGCGGCAGTTTTTGCAATAATTCTGACCATTTGGGCTCTCCACAGTTTTTTTTCATGGCATACCGCACCAACCCCTGAAGAAATTCCTGAAAAAATATCTGAATCACTTGAAATTCTGCACGGGGAACCGGTCTTTCTTTCATCACAGCTTCTTGATAAACTTGTTCTCAACCATCCTGAAATAAATTTCTTTCCTGCTGGCGGGAACTCACTGAAAAATGCGAAAACCTCAGGTCTTTTCTATATTCTTCAAAAATATCAGACACTTGACTGCAGTGACATCGACAGAGAACTTAAAAGCGAGATCATTGCACATACAACTGGTTTCACTCTTAAAAAATGTTATTCATCTCAAAATTCAAATATCGTTTACGCTTCGTCATTCATAGAAAAAATGACAGTCACAACTGACGATTTTGAGATTCCGGCAAAATTCATAAACGGACAGTTCAGAACAGGCCCAAGCGGCTGGCAGAAGATCGAGACCGGTTCAGCGGAATTCGGAGATGACTTCAGAACCGCTGTTTCAGCCCATCCTCTTCCCGACAAAAAAAAGATAACAATTGTAATACCTTCCGTTGATATTAATACAAAAAAGATCGTTCTCGGGGCCGGGATCGCGAACTCAGGCGTCTTCAAAGGATCAAAGCCGGTCATCATAACCGCTTTTCAGAACAGTTTGAAAAAAGAGATTAAAAGTGCTGACGGAAAATGGGTGGAACACGAATTGAAGAATTTCTCAGGAAGTGAACCGGTTACAATAACGGTCCACACCGAAAAATCGGGCAAAAGACACTTCTATTTCGATTTGAAATATTTTGAGGCCGAGAAATGAGAAATCTCTTTAAAAATTGCGATATTAAAGTTTTTCTCACAATGTCGGCACTTGCTGTTTTCTATCTTTTTATGCTTGTCTATCAATCCAGACAGGTCGCAATCACAGATGACGCAAGATTTTATATGGCTGCGGCAAAAAGTTATTACTCCTATTTTGACAACTGCAAATTTTCAAAAAAATGTTTTGAAAAAGGGACAATTGACAGATACTGGAGGGAGAACAATGAACATCCCCCTTTTGCAAAACTTCTAATGGCGGGAGGATACGGGTTTTTTCACAAAAAGCTCAACATTCTTGACGAAATAAGGGCTCTTCGTATCGGCATTTCAATTTTTGCCGTTATTCTTCTCATGTTCATTTTCAGTTTTACAAGAAGGGCTTTTTCATTCCACGCCGCAGTTTTTGCATCGCTTTCATTCATATTTCTGCCGAGAACTTTTTTCCACGCCCGTGTTGCAACACTCGATTTTGCCGTTGCCGGAACATCTTTCATTTTCGTTTACTGCTACTGGCGGGGATTTACTTCAAAATTCTGGGCATGGATGACCGGAGTCGCTTTCGGCATAGCCCTTGCAACGAAACTCAACGCTCCGTTCATGATCCTTCCGGTGTTGATACATTTCTTCATTTTTAAATGGAGTGACATTAAAAAAAGACCGTTTAAAACCGTTTTTGCCCCGCAATTTGTTTCGATGCTTATTATTTCGCTTCCTCTCTTTTTCATGATGTGGCCGTGGCTCTGGCACGATTCAGCCGCAAGGTTCATAAGCTATGTGAAATTCCATACCAATCATTACGGCATATTGATGTATTATCTTGGAAAAATATACGGCGAACCGAGACCTCCCTGGCACGCCCCTTTTGTGATGATGGTGCTCACAACTCCTTTAATTTCACTATTTTCCGCATCACTTGCTCCGATTATTTACAAGTGGAAAAATGAATCTGAGAATAATTTTGCAATGACGCTTTCGATACTTTGTGCTTTCGTTTCGATAGCTGTTTTAATGTTCATGCCGGCACCTTTCTACAGCGGTGTGAAGCTTTTCCAGCCGTTCTTTCCGTTCTTAGCGGTTATTGCAGGAACAGGAATTTATTCGATGCTTAAAAGCGTAACCTTCATTCCTGAAAAATATAAGTTTGCTCCCGGAATTCTCTTTTTTATCCCTGTCATTGTCTCAATGGTTGACCTTAAGAACGACCACTTGAGCTACTACAATGAACTTGCCGGAGGGACAAAAGGGGCCTCACTTTATAAAAATGAACAGCATTACTACGATCTTTTTTATTATGACCTTACAGAATTTTTCAATAAAGAGTGTGAAAAGAAAAGATGCCGTGTCGCATTTGAACCCAATGGGAAAGAATATGACCCTTCATCAGGAATACTTAAGAAAGCCGGATACCTGACAAAGAATTTCATTTACAGTGATCTCGCAAAGGCCGATTACTTTGTCTTAACTCACGAATACCGCTGGAAAGATTATCCCAACATTTTAAGAAGGTCTAAAAATCTTAAAAAGGTCTACTCTATCGAAAAACAGGGCGTTGAACTCCTGACAGTTTTTAAGTTGAACTCAAAATAAAAAAAATTTTTCTAATCTTCGCATATCTCAGGCAGATTATACCCTTGTTCTAAAGCATAAGCAGGATCGATAAGTTTTCCTTCAGCGGAAAATTCAATGTCAGTTGCAGTCAGTTCAACAAGATCAAGCGTCGCATCACCTGAAACGGCTCTGATACATTTTATCCCGACAGTGCTTCCGTCATAAGCAAGGTCGCCGTAAAGAGCGTATGTCTGAGTTTCAACAAAATCGATGTCGTTCCCGACAGTCAGATTGTCAGGAACATTGACTGCAAAGAATTTGGGTGAAAAGGAAACTGCATCTATCCATGTCGCCGCAACCATTCCCCCTTCTGCAACAGCGGCAAACGGGAAGTCTATCTTAAGCTGCTCACTATCAATATGCAGCACCGTGAATGTAAAATCATCATCAAAATATGTAAATTCGGCATCGCCTGTTCCCGGAGATATCTCGGAAGGGTTGCTTGTCTGATTTACTGCACCCTTGAAACTCACAGTGAATGCTCCGATTTCAGTTAATTCGGTATCTGAAATGCACTCACCGTTTGTCGGATGGAACCCTTCATTACATTCACATGTCGCTTCGTCTCCATCGGCAACACATGTCGAATTTTCAGGACACTCCTTTTCAGCACACGGGTCAATTATGTCTTCATCAAGAACTTCTTCCTCATCAACAACATCGGCAACTTCTTCCTCATCAACAACTGTTTCATCGCTCACTTCATTATCCGTCAGTTCTTCGTCAATCGTTTCTGCTGTATCTTCATCTGTTTTAACTGTTTTCTTGTCATCTCCGCAGGAAACAAGAAATAAAGCGGCAAAAACAACGATAGACATAAATTTGAAAAACTTCTTCATAACTAACCCCCGTTTTTAATTAAGTTTCACACACAGCACTGATATTCTGCTCTAATTAAGAAAAAATTCAAGAAA